>Ga0307373_10000847_pt1 | contig 58784 bp, 48 predicted proteins | sample OX2MG_FD_202534 | JGI IMG/M metagenome (GOLD analysis project Ga0307373, IMG submission 202534) | Soil microbial communities from Risofladan, Vaasa, Finland - OX-2 | ecosystem: Environmental > Terrestrial > Soil > Coastal area > Acid sulfate soil | place: Finland: Risofladan, Vaasa | collected... | reverse complement strand
TCTTTTGACACTTGTGTTTCCTCTTCTTTATTTTAAGCTATTTGCGCCTCGCGACCGCCTCCAGCCGTAAAGCAAAAAAGGCTGCAAGTTTGTAACTTGCAGCCCCTTTAATCGAATCTAGGGGTTTGACAAGAGCAACAAACGCAACTTCACCTTACCACGTTTTCTCCTTTACAGCTAGCGAATTCCGTGGGGAATTTGGTTAGAAAGGGAAAAGAGCCGGCGGGACGCCGGCTCTACAAGGTGCAGAGTCTCACAACGATAAGACTCTGCGCTACACGTGCAAGAGCATCCGCAAGCTACTTGTTGAGGCCGAGGCCGGAAACGTCCTGGCCGGTCAGATGACCGTCAATCGTGCCGGGAATCAGCGGTTGGGGCGAGCTAAAGTTGATGGTACGACCGCGCGCGTCGGCAATGGTGATGTTATTTGTGCTGAGGGTCCGGCCCATGGCCAAATTGAAATTCACGAGAGCAATTTCAAGATTGGCTTTTGCCAGGAGCTCGTTCCCTTTGGCCGCAGTCAGGTCGCGGGAACGGAGAATGACGTTGTAGCTAGTGGATGCACCGAGAGAGTACTTTTTCTGCTCGTCATCGAGTGTTTGCTGGGAAAGCTGGGTAGCTTTCTCTGTGGCGACAACCTGCGCCGCGTCCTGCTGAATGGCGATGAGGGCGTTGCGAACGCCGACAACGATGGTGTTCTCGTCACGCTGATATTCCGTTTGGTACTGGCGCTCATTCAGCAGGGCACGGGCGTGGTCAGCTTGAGCCGAGCGATTCCGGAGCGGCAAACTGAGGTTCAGACTGGCGGAATAACTGGGGAACTGATTTTGGAAAATCGAGGAATAGGCGTTGCCAACGCCGCCAGGTACTACGGTAGTTGTTGTATTGAATGTGAGGGGCACGCTGGCGAATTCGCCCGGGATTGGATTGCCGTTGGCATCGACGATTGGTGCGTTCAAGTCGGCGCTGAAAGTGAGAGGCGTAGATGCCCGAAGCCGGGAGATGCCGCCCAAGCCAGCGCTTTGATAATTAGCGGAAAGGGTGAGCGCGGGAAGCAGTTCGTTCCGCGTCGCCTTGATTTCGACATTGTCATTCGTCAGCGTGAGCTGGTCGATTTTCAGTTCGGGGCGATTGGCCCACGCTTCCTTCACCGCGTCGGGAAGAGTGATGCTCGGCACGGCAGACGATTGCTCGATGGGCGTCGTAGGAATCACTTCAACGTCCTGGAACGCCGGATCCAAAAGATTCTTAGTGATTAGCTGGAGTAACAAAGTTTGCTGCTGGAGCAGGTTGGTTTGAGCCTGAATGACCAACTGGTTGTCCGTGGCGATTTCCGATTCCGCGGTGAGCACATCGAGCGGAGCCAGAGTTCCGATTTCCAACTGGCGTTTATTGTCTTCGTAGAGCTTTTGTGAAGTCCCCAGCGCTGCCTTCTGTACATCGACGTTTTGACGCGCGTACACGAGCTGCCAATACTGATTTTCGACCTGAGTGACGGAGTTGATCACTTGTTCCTGAAAGACGAGATTGTCCTGTTTCAGCGTATTCTTAGCTTCGATGATGAAGCGAGTGACGGGCAGTATGCCGAAACCTCGCAACAAGGGCTGCTGGATACTGGCGAACAGGGTAGACGATACGGACGGGTTGAAAAAGTTGGCTGCGGAAGTGGATGAGGTGCGGGCGTTGTTGAGGCCGAAGGAGAACAAAGTACCTGTGTGCAGTTCCTGCGAATAGCCGATGTTGAGCTGAGTCTGGTGGCTCTTTAGAGCAATCAAGGAGTTGGTGCCGATCCCGGTCCCGGAAATAAAAGGATTGTTGACCGGGGTCGTATTATCTGCGATAGCGGCCGTTGCGCCGATCACCGGGTCGAACGTGCCGCCTCCGCCGGAGCCGAGGGTGAACACACCATTGGGAGTTCCTCCGCTTTCGGCTCGCAGCAAGTCGGTCTCGCCGAACCACGGTATATATCGTTGGACGCGAATATCGAGATTGTTTTGGAGGGCGAGATTGATGGCGTCCTGGAGGCTCAGCTCGAGCTTGCCATTGTGAATCAGACTGTAAATCGTCGGCGTGTTGGTGAGTTCCGGCGGAGGGACGTTGATGGAAAAATAGGGCGCGAAGATGTTGGGAAAAACGCGCCGGCCCTTGGAATAGTCCGGGCCCGAGAGAAGATTGGGATAGGGCATCGCGGATGCATTCTGCGGTGTCGCAGATGCTTGGGGCTGAGCCTGAGTGGGCGGCGGATATCCTTGCTGAGAAGGTGTCGCAGATTGGTTCTGCGGTGCCGTGGACGCCGGAGGCTGAGCTTGGGCGGGAGGCGGCGTTGCCTGTTGAGATTGCGCTTGCGCAAGGCCGGGCAAGCCGACCGCGAGCGTCGCAGCCAGATACAGAGCAATGCCCGTTCGAATAAGACTTCCAGTCATATAGTTTCTTCCCCTCCGCTGATTTGAGAATTGCGGTTTAAGTCCCAGAATAATGAAACGTGCGAGAGCGATGATATGTTTCAACTGATTGCGTGCAGCAAGGCGGCGGCCAATTGTATCCTTTTGGAATCATGCAAATAGGCAGCGGGTTCAGGTCCGGCGGTGTTCAGAAGCGGACAGTAATAGGCCACAAGCGAACACATGGGAAGTGAGTTTAGCATCAAGGTTGCTGCATTGACAATCGAGGGCGGCCTGCCCTAGGCTAGCCGGGCGTGTTCGATTGCGGAGGCCAGCGCACATGGATGCAGAAGAAATCAAGCTCCTGTTCGACCGTGTTGGCGCGGTAAGACATGGACATTTTGAGCTGTCGAGCGGCCGGCACAGTTCGACGTATGTCCAATGCGCACTAGTGCTTCAGCATCCCGAGGCGGCGGAAACGCTGGGCGGGGCGCTGGCGGCGAAGTTCAAAGACGTGCAGATCAACTGCGTGGCGTCGCCGGCGCTCGGGGGAATACTCGTGGGGCATGAAGTGGCGCGGGGGCTAGGAGTGCGCGCGGTGTTTGTGGAGAGAGACACGTCGGGGCGGATGGCGCTCAGGCGGGGATTCGCGTTCCAGCCGCGAGAGCGGGTGCTGGTGGTCGAGGATGTGTGGACGACGGGCGGGTCGACGCGAGAAACGATAGGGGTTGTGGAGCAGGCCGGGGGAATCGCCGTCGCTGCCGGGGCGCTGATCGACCGCAGTGGGAACCGGCTGGAATTGAATGTGCCGTCGCGCGCGTTGATTGAGATCAATATACCGAGCTACGAGGCGTTTGAATGCCCTCTGTGCCGGGCGGGGCAGGAAATCACCAAGCCCGGAAGCCATTTTGTGCGGTCCGAAATGTGAAGGCCCTGCAGTAAAATATTTATTGCATTGCAACATATTTTGATGCAAAATCCCCGCCAGAATTCCGCGTAGCTCTACTTAGAGGGTAGGTGCTCCGCATAAAATCAGGGCTTCCGCTGCCGCGGATGCGTGCCCGCATTTGTGAATGCGGCGCAGCCGTGCGGGCGAAAGCATTCCTCTCCTTGCTGCTGGCGAACCCCCGCGGGAATGCGCCATTGAGGTGCGGGATATGGCTATCGTCAAAGTACCCCATTTGGGCAAAACGTTTATTATGCCCGCGCAAATTGAAATGTTCCTTGCGGGCATCGGCGTTGAATACCATCGCTGGACCAGCGCGTACCCTGTTCCGGTGTCAGCGCATCCGTCGCAGATATTGGATGGCTATGGGTCGGAGCTGGAGAGCTACAAGGCCGCCCACAGATTCGCGGCTTACGACGTCATTGAGCTGACGCCGGAGACTCCGGAGCTGGATGACATGCTAGGGCGGTTCAGCAAAGAGCACTGGCACAACGAGGACGAGGCGCATTTAATTGTTGCAGGGCGCGGCGTGTGCAATATTCACCCAGGGGGGCGCACGGTGGTGATGGTTGAGCTTGAACCGGGCGATTTTCTTTCCGTGGGGCGCGGCATCCGCCACTGGTTCGATTTGTGCTCGGAGCGACGGTTGCGGGCGATCCGTTTTCTGTCCCGCACGGATGGATATGGAACGGACTACACGCAAAGCGGGATTGAATCCGAGTACGAGCCGGTTTGCCTGGGGCCAGCGTATTTCGCTTACCGAGGGCCCGGGACCAGCGCCTGAGGCTGCTTTCTTTTCCGCCTTTCATTCCTTCTGAATTGTTGCGGCGTGCGATAATTCCCGGCGCATGCGAAATATCAAGCTAACTCTGGCTTACGACGGCGCGGAATTTCACGGCTGGCAGATCCAGCCAGGCGTTCCGACGATTCAGGGCGCGCTCACGGACGTGTTGCGGAACATAACGCAGGAACACATGTCCATTCACGGAGCGAGCCGCACGGACACAGGTGTGCACGCGCTGGGGCAAGTGGCGAGTTTCAAAACGCAATCGGCGCTGGCGGCGGAAGAATTTCAGCGAGCGTTGAACGCGCTGCTGCCGCCGGCGATTCGAGTGGTTGCGGCGGAGGAAATGGGCGCGGATTTTCACGCGCGGTGGCAGGCGCTCGAAAAAACGTATCACTACCGAATTTTTCGCGGGCAAGTCGTATCGCCATTCGATTACCGGCGCGTGCTGCACTATCCGTATCCTCTCGACGAGGACGCAATGGTTGAGGCCGCGAAACTTTTTGAAGGGGAGCACGACTTTACGTCGTTTGCGGCGTCGAGCGGATCAGAGGAGACGGACAAGGATCGTTCGCCCGTGCGCCTGATTCATCGCTCGGCGTTGATTCTCTACCCCGAGAAAGAGGAGATGGTCTACGAAATAACCGGACGGTCGTTTCTTCGTTACATGGTGCGAAAAATTGTGGGCACGCTTCTCGAAGTGGGTCGAGGCAAACTGCGCGCTGGGGAAATTCCAGAGGTGTTCGAGTCGCGCGACCGTTCGCGCTCCGGACCCACAGCGGGGCCGGAAGGGCTGTACCTGGTGGCGCTGAAGTATCCAGAGCCGTGGAAAATCGGTTAGAATTCGCGTATTGATGAGGATTTGGGCGGCGCGCTGCGGGACATGTGCGATGGAGAAGAGATGGAATTAGGTGAATTAATTCACGATTGGAATCTTGCGAAAGGCCGCGAGATTCCGCTGAATCGCAGAGTAATGCTCAATGACGAGACTCTGCGCGACGGGCTGCAAAATCCCTCCGTGCGCGACCCTAGCATCGAAGAGAAAGTCCAAATTTTGCATTTGATGGAAGAGTTGGGAATCGACACGGTGAATATTGGTTTGCCGGGAGCGGGGCCGCGGGCCTATGCGGATACCGAAGCTCTGGCGCGGGAGATCGTTCGCTGTCGGATGAAGATCCGGCCGAATTGCGCGGCGCGAACGCACGTAAACGATATTCGCCCCGTGGCGGAAATTTCCCAAAAGGCGGGAATCGCGATTGAGGCCGCGACATTTCTGGGATCAAGTCCGATACGACGATTGGTGGAGGACTGGACGGTCGAGCACCTGCAGCGCACGACGGAAGACGCTGTGAAGTTTGCGGTCGCCGAGGGCTTGCAGGTGATGTACGTCACGGAAGACACGACGCGCACGGACGCCGAGACCGTGAAGAGTCTTTACACGACGGCGATTCGATGTGGCGCGCGCGCGATTGTGCTGTGCGACACGGTCGGGCACGCGGAGCCGCGCGGCGCGTACAATCTGGTGCGCTTTGCGATCGACGAGGTTGTGAAGCCATCAGGCGAGACAATTCGCGTGGATTGGCACGGGCACAACGACAGGGGACTTTCGATTGCGAATTCGCTGGCGGCCATTGCCGCGGGAGCGGATCAAGTGCATGCAGCGGCGAATTCGCTGGGCGAGCGCGTGGGGAATACGCCGATGGAGTTGATGCTCGTGAATTTGCGGCTGATGGGATTGATCGAACGGGACCTTTCGAAGCTGAAGGAATATTCGGAGGTGGTGTCGCGCGCCACGCGTACAACGGTGCCGCCGAATTATCCCGTGGTAGGCCGGGATGCGTTCCGCACGGCGACGGGCGTGCATGCGGCTGCGATTATCAAGGCGTACCGGAAGAACGACGTGATGCTGGCCAATTCGGTTTACAGCGGCGTGCCGTCGCATCTTTTTGGACTGGAGCAGGTGATTGAAGTGGGGCCGATGAGCGGGCGGTCAAACGTGACGTACTGGCTCGAGAAGCACAATATTCCGGCGACGGATGATCTCGTCGACCGCATTTTTCAGGCGGCGAAGAAGGCGGAGCGTGTGATGACGGACGAAGAAATTGTCGCGCTCTGTGGAATCGATGCACATAGCAACCCTGCGACAAAATAGTGAAATGAGTTTTTACGGAAATTCAAGCGGTCGGACTCGCCCGTGCGAGAATCGCGGGCTCACAAAGTCCGTGAAAGTTTTTTTCTTGTTGGGTATCCTGTTGGCCATGGGAACCCTGACCGCTCGCGCCGCAAATCCTATTGACAGCCTGATGCAACACAAGCGAGTGGTTCTCGCCATGGCGTCACTGGACAAGAATTTGGATTGGGTGACGGAGCAACAAATCGCGATCACGGAGATTCCCGCGCCGGAGTTTCACGAGGCGGCGCGGGGCGCGTATGTTGCGAAACTGCTGGGGGCGTGCGGCCTTGACGTGCGCACGGATTCCGTGGGCAACGTGATCGGGGAAAGAGCGGGCGCATCGATCAAGGATGTGGTGCTGATTGTCGCGCATCTGGACACCGTGTTTTCGGCGGAGACGGATGTTCGCGTGAAGCACGTCAACGGGAGATTGGAAGCGCCGGGGATTTCCGACGATGGAGCGGGGCTGGCGGCGCTGGTCGCGATTGCCCGGGCGCTGAATGAGGCGCGGATGAAGACGCAGATGGAAATTGTATTTGTTGGGGATGTGGGCGAAGAGGGGGAAGGAAACCTGCGCGGAATTCGCGAACTGATGAACGCGTACAAGGGACGCGTCCGCGCGGTGATCGCGCTGGATGGCGCGGCGACGGATTATATAACGACGATTGGGTTGGCGTCGCGGAGGCTGGATATTCGAGTGACGGGTCCGGGCGGGCATAGCTGGTCGGATTTTGGAGCGCCGAATCCGATCACGGCGCTGGCGCGAGGCATCGTGCAATTTTCGCGGACGCGAGTGCCGGAAGAACCGCGCACGACGTTCAATTTTGGAGTGATTGAAGGCGGGAACTCGGTGAATTCGATTCCGGCGGAAGCGAATGTGAAAGTGGATTTGCGTTCGGAAGACGACGCGGAATTGGCGCGGCTCGAAAGCGAGCTGCGGAAGGCGTTTGCGAGCGCGGTGGACGAGGAAATGGCCGCGGCGGTGGCCGGAAGCGAAAACCTGAAGATGAAAGTGAGCGTTATCGGCGTGCGCCCGGGCGGAAAGTTGCCGGCCGGATCACCGCTGCTGGCGGCAATCGAAAACACGGATCGCTATCTGGGGAATCGCTCGAGGATGGAGCGTTCGTCGACGGACGCGAACCTGCCGCTTTCGCAGGGAATTCCCGCGATCGCGATTGGCGCGGGCGGGCAAGGCGGCGGGTCGCATTCGCTCGATGAATGGTATGATCCCGCGGGCCGCGAGTTGGGATTGAAACGCGCGATGCTGACGGCCCTCGCCATCGCGGGAGTTCAACCCTGAAATCGCGCGCTTCCTTCGCGAGGCTTTCGGCAATTTCCGGCGCAATTATTCTGCTTGCCTTCGCAGCGATAGTCCAAGCTGCACCAAATCGAATTCATGGAGCGGGGAGGGGTATGTCAGAAGAAGTACAGGCAGCGAAAAACGCCGCCGATCTTGTGTTCATAAATGGAGATATTTATACCGTTGATACGCAACGGCCGCGTGCGCAGGCGATTGCTATCCAAGGTGAAAAAATTGTGGCCGTCGGAAGCAACGACGACATGCACGCGTGGATTGGGGCGCGGACGCGCGTGATCGATTTGCATGGACGCTTTGCGATGCCGGGATTCAATGATGCGCATGTGCACTTGGCGAGCGCGGGCATGGCGAAGCTGACGGTGAATTTGGAAGGCACAAAGTCGCTCGACGAATTTCAGCAGAGGATTCGCGGCGCGCTGAAAAATTATAAGCCTGGTGAATGGATCACCGGCAGCGGCTGGGACCACACGCTGTGGCCCGAGAAACGGTTTCCGACGCGATGGGACCTTGACGCGGTATCGAAGGACCATCCGATGATTTTCTCGCGCGTGGATGGGCACGTCGCCGTGGCGAATTCGCTGGCGCTCAAAATTGCGGGCGTGACGAAGGACACGCGCGATCCGAGCGCGGGACACATCATGCGCGATGCGAAAACGGGCGAGCCGAACGGAATGCTGGAAGAGGACGCGGCGATGAGCCTGGTGTACCGTCACGTGCCGCCCGCGAGCCACGAATTGCGGCGGCGCGCGATCGAACTGGCGCTGGCCGACGCGGTTTCCCATGGCGTCACCTCGATTCAGGATTATTCGACTTGGCGGGATTTTCTGATTTATCGCGAGCTGAAGCAGGAAGGGAAGCTGCCGCTGCGAATCACGGAGTGGCTGACGTTCACCGAACCGTTGGCGAAACTGGAAGACGAGCGGCGCGAAGGCGCGACGACCGATCCGTGGCTGAAGACTGGTTCGCTCAAGGCTTTCATGGATGGCTCGCTCGGCTCGCGCACGGCGGCGATGCTGGCGCCCTATTCCGACGAGCCGACCACGTCAGGAATCTTGAGGATGCAACCGAAGGAACTGAATCAGATGTCGATCGAACGTGACAAGGCGGGATTTCAGCTAAATTTTCACGCCATTGGAGACAAGGCGAATCGTGTTGCGTTGGATGCTTTTGCGGCAGTGCGCGCGGCGAATGGGCCGCGCGACAGACGAGATCGCATCGAGCACGCGCAGGTGGTGGCGCCGGAGGATTTCGCGCGCTTCGCGAAGCTGCATGTGATTGCGTCGATGCAGCCGGTTCATTTGCTCGATGACCAGCGCTGGGCTAGTGCGCGACTGGGCCCGGAACGATCGAAGGGCGCTTACGCGTGGAATACGATGCGCAAAGACGGAGTGCGATTGGCGTTTGGCACGGATTATCCCGTGGAAGGCATCGACCCGCTGCGCGGACTTTACGAGTGCGTGACGCGCGAGTTGCCTGAAGGTGGGCCTCCGGGCGGATGGGAGCCGCAGGAAAAACTTCCGATGGACGTTTGCATTTCCGACTACACGACCGGCTCGGCATATGCGGAGTTCGAGGAAAACAGGAAGGGCGAAATCAAGCCGGGGATGTTTGCCGACATCGTGATTTATCCAGCCGACATCACGCGCATGCCGCCAGCCGAGCTGTTGCGCACCTCCGTCGACATGACCATCACGGGCGGACGGATCGTCTACGAACGCCACTGAGTGCTGCGTCGAATGAGCCGTACGATTCCGCGACGCGTGCAGGCTGATCTGGCGCTCGGACTGTGTTCGCTGATCTGGGGCGCGACGTTTGTGGTGGTGAAAGACGCGCTCGCATTCGCGTCGGTGTTTGTCTTCAACGCGCTTCGATTTTCCCTCGCGGCAGTTGTCATGGGCATTGTGTATCGCAGCGCGTTGCGCAAAATGAGCCGCGCCACGATTGCAGCGGGAGCGCTCATCGGCTGCTTCATGTTCGGCGGCTACGCGTTTCAGACGCTGGGCCTGCGGCTTACCACTCCGTCGAAAACCGGTTTCATCACGGGTGCGAGCGTAGTGATGGTGCCCGTGCTGCTGGCGCTATTTTGGGGACGGCGCGTGAATCGTTGGATCTGGGCCGGAGCGATTTCGGCGCTGATTGGATTGTATTACCTCACTGTGCCGCGATCGGGATTTGCGGGACTCAACGCAGGGGATTTTCTGGTGATGGGCTGCGCGGTGATGTTCGCCGTGCACATTATTTTGGTGGGACGCTACAGCGTGCGGCATTCCGTGGCGGCGCTGAGCTTTTTGCAAGTGGCGATGACGGCCGTGCTGACCGTGCTTTGCTTGCCTGTGCTGGCGGCGACGCGATGGGAGGCGCCGCGCCTCGTGTGGACGACGAGTTTGGTTTGGGCGATTTTGATCACGGCGGTGGGCGCGACGGCATTATGTTTTTCCATGCAAGTGTGGGCGCAGCAATATACGACGCCGACGCACACCGCGATTTTGCTGAGCCTCGAACCGGTGTTCGCGGCCCTGACTTCCGTGATCGTGGCGCATGAGCGGTTGAGCGCGCGAGTTTTGTTTGGCGCGGCGCTGGTTTTTATCGGGATATTGCTGGCGGAATTGAAAGGACCCGCGCAGTCCGCCGCGGATTCGCCGGGGCCTGTTTCGGAGAGAAGATCGGTCTAGCCGACGGTGCGCAGGTCGAGCGGGTGGGGCAGTTCCACGTCGAGAAACAGGTTTTCGTTCGTCAGCCGAACCTGAATGCGCTCGGCGGGTCCGATGTCGCGAATGTCCCAATCGGTGCTGGGCACGGCATACTCGTTCCCGCCGGGGATGGGGCTTTGATATGTTTTGCCATGCATCTGAAATTGCGCGGCGGTAATTTCAAAGACTTCTTTCGTTTTGGCGTCCAGAATTAAATACCGGCTGTCCATCTGAACCAGAACGCGCTGCTTCTTTTTTGCATCCTGATACACATTCCAGACTTTGGGCGGCTTGCGGCCGGTGATTTTGAGGCTCGCATCGCCGATCGCCTTCCAATTAATTTTGCCAGCGGCGCGCGCGGCCGGAAGCAGCACGAAAACCGCCAAGAGCGCAGCCATCCCAGCGGCAATATAGAAACGATTTGGACGGCGAGTTGTCATCAGTAAACGCTTGATTCGCGCTTGCGTCCAGTATAGTCGATATAGACGGTCTTCAGCTCCGTATAAAAATCCAGCGCCACGTGCCCGACTTCGCGGTGCCCCACTCCCGTATCCTTGATTCCGCCGAAGGGCAAATGCGCTTCGCCGCCGACGGTGGGCGAATTGACGTGCGTGATGCCGGTTTCGATGCGGTCGATGAACTCGAAAATCTTCGTGGCGTCGCTGGTATAAATCGAGCTGGCCAGCCCGTAGCGCACGGAATTCGCGGCGTCGAGCGCTTCGTCGAAATTCTTCACGCGAATGATGCTCAAGACCGGGCCGAAAATTTCCTCCTGCGCGATGCGGCTGCGCGTTGCCACGTGATCGAAAATCGTCGGCGCGACGAAGTAGCCTTTGTCGAAGGAGCCGCCGGTGAGCCGATTGCCGCCGAGCAACAATTTTCCTTCCTGTTTGCCAATCTCGATGTATTTCAGGACCGTGTTCATCTGAGTTTCGTCCACGGACGGGCCCATTTCGACTCCGGCGTCGAGGCCGTTGCCGGCGATAAATTTTTTCGTGCGTTCGACGAGTTTCGCGACGAACGCGTCCGCCACGCTCTCTTCGATTACCACGCGGCTGGTGGCCGTGCAGCGCTGGCCCGTGGACGCGAAAGCGCCCGAAACAACCGATTCGACCGCGAGGGGCAAATCGGCGTCGGCGAGAATGACGACGGGATTCTTGCCTCCCATTTCGCATTGCACTTTTTGCATGCGCCGCGCGCCGCTGGCATAGATCTGGCAGCCGATTTCCGTTGAGCCGGTGAAGGAAATTGCACGAACGTCGGGATTCTGCACCAATTCGTCGCCCACTTCTTCGCCCGCGCCGAGCACGAGGTTCAAAACGCCCGCGGGCAAGGCCGCCTGCTCGAAAATCTCCGTCATGCGAATCGCGCACAGCGGTGTAAGCTCGGCGGGCTTGAGAACGCACGTGTTGCCCGCGACGAGCGCGGGAGCCACTTTCCAAACCGGAATGGCTAACGGAAAATTCCACGGCGTGATTGCGCCAACGACGCCGATCGGCGATCTCACTGTGTACGAAAAATTCTTCGGCAGCTCGCTGGGATAACTTTCGCCGTTCAGTCGCCGCGCTTCGCCCGCCATGAATTCCAGAATGTTGATGCTGCGCTGCACCTCGCCGAGCGAATCCTTCAGCGCCTTGCCTTCCTCGAGCGTGAGCATCCGCGCCAATTCTTCTTTTTGCTGCTCCATGAGGCGCACGGCCTTGAAGAGAATCTTGCCGCGATTCGGCGCTGGTGTGTCGCGCCACGCAGGAAATGCGGCCTTTGCGACGGCAATGGCCGCGCGCATCTCCTCGCGAGTCGAGAGCGGCACGCGCGCCACCACTTCATCCGTGTTCGCCGGATTCCGCCGCTCGGCGATTTTCGCTGCCTTCGATTCGATCCATTTCCCGCCGATAAAATTCCGGCACGCTTGCATTGTGCTAGTTGCTGTGGCCATTATTCGCTTGTCCCCTTCGTATTCCTCGGTAGATTGCGCCAATTCGCGATTATGCGGAAACTTCGCTTAGCGATTTGTCAAGCATGCGAATGCCTTCGTCTACGTCGGCCTTTGAAATATTCATCGGCGGGGCCATGCGAATCACATTGCCATAGAGCCCGCCTTTGCCAATCAGCAAGCCGTTTTCGCGGGCGCGCTCGAGAAGCTGGCCCGTCGCTTCGGGCGCCGGTTCTTTCGTCTTGCGATCCTTCACCAACTCAATCCCCTGCATCATTCCCATGCCGCGAACGTCGCCGATGACGGGATGCTTTTCTTTCAATTCTTCCAGGCGCTTGCGAAAATATCCGCCCACGACGTGCGTGTTCTCGCGGAGATTGTCTTCCTCGATGACCTCAATCACAGCGCGCGCGGCAACCGACGTGACGGGGTTGCCGCCGAAAGTGGAAATCGTGAGGCCCTGAAATTTATCGGCAAGCTCGCTGGTGGTAATCGTTGCGCCCACGGGCACGCCGTTGCCCATGCTTTTCGCGCACGTAATGATGTCGGGCGTCACTTCCCACTGCTCGATGCCAAACCATTTTTTTCCTGTACGGCCAAAGCCAGTCTGCACTTCGTCGGAAATATAAAGTCCGCCATAGTTCTTCACGATTTTGTAAACAATCTTGAAATATTCCGGCGGCGGAGTGATGAAGCCGCCGACGCCCTGAATCGGTTCGGCGATGAACGCGGCGATGTGTCCGCTGGTTCCCGTCTGAATCAGATTTTCAACGTCGTTCGCGCACGCCACTCCGCAATCCGGATACGTCAAATGCAAAGGGCAGCGATAACAGTACGCATTGATGGCGTGCGATACGCCAACGTTGATCACGCCTCCCTTGCGCCACGCGGCGTGCGCGGTCACGCCTTTCGCCAAGCTCGATGCGCCGGCGTAGCCATGCCGCAGGGCAACCACGTCGAAGCTGTCGCTGGCCATTCGAGCGAGCAAAATCGCGGCTTCGTTGGCCTCTGTGCCGGAATTCGAAAAAAAGCTCTTCTGCAACTTTCCGGGAGTGATCTCCGCAAGCTTTTCGGCAAGATTGACGATCGCTTCATTGGGGAAAACAGTCGAAGTGTGTTGCAGCTTGTCGACTTGCGCTTTGATTTTCGAGGTGACCTTGGGATTGCAATGCCCGACGCCGATAGTGACGATGCCGCCAAAAAAATCGAGATACTTGCGGCCTTCAAGGTCCCACAGGTATTGCATCGAAGCGTGATCGGCCACCAGCGGCTGCTTGAAATAATTGGTCACCGCCGGCCACAGAAATTCCTTGTGCTTGCGGATGATTTCTTCGCTGCGAGTGGATTCCGTAATCTGTTTGGCTGGCGTCGTCACGAAACCGTTCCTCCGGAGTCAATGCACACATTCGCGGGCTGCGATGGGCGAACTCCAAAAGAGTTTACGCCTGGCTGTGAGGAGCTACAAGAGGAAGGCGGCGCGAGAGTTGCGCAGCCGTTCGCACATGGCATCACTGGCATATCGAGAGCCATCCGGCCACTCGAAGCGGGCTATTGTAATCTAACTCAGTGATTATGGTGCGAGCGATAACAAGGATTTACCATGCAGTACGCCGCGTTTTTCCGGCGTGCGAGACGGTGGCCGAAGCCGTTGCGTACAGCATGTTCATGGCATTCTTTCCGATCCTTCTGATGGGCCTCGGGATTCTTCACGGGACAAAATGGGGCGCGGCTGCGGTCCTGCAGATGTGGTTTCGCCTGCAAGTTATTTTGCCGCCGGAGAGCGCGCACCTGGTGGGAGCGTATCTCGGACGGCACGGCGAAAGCGCACTGCAATGGATTGTGGTGGGGCTGGTCGGAACTTTTCTGGTGGGCGCGAGGCTGATGAATGCGTTGACGGATGGTTTTCACATTGTTGCCGGAGACAAAACGCGTCCCAAATTTTGGGAGCAGCAGCTTCGCGTGCTGGCGTTGCTTTGCCTGACGATTTTTCCCTGGCTCGTGCTGGTGGTACTGACCATTTTCGGCCGCCAGACAACGACGTGGCTGATGTACAAGACAGGAGATTCAACGTTCGTACGCGCGGGTTTGTGGATCGGATATTTCGTATTTGTGTTTGTGCTGGGCGTCGTGATTTTGATGATCGTCTACCGCATCGGGCGCCCGGGACATCGCAACTGGCGGGACGTTTTTTCCGGCGCCGCTTTAGCGACGATTCTGTGGTGGGTCGTCGATTATGTTTTTGGGACTTACGTGCGTCATATGCCCTATGACGTTGTTTATGGCGGAGTGGCGGCCGCGATCGGTCTGCTCGTCTGGATGTACCTGACGACGGTCGTTGTGTTGCTGGGCGCGGCGTACAACGCTGAGCGCCGAGCGGAAGAGGGGAAATTCGATTCATATCCGCAGGGGTAAAGTGCGATGAGTCAGATCTGCGTCGAATGCTACTCGGGCTATCGAGCCGATGAGCGGCCGCTGCGATTTTCCGCCGGCGCTCACACCTATCGGATCGAGCGCGTCGATGACAAATGGTATTCGCCGGGGGCGACCTATTTTCGCGTGTTGGCCGACGACGGGAATGTTTATGTCTTGAAGCACGATGAGGCTGCCGATACGTGGTCGATGGACGGTTTCCGCGCGCAGCGATAAGCAATTTTTGATGGGCGTGCAGCGTGCTCGCGCTTTCAACGGAACAACTATTCGGTTTTTCGCCCACATTTTTTGCTCCGAACTTAACCCTCCGCGGTCATTTTTCAGCAGGAAAACCATATTTTCCAGCTGGTTGGCGGGATCGCATCCAAGTGATCGACGCTGGCCTCGGGCACAGGTTGACGGCTAAGCGATCCTTTGCCAGCCGCCGCAACTTTTCCGCAAGGGCGGGGTTAAACTTCCAGGAGAGGGAGAAAACCTTGCGAAGAGCGCGGATTTTGCATTCGTTCGGCAGGCCCATTCCGGAGAAGGGGCGCTACATGCGCTTGCGCGGGCGTCTCGACGTCGCCGGCGTGGCCGTGCTGGGCCTCGCGCTCGGACTGACATCGTTTATTGCGGTGCCCGGTGTGAAAGCGGGGGCTGCGACTTCCGCGAACACAACGAAAGCCGAATATCAGCTCCCAAGCTCCTTCAAAGGCAAACTGCCGATCACGCAACTGACCGAAGACGAAGCCATTCTGCACGCGCTCGACCGGCTGGGATACGGGCCGCGCTCGGGAGACGTCGAACGAATCCGCCACATGGGCCTCGAGAAATGGATCAATCAGCAGCTCAACTACGATTCCATTGACGATTCCGCCGTTCATGCCAAGCTCGCGGAATTCAAGACGCTCAATATGCCCTCGGAAGAATTGCTCGCGAAATATCCGCCGCCGAACCAAGTGGCAAAGCGCGAGGGATTGACGCCTCAGGAATTTCGCCAGCAATATCAACAGAAAATGCAGGCCAAGCGCCAGGAACTCCGCCGGCAGGGAACCGACCCGGCGATGATTCTGTACGAAACGATGCCGGGGCCGCAGCGGATTCAGGCCGAGCTTGACCTCGCCACCGTGGACCGCGCGATTTACAGCAACCGGCAGCTCTACGAAGTGATGTGCAATTTCTGGTTCAACCATTTTAACGTCAATGCAAATAAAGGCGCGGACCGATGGCTGCTGACTTCGTACGTCGAGAACACGATTCGGCCGCACGCCATGGGCAAGTTCGAGAATTTGCTGACGGCGACCGCGAAAAGTCCGGCGATGCTGTTCTATCTGGACAATTGGCTCAGCGCCGATCCGATTGCTTTCCAGCACATGCAACAGGAACTCGCGCAACGCCGCCAGCGGTTCGCTGCACTGTTTCCGGGCATGGCAGGGCCGCAAATGCAGCGGCGACCGAATGGTCAGCGGGCGCAAGGACCCCCGAAAAAGCAGGAACGCGGAATCAATGAGAATTACGGCCGCGAAATCATGGAACTGCACACGCTGGGCGTGGACGGTGGCTACTCGCAACAGGATGTGATCGAAGTGGCGAAATGCCTGACGGGATGGACGATTCGCACGCCACGCAAAGATCCGCAATTTTTCTTTAACAATCGCCTACACGCCGCAGGCCCGAAAGTCGTGCTCGGGAAAACGATTGATTACGGCGGCATAAAAGACGGAGAAGCCGTGATTCACATGCTGGCGACAAGCCCCGCGACTGCTCATCACATTTCATTTGAACTCGCGCAACATTTCGTCTCTGACAATCCGCCCAAAGCGCTGGTCGACCGCATGGCGCGGACTTTTCTTTCGAGTGATGGCGACACGCGCGCCGTCTTGAAAACGATGATTTACTCGCCGGAATTTTGGTCGCGCGCAGCATATCGCGCAAAAGTGAAAACGCCCTTTGAAGTCGCCGCCAGCGCCGCAAGAGTGTTGGATGCGCAAACGACCGTGTCGCCGCAACTGGCGCAGTGGGTGGGGCGCATGGGTGAGCCGCTCTATCAATGCGAGCCGCCGACAGGCTACGCCGATACGGCGGACGTCTGGGTCAACGCGGGCGCGCTGCTGAACCGCCTGAATTTTGCATTGACGCTGGCGACGAATCACATGCCCGGCGTCAACACTGATCTCGCGAGTTTGTTCGGCCAGGACGCGGCTTCAAATCCAGACTTGGTACTTTCGCGCGCACTCGGGGATTTTCTCGGCGGCCAAGTTTCTGTGCAAACGAAGGACACGCTCGAGAAGCAGCTTTCTGATCCGCAGATTCTTCAGGCGCGGCTCGATGATCCAATCAAGCACGTAAACGAAGGATTGATCGCCGGGCTTGTGCTCGGAGCGCCGGAATTTCAGCGCCGGTAGCATTTCATAAGATTTGGGAGGGTTCGTCATGAAACTTTCGCGGCGAGTATTTTTGAAGAGCGGCGGCGTGGCCATGATCGGCATGACCGCCATGCCGGCATTTTTGCAGCGCGCGATTGCGGATACGCCTTCGCCGAATAAGAAAAAACTGGTCGTGCTGTTCCAGCGCGGCGCGATGGATGGACTGAACGTCGTGGTGCCTTTCGCCGAGCCGAATTACTATCATCTGCGGCCCACGATCTCGATCCCGCAACCGAAAAACGGCGGCGCGGAAGCGGCCATCGACCTCGACGGATTTTTCGGCCTGCATCCCAGCCTGCAACCGCTCGAGCCGCTGTTTCATTCCGGCCAACTCGCCGTCGTGCAGGCGGTCGGCTCGCCTGACCCCACGCGTTCGCATTTCGACGCGCAGGACTTCATGGAATCGGGCACCCCCGGCGTTTCGAATACAGACGACGGCTGGCTGAACCGTTCTTTGCAGGAAATGCCCGACCCGAAGGCTTCCGCGTTTCGCGCCGTGGCTTTTGGGCCGTATTTGCCGCTGACGCTGCGCGGCAGCGCGTCTTCGATAGCGATTCCAGACCTGAAGCAATTTCATCTGTTCGGCAATCCGAAAGTCACTGAAGGCGGCTTCGAGTCGATGTACGCGAGCAGCGTGGACCAAGCCTTGCACGGCGTCGGCCAGGAAACTTTTGAAGCCGTCGATTCGCTGAAGAAGCTCGATCCCGATAATTATCAGCCGGCAAATGGCGCGCAATATCCGAAGAGCCGCTTCGGCAAGAGCCTGCAAGAAATTGCCGAGCTGATCAAATCCGACCTGGGAATGGAAGTGGCGTTCCTCGACAGCGGCGGCTGGGACAATCACGTCAACGAAGGCGGAGTGCAGGGCCAGCTCTCCAACTTGCTCCGCGATCTTGGTCAGGGACTTGCCGCGTTCCATCAGGACATGGGCAATCAAATGGAAGATGTGGTTTTTGTCAGCATGTCGGAATTCGGGCGCACGGCGCACGAGAACGGCAACCGCGGCACGGACCACGGCCACGCGAATTGCATGTTCGTGATGGGCGGCGCGGTAAAGGGCGGCCGCGTTTACACCAAATGGCCCGGCATGAACGATGAGCAGCTTTATCAGAATCGCGACCTGGCGGTGACCACCGATTTTCGCAGCGTCCTCGGCGAAATTATTTCCAAGCACCTCGGCAATCGCGATTTGAGTCCTGTCTTTCCGGGCTTCGAAAACGACCCGCGCAAATTCCTGAACATCCTCAAATCCTGAGAGCTCGCTAAAAACCCCCTCGTTGTCATTCCGACGAGCAATCGCGAGGAGGAATCTGCTTTTTCCTTAAGTGTTTTGTAAACTGCTGCTTCTCTCCGTGGCTTTTTCGTAGGGGCGCTGCTTGTTTATCCTGACGCAGGAAGGGAGTCACGAAGGACCGCGCCCGCTTGCCCTGACGCAAGAAGGGCGCCTGCCCGCCTGGGCGGGCCACTCCCCGAGTTGCGTCCCCCGCACCCTCAAGTTATTGTCATCCCGAACCCGGTCGCCGTTTTGGGGCGAACGTGGGCGAGGGATCTGCTTTTGTCTCTGTAGCGCAGATCTTCGCCCTCCGAAATTCTGCGGCTTTCGCCTTTGATTGTCATTCCGAACCGGCCGTCGTCCGGCCGTGTGAGGAATCTGTTGTTTCTTTTCTGGAGTGCGGCTTGCCCTGAGCACCGGCGAAGCCGGAACTCGACGCCGCTTTGCCTTTGTAGCGCAGAGCTTCGCCCTCCGAAATTCTGCGGCTTTCGTCTTTGATTGTCATTCCGAACCCGTTCGCCTTCTTTGTGGCGAACGGTGTGAGGAATCTGCTGTTGGGGTTGGACTTCGAATTCGCATTCCCCGGGTGCCCCATCCTTTGCGCCTTCGCAAAGGGTGGGTGTTACGCGAAGCCGGAATCGACGTGAACGTATTTCTCCGCGCATAAACCGCGTCCTGTGGCATCGAGGCTTATGTTCTATTTTTCTCGTGTTCCAGAATGCGCTGAATCTGGTCCTCGGAAAAACGTAGCCACCGCCCTTTTTTGGGATACACCGTACGACGCACCGTCGCATAGTCCATTTTGTCGATGTCGTGTTCGTCGCTCGGTTGCAGCTCGGGCGAGTCCGTTTGACGATTGATTTCCTCCACAAGTCGCTTTTCTTCCTCGGGGTCGCGTACCGGCTTCGGCTTGTCTCTTGCAGCGCGCCAGCCTGGCAGGTATTTGTCCCAGAGTCGGGTAACCAAAAATCCTGTATCGTCCGGCGGGTATGCGGCGAAATGAATCAGCCCCGTTTTTAGTACATCCTCGGGCAGTGTTTCGTAATGCGCCACAAGACGCCTCAAGTCTTCCTTGAGTTGAGTGCCATTAACAAACGTCTGTTCCGACGAAAGGAACAACGGAACGATATCCGCGTGAAAGTTGTCCTTAGAAGTGAAGACCGAACAGAATGGCAAATAGTAAAGATAGGCAAGATCGATCATGTGGCTCGGTTTGACCTTGCTCAGCAGTTGAGTCGGCAGTACGAGGCAGAAGAAAATATTGATCGAGAGCATGAATGCGAAATACGGCAAATGGTCGCGCAGCGGTGGTCGCCGTTTATGCACCCACGTGTTCACGACGTGTTCGACGGTTTCGGGCGCGCCCAGTACCTTCAGGCCGAAACGAATCAGCCATTCTGAGTCAATGTTGTCGAAGATGGTATCGGCCATCATCCGCGCATCCTGCAACGACTTTGGCCTTCGCCAGGGACCTAACGAGTCCATGACACTTTGCGTCATCGCATTGAGGTCAATGTTAGTGAGCGCGCGCCGCCATTGCCTCGCGATATTCCGCTCCAGTTCCAGAAATTCCCGCTTGCCCCATCGGCTAACTGCCTCCGCTTCAGAACTGCGTTCGAAAACAACGCCTTTCTTGTCGCCAAGTTGAACGTGCCTGCCGCCGGCCAGCATTACACGGCCATGCACGGTCTTGAGATCGAATCTCCCAGCCAGTTCGGCGCGGAGGATTGTCGCGTGGTGGACGTTCGGGTAGGACTGGGATTCCGGCGTGCGCGTCGCCAGAGAGCCGACAAGTTGCTCCGGCGTGCTGTTGCTGCGGATTGCCTTTTCCAGATCGGCAAGGCATTCCACGAAAAACAGCGGCGTGATGTTCGACCTATAAAAATTGTCGAGCATGACGGCCTCGTCAAGACTGAGGCCTTCGAGGGATGACTTATCAAAAATCAGGCACGGCCCTAGGGGCATGCACTGATTTTAGGCTTGGTGCGGGATGAGCGCCAGCGTTTCGATGTCCGTTACCGTGGCAGATCAACTCCACGATAAATGCTATTTCGCCGACGACGCCCGTCTGGGCCTAGCAGTTTTCTTTCATGTAGCCTACCCTGTTTTTTTATTGACTTCTAGTTAACTCTATGGTACACGTATCTTTCGACTGGAGTCAGCCAAACAATTCGCGCAAGAGAAGTGCAAGGCCGCCTCGGGCGGCTTTTTTCGTTTTGGGAGACAAATATCAGCGAGCCAACGGGGCATGCGCCACAAACGATGCGCCGACCCCGCCCTAATAAAAAAGAGCCAAACACGTCATGATAACTTTTGCAGACAATTCGCCGTTAACCCAAACGAAAATAATGGCTTACACGACCCATGGCGAAGAAAATTCTAATCGGTACACAAAACACAAGTCGCAAAGAGTCAAGCCGCTGAAAACGCGGCACATGAGAATTTCTAATCGGGACTGAAATGCGGCTTTTCGGCGTTCTTTGCCGTCCCGAGCGGAGTCGAGGGATCACGCAATGCGGACTTGCTCGCCACTAGCTTGCCCTGAGGAGCGAAGGGCCACTCGTCACTCGCCACTGCATTGGCTAATCGAGTTTCTATGGGAAATTAGAAATTGAGTCAACTCACTGAAAATAAATCACGGACGCAAAGTCTAATCGAGTTTTTTCGCCAATTTTTTCAGTGCAATGTCCATTTTCGGACACCGGTGAAGCAATGCTGCGGCGGGCAAGCCTCGTCGGCCCGGTGGACGCGACCGGGGCTCGTTCGCTACCGCGAACAAGCTCGGAATGACAATCAAAGGCGAAAGCCTCAGAGCTTCGGAGGACGAAGCTCTGCGCTACAAAAGCGAGAAGCGCGAGCTTTTACTGTCGAGCTACTTGGGCTTGAGCGAGGCGTTGAGGGAGCCGGTGCGGTAGCCTTCGAGGTCGAGGGTCACGTAGGTGAATCCAACTTCTTTCAGGCGCGTTGCGATCTGCTGGGCCATCACGGGATCGAGTGCGCGCGGCAATTCGTCGGGAGCGATTTCCACGCGCGCCAATTCTCCGTGCGCGCGCAAACGAAATTGCCGGAAGCCAAGTTCGCGAATGAAATTTTCGCCGCGTTCGATGCGCGCGAGCAGCTCCGGAGTTACGGCGGTGCCGTAGGCGACGCGCGAAGACAAACATGCCGCCGCCGGACGATCCCAAGTTGCGAGTCCGGCGTCGCGCGACAGCGCGCGAATTTCGGTCTTCCGCAGGCCCGCGGCCAAAAGCGGCGCGAGCACCTGATGCTCCGCGGCGGCGCGGTGGCCGGGACGAAACTCGTGCGTGTCGTCCGCGTTGATTCCGTAAGCAATCGCGGCGAATCCGCGTTCGCGCGCCAGCGCTTCCATTTTGTCGAAGAGTTCGTCCTTGCAGTGATAGCAGCGGTCGGCTTTGTTGGCAACGTACAGCGGATTCGCGAATTCGTCGGTTTGAATGCATTCGTGGCGAAGGCCTGCGGCGATGGCGAAGCGCTGAGCTTCCTGGCGATCGTGTTCCGAAAAGCTGGGCGAAAGCGCGGTGACGGCGAGCGACCTTTGGCCGAGCGCCCGATGCGCGGCCCAGGCGAGATACGCCGAGTCGGCGCCTCCGGAAAAAGCGATCAGGAGGGAATCGATTTGCCGCAGGGAGGCAATCATGTGGTCCTGTTTGCGGCGCGATTCTTCGAGATCGGAATCAGGAGGATTCGATTCCGGCGTTTTTGCGGGCTGCGAAATATTGTTTAGGGCTGATTGTGGCGTGAACTCGTTCATGCGGGAACAGTATAGCGCGGAATCGGCTAGTGGAAATCGAGCATGACGTCAACGGTCGCCGGTTTGGGATTTTTTTGCAGGAATTTTCCGATCTGGTCTTGCGCGGCTGGCAATCCTTTCAGAGCGTCGCCGATGCCTTTTGCCAGGAAGTAGTCGTAAAAAGTTTTGTCGAAGACCTGCCCCTGAGGAATGCGCCATGCCTGGCGAATGCGGCGTTCGGAGTCGATGGAAAGCCCGGAGAGAACCAGATTGCCCATGTGATATTGCTCGCCCTCGGAAATGTCGACACGATAGGCGGCGCGATGCGCTGCTTCGTCGAAAACTTTTTTGTGCACGATGGTGGCATCGAGATAACCGCGATGTCCGTAGGCCGTCTCGACGCTTTGGAATAATGCAAGAATCTTCATGCCGTCGGCGGGCTGTCCCGGCACGAGGCCCGTTTCTTTCACGAGCGCGTCAAGGTCGCTGTTGGTGTAGGCGTGATTGCCGTTCCAAGCGATCCCTCCCCATGTGTAGGTTGCGCCGGGATCAATCGGCACGATCACGACGACGGTTTTCGGCGGCGGGCCGAGCGGATCCACGGCGAAGCGCGCCTTGGGAGCGGCGAAATGAACTTGCAAATAGTCGTGGGCGAGGTACACGGGACGAACGTGTTCGAAATCGAAAGTTTCGATGGCTTGGCGCGAAAATGGTTTTCCGATGAGCGGGGACAATTGAGCCTGAATGGCCCGGTCATTCGTGGCCAGGGGATCGGTGAACTGAATTGCAGTGACGGTTAAATCGGCTCCCTCGACGCGAAACTGCAATGTTCTTTGATTCGTGTCAGGACGAACAACAACCTGATACTTCACGGCCGCGTGGACGCCGCGCGTGGCGAGCGTTTTTTCGAGAGTTTGCGCCATGGTATCGAGGATCGTTCCTGTCGCGGGCGCTTCGCCATGAAAGGGTATTCTCGACTGAGCGAGCGCGGCGGACAGTTCCGCGTCGGTGAACCAAGGAAAATTATCAAAGGAGACGGGAAAGGTTGGCGCGTCCTGCAGCTGAAATGTGATGCGGATGCCACCCACGTCGCCGGAATAGCGGTAGCGCACGCTCGAAAACAATCCCGAATGCGCCAGGCGATCCGCGCCGGCCTGGATGGTGTCGCGGTCAACCGTCGCGACGTCTTTCAGGCCGCTGAGATCAGCGATCTGTTCGTTGGAATATTTCTGCGAGCCGACCTCGGTGAGAGAAAGGAGTTTTCCCTCGCCGGATGCGGGCGTTTGAGGCCGTGCGGAAGGGCAGAAGCTTGCAGCTAGCAGAAAGGTTGCACAGAACGAGAGACGGCGGATCGTTAGCTGAAAACGCGACGCGAAGAAAGGATATCCAATCATCTACACAATTCTAACACCAGCGGGTAAACGGTACTTCTCTATTCGACGGTGACGGATTTGGCGAGGTTGCGCGGCTGGTCAACGTCGCAGCCGCGGCGGACGGCGATGTGATAGGCGAGAAGTTGCAAGGGCAGGATTTCGAGGATGGGAGCCAAAATTTCCGGGGCGGCGGGAATCTCGATCACATGGTCGGCGGCTTCGCGTGCCAGATGATCCCCCTCGGTTACGATGGCGATCACGATGCCGTCGCGGGCCTTCACTTCTTTTATATTGGAGACGGTTTTTTCATAACGCGTCATCGAGGCGGCGTCATTCTCATCGCGCGTCGCGATGATGACGACGGGCAAATTTTCGTCGATGAGCGCATTCGGCCCGTGCTTCATTTCGCCGGCGGGGTATCCCTCGGCGTGAATGTAGGAAATTTCCTTCAGCTTCAGCGCGCCTTCGAGGGCGATGGGATAGTGAATGCCGCGACCGAGGTACAAAAAGTCCGAATAGCGAAAAAATTGGCGGCCGAGGGCTTCGTATTCGTCGTCGCGCTGAAGGATCGCTTCCATCTTGTGAGGAATGCGCGACATTTCCTGGACCAGGGTCTTTCCGGCTTCTGCAGACGTCCCGCCGCGCAGTTCTCCGATGTGCAGAGCCAAGAGCGCGAGGGCCGTGAGCTGTCCCGTAAAGGCCTTCGTGGAAGCGACGCCGATCTCCGGACCCGCATGGGTGAGAATCGTGCCGCAGGCTTCGCGGGTGATCATCGAGCCGACGACGTTGCAAATTGCCAGCGTTTTCGCTCCCTTTTGACGAGCTTCCCGCTGGGCTGCGAGGGTGTCGGCCGTTTCTCCGGACTGGCTGATCACGACGACCAGACTCCTGGCGTCAACGATTGGATCGCGATAGCGAAATTCGCTGCCGTAATCCACTTCGACGGGAATCTGCGCCAGTTTTTCCATCATGAATTTGCCGGCCAGTCCCGCGTGCCAACTCGTACCGCAGGCGACGATTTTGATATTTTGGAATTCGCGAAATTCTTTTTCCGTGATATCCATCTCATCGAGAAACACTTTCCCTGAATCGAGAGAGACGCGGCCCACGAGGGTGTCGCGCACGGCGCGCGGCTGCTCGAAAATTTCTTTCTGCATGAAATGCTTGAAGCCACCCTTTTCGGCCATGATCGGGTCCCAGGTGATGTGCTGCACGGGACGCTCAATGGCGGCGCCGTCGAAATCGGTGAGGCGAACGCCTTCGGGAGTGATCACGGCGATGTCGCCATCGGCGAGAAAAACAACGTCGCGCGTATGGTGCAACACGGCGGGAATGTCGCTGGCGACGAAATATTCGTTTTGGCCGAGTCCAATGACCGCCGGCGGACCCCAGCGAGCGGCGACGATTTTTTGCGGGTCACGCGTGGAAATTACGGCGAGGGCGTAAACGCCGGTCAACTGCTTGACGGTTTTTTGCACCGAGGCTTCGAGCGAGCCGTTAAAGTTCTGTTCAATCAGATGCGCGATGACTTCGGTATCCGTTTCGGTTAAAAATTTGTGGCCCTTCTGGATGAGCTGCTGCTTCAATTCGAGATAATTCTCGATGATTCCGTTATGCACGACGACGATTTCGCCCTTGCAATCGCGGTGCGGGTGGGCGTTTTCTTCCGTTGGGCGTCCGTGAGTGGCCCAGCGCGTGTGTCCGATGCCGTACAATCCGTCGAGCGGCGACAGGCGAATCGCTTCTTCCAGATTTCGCAATTTTCCGGATGCCCGACGGATGTCGAGCTTGCCATTCTGCTCGACCACGGCGATTCCGGCTGAGTCGTATCCTCGATATTCCAGACGTTTGAGGCCGTCGAGAATCAGCGGCACTACTTTCTTGGGCCCGATGTAGCCGACAATTCCGCACATAAATACTCTTTCTCCCGCTTTCTAGCGTGCCGCCACCGGCGCAAACCGGCCGCCGCGCAATGCATTCAGGTTAGCATATTCCCCGGCCGTTAGAATGCGGGCGGAGAAGGAAGAATGCGGATGAGTGAACGCGGCTAGTGGGGTGAGTCGCAAATTAGTTGAATATCCCAGCGACCTTCAGGGGTTAAAACCCCTGAATTCGCAAGAACTTATTGTGGGAGCTAAAGCTCCGACCCCCCTAAAAACCATGCAATGAATCTCTGACCCAAGACACTAAAGCGGGGGCGCCTCAGGGCACAATTTCGTAGCGGAATTCCTCGATGACGGGATTGGTCAGCACTTCACGGGCGATTTTCTCGATTTGCGCTTTTGCTTCGTCCGCGCTTACGCCATCGAGATCGAGCACGAAAAATTTGCCCTGCCGCACGCGCTGCACCGTTGAGTAGCCGAGAGAAGACAGTGCGTGATGGATCGTTTGCCCCTGAGGGTCGAGCACCGTGGATTTCGGCATCACCCAAACGTGAGCTTTCATGCGCGGCATTATAGCAAATCGAGGCTCTTCGCTTGAGAGTGAAAGCGGTCGAGCATGGCCTGTTTTTCGGTGGAGGGCAAAAAGGAGTGACGGAAACCTGCTTCGGCGATAGCGACGAGTTGAGGCGTGGTCAGGCCTGATTTTGTGGCGGCGAGCGAATAGGTTTCGTTCAAACTGGTGCGAAACATGGCTGGGTCATCCGTTGCGAGAGTCACAGGAACGCCTCGGGCGATGAATTTCGGCAGCGGATGGTCTTCGAGACTGGCTTGCTGCACGCCGAGTAATTTTGCGAGCGCGCCCGTGCAGAGATTGCTCTTGGGGCAGATTTCGAGGGGGATGTGGCGCTCGATCAGCATATCCATGAGCTTTTCGTCACGAATCGCGGCAATTCCGTGGCCGATGCGTTCCGCGCCGAGTATTTCAATGGCGTCGCGCACCGCTTCGGGACCGCCCATTTCACCGGCGTGAACGAGGCGATGAAGTCCTTCGCCCGCGACATAGTCATATACGCCGCGAAAATCGGACGCGGGAAGCGATTCTTCGTCGCCGCCCATTCCAAAGGCGATCACGCCTTCCGATTTCATTTGCGCCGCAAGGCGTGCAACGTCCATGGCTTTGTCAGGCCCAAATTGCCGCACGGCGTCAAAAATCCATTGAACTCGCAAGCCCGATTTTCGCGTCGCTTTTGAAATTGCCGCGAGATTCCGTTCCACGTTTTGCTTGCGGAGCAACATAACGCCGACCGATAAAGTCAGTTCCGCATATTCGCAATTCTGCTCGATCATTCGCGCGGCGGTGAACTCGGCCAGCCGCGCATAATCATCCGGCTCGCGCAGGTACGATGTGGCCCATTTGAACAATTCAAGGAACTCAAGGAACGTGCGCGTGTTGTAGCGTTCTTCGACGTCCTCGCGCTCCAGTTTCTGGCCATGTTTCTCGGCAAGTTCAACGAGCAGCGCGGGCGTCATGCAGCCTTCGAGATGTACGTGGAGTTCGGCTTTTGGCAGTTGAAGCAGAGGTTCCAAGGGAAAGTCAGCGGAATACACAGCGGGCATCTCGGATTGCCCTACTGCTTAGGCAATGGCGGGCGGCCGGCATTTTCCCAAGCCGTCAGCCAATAGGAGCCGACGTCGGTGGACGCGTCCGAGATTTGCCGCACGAGCACGGCGCCCGCCTGGCTGTAAAAGCGGTCGTAGTATTGGTCGTTGTAGTCAGAGAGCCCCTCGTGCGAGCGACGGTCGGCGAGAAGAATATTTTCGAGCCAGGAATGCGCGGTCAGGCACATTTCAAAGGCGCGGTCGGTGGGATCGGAAATGAACGACGCCGGATTCGGGTGGACGTAAAAGAAGAGAGAGTAGCGGTTGACCAGTTTTTTCCCGAAGCGGTCATCCACTCCCGGTTGCCCGGAAAGGTGGCCATCATTATTCATCGTGGTGTTGAAAGGGTCGTGCGCGGCGGCTACATAGTGCGCCAAAAGAGCAGCATCGAGTTTCGCCGCGGAAAAATTGGACGAGTGGAAATCATCCGTGAGTTTCGCGCTATACAGGCCAATTTCCCAGGGCAACAAGCCGTTGACGTCGAGCGACCGTTTGCTGAATTTCCGCGCGGCGTCCTTATAAATCCTTGGCAACGCGGTGAAAGGATACTGGCCATAGTGGTCCAGACGGATATACTGGTTGTGCAGTTCCGCCGGGCTTTTTGCGGCTTCCTGCATGGCATCGGCCACATGCAGGACTAGAAATTGCCGATTCGTTTCGAAGAACGGCCGAATTTCCTCCGGCAACGTCCCCACCGCATTATTTACGACGAGGCGGTCCGCGTTCCCGCCCCAGCCGTACACGAGCGCTGGCCACAATGCGATGCCCGTCGCCATGATCAAGGCCGCCGCGAATATGCGTCTTTCGTTCATTTTGAAACTCGCGCGGGCGACGGCGGCGCTTGCGGTCCCGCGAGTCCGCTGTGCTTTCGTCCGTAGGTGAAATAGAATGCAAGACCAATCACCAGCCACACAAAAAATCGCACCCAGTTTTCGACCGTGAGGCTGGCCATCAGCACGAAACAGAAGATCACGGAGGCGATGGGGATCCACGGCGACCACGGAACTCGGAAGGAACGCTGGCGCTCGGGCTGGCGTTTTCTTAAAATCAAAACTGCCAGGGACACAAGAATGAACGCGAAGAGCGTGCCGATATTGGTGAGGTTGGCCAGCGTGCCAATGTCGAAAATCCCGGCGAAAACACCGACGAAAAGTCCGGCTACCCACGTGGCAATATCCGGAGTGCGAAATTTCGGATGCACGCGCGAAAACGCCTTGGGCAGCAGTCCATCGCGCGACATTGCAAACCACACGCGCGCCTGCCCGATCTGGAAAACCAGAATCGAGGAAATCATTCCCATCAGCGCGCCTGCCGTCACCCACCGGTCCGTGATTTTCAGCCCGATCGATTCCAGCGCAAACGCCACTGGCGCGGCGTTGTTCAACTTGTCCCAGTGCTCGATCCCCGTCAGCACCACCGCCACCGCAATATAAAAAAAAGCGCACACGAAGAGCGAAGCCAAAATTCCCAGCGGCAAGTCGCGCTTTGGATTCTTGCATTCCTCGGCGGCGGTCGACACCGAATCAAATCCGATGTACGTGAAAAACACGATCGCGCCGCCCGTCAGCACGCCTTGAAATCCATTCGGCAGGAATGGGTGGTAATTCGCGGGATGAATGTATTTGCTCGCCGCCACGCAAAACACAATGATGGCCAGCAGCTTGATTCCCACCATGATGTTATTCGCGGCCGCCGACTCGCGAATCCCGCGCACCAGCAGAACGGTGATAAACATCACGATCAGAAACCCCAGCACATTGAAGTGCCACGCCCAACCGACCATCGGGTCATACGCGGGCGACGCTAACGACGGCGGCAGGTGCAGTCCAAATGTCTCCAGCAAATTATTTACGTACGCGGAGAAGCCCACTGCCACGGCCATGTTGGAGACGGCATATTCGAGAATCAGGTCCCAGCCGATAATCCAGGCGATAAATTCGCCCATCGTCGCATACGTGTACGTGTAGGCGCTGCCTGCAATGGGAATCATGGACGCGAGCTCGGCGTAGCAGAGTCCCGCGAGAGCGCAAACGAAGGCCACAATTAAGAATGAGAGCGCGATGCCGGGCCCCGCACCTGGGCGGCCATTCACGCCGATTGCGTGCCGTCCATACATAATGACGCTCAGAAGAGGCGCTTGCAGGATGTAAGGGTAGCGATCCACTTCACCGGCCGCGGCAGTGCCCGTCAGCACGAAAATGCCGCTGCCGATGATCGCGCCGATCCCGAGGGCTGTCAGGCTGAGCCAGCCGAGCGTCTTTTTCAAGCGATTGGCAGGTGCGTCAGCATCGGAAATCAGTTGATCGATGCTCTTGGTACGGAAAAGCTCGCTATTCAACGGCAACCGTCCTTTCGTCCTTCGGCGTTCACCGGGCGAAACTGTACCTTGAGTGCGTTGCTGCTGCAATGGCAGATATCAACTGCACAGCTAGTGTGCTGTCTTAGAAATAACCGCCAATAGTATTCCTAACTTCAGGGGCTGAAGCCCCTTGACACTGCGGCATTTATGTCGGAGCTGAAGCTGCGACCCCCTAAAACCCATGCAACGAACTTCTGACTCAAGACACTAGACGGTTTCCAAATGCGCGTAGCGCTCGATCAGCTTCTTGGTGCCATGGTCGAGGAAGCTGACGGTGAGCCGCCGATCGTCGCCATCATCCTCAACTTTCAGGATCGTTCCCACTCCGTAGTTGGGATGGCGCACGCGCGTCCCAATCAGCGGATTGGACGCTCGCTTTGGATGGGATGCGCTCAAGGCGCGGCCGCGCGGCGCAAATTTTCCGGGCCGGCGGTATTCGGAATCGTAGAAGTCTGGGTCCGGCACATAGCGCCGCGTTTCACCGGGCGCGCTCAACGATCCCTCGGCGGCCCCGACCATCTCAACGGGGATTTCCGCGAGAAATCGCGACGGCGCGGCTGGGGCCAACTCGGCGTCTCCCCACGAGCGCCGGTAGACGGCTCGCGAAAGCGTCAGTGTGCGTTTCGCCCGCGTCATACCGACGTAGCACAGCCTGCGCTCCTCCTCGACGTCCTCTTCGCTGGACATCGAGCGGCCGTGCGGCAGCAACCCTTCTTCGAGGCCCGCCAGGAAAACGTGATCGAATTCCAATCCCTTCGCGCTATGAAGGGTCATCAGCGACACGGGCACGCCCTCGTCGTATTCATCCGCATCGCTCACGAGTGCTGCGCGGTCGAGGACGTCCTCAAGCGATTGGCCGGCTTCGATGGCCTCCGCGAGCGCGTTTGATAACTCGCGGAGATTATCGGCTCGCGTCGAATGATCCAATTTGTCTTGTTGTTCCACCCACTCGAAATACCCGGTGCGTTCGAGAACGACTTCGAGCAGTTCGCCGGGCGCGCGCTCCTGGCATTCTTCCGTCAGGCGGAGAATCATTTCGCGGAAAGCGCCCAGCGCGGTTCCTCCTCGTGCTTTGCCCGCTCCAGCGATGCGCGGAATTGCCTGCCAGAGCGATTCTTTGAACTCGCGCGCGATTTCTCGCAGCGCCTCGAGGCTCACTTTGCCAATTCCGCGCGGGGGTACGTTCAGCACACGCATCAGGGCAATGTCGTCCTCGGGATGCAGAACCATGCGGACATACGCCAGCGCGTCTCGAATTTCCGCGCGCTGATAAAAACTGAAGCCACCGACCACGCGATAGCGGACGCCAATGCGGCGCAGACATTCCTCAAACGCTCGCGACTGCGCCGACGTGCGGTACAGCACTGCAATCGTTGCGCTGGAATCGTCGCGCAAGATGCGCGTGATTTCGCCGCAAGCGTATTCCGCCTCGTCGGAAGCGTCCCGCGCCTCGAAGAACTTCAGCAACTCGCCCGCGCCAAGCACTGCTTTCAGATCTTTCCCCAAGCGCTTCCGGTTATGGCTGACGACCGCGCCCGCGGCATCGAGTATCGCTTGCGTCGAGCGATAATTTTCCTCGAGGCGAATCGTGCGCGCGCCGTCAAAATCCTCGAGGAAACGCCGGAAGTTCCCGCTCACCGCGCCACGCCAGCTGTAAATCGACTGGTCTTCGTCGCCAACAACGCAAACATTTCGTTCTTTTCCCGCGAGAAGCCGCACGAGTTCTTCCTGCGAGGCATTCGTGTCCTGAAATTCGTCGACTTGCACAAAGCGGAGCCGCTCGGACCATCGCGCGCGAACTTGCGCGTCCTCGCGAAGCAGCTTGACCGCCCGAAGCAGCAAATCGTCAAAATCGAGGGCGCTCGCTTTGCGCAGGATATTTTCGTACTCGCGGTAAATTGCGGCCACTTTCTTGCCGAAGGGGTCGTAAGCTTCCGCTTCCATCTCGTCAGGAGGCAGATTGTGATTCTTCGCGGAACTGATGCGGTCGCGAACTTGCCGCGGCGGGAATTCCTTTTCGACGAACTTCAGGTTCTGGACGGCGAGCTTGACGGCGCGCGTCTGGTCATCATCATCGTAAATCGCAAAGTCCCTGGGCAATCCCGCGTGGGACGATTCGCGCCGCAGTAGTCGCGCGCAGAAGGAGTGGAAAGTCGAAATCCAAATATCGGAGGCGTCGCGTCCGGCGGCGCGCACCAGGTCCTCGATGCGGCGGCGCATTTGATCCGCGGCTCGATTGGTGAAAGTTACGGCGAGAATATTTCTGCCCGGGACGCCTTGCGCAATCAAATGGGCCACACGATACGTGATGACGCGCGTTTTGCCCGTGCCCGCACCAGCAAGCACGAGGACGGGGCCTTCCGTCGCCAAAACGGCTTCGCGCTGCTGTGAATTCAGTTCGTCGAGAAGCGCCATGAGCCTCGGATAATTTGTGGAGGAAAAAAGCGAAATCTGATTCTAGCCGACTGCCGCGCATTCAGCAAATCGGGTTAGCAAATAGAAATGCACATTATGGCGTGTTCTTACCGCCAAGCGAGACCTCAAAGTAGATAAGCCCCGTGCTGGATGCCACGGATTTCACGTCGGGAACATACAGCGACGCGTAGGGCACCAGGTCGAAATGGCGGTTGACGTCAAAGAAGACGCACCCGTGCGTCGTTCCGCCCGGCGGTACAATGTCCGACTGAAACGTCAACGGCTGGAGTTTGTCCATCACCTTCTGTTGCTTGCTATCGCCATGAGGGAAGGGAATTCCGGCAGGAAACCGGCTTGTCTTTGGCGCCGATGGCCCCTTGGGATGCGCAATGTCGACACTCGCTTGTTTAAGACTCAAAGGCTTGAGATGAAACCTCTGCCCATTCGGCGCGTCAACATTCAGGCGAATGGCGTCCAAATCAACGTGGACGGGATCCTTCATATTATTTCGAAAATATACATCGACGGCGAGTAGCCCGGCTTTGTAAGGATCCGCTTTGCCGAATTTTTGCTTGGAGCGCGCAGCATTGCCGTAAGCTTGTGCGGCAACCACGAAATTCTGGTGCATGTCCTTGGCAGGCCACTTTGAAATATCGGTCTGTTGAACCTGCGGGGCAGTTGCCAGCAGGCCCAGAGTTGTAATCAGCAGAAAGCTTCGCATGATTGTTGCTCCGTCATTTCTTGCCTCGTCATTTCTTGCCGATAGATGCACCACCGAATGGAAACGTTGTGGGCTTCGAACGGGCGTTGCCACTATAATGCTTCTCTTGCGACCGGCAGCCTTTTTTCGAAAGGTGCCCTGTTCCCGCCCATGTATTTTTTGTACAGCGTGCTGATGGCTGTTGGCATGGTGCTGCTTGCGCCGCTTTTCGCGGTGCAAGGGCTGCGCCGTGGCAAATATCTGGCGAGCTTTAGCGAGCGCATGGGGCATTTGCCGGAGGCGTTTCCTCGCGGCACTCCCCATCGCGCGTCCATCTGGGTTCACGCCGTGTCGGTCGGCGAAGTCCTGGCTGCCAAGCCGCTTGTCGAAGGATTGAAGCAGCGATTCCCGGGCTGCCGGATTTTCGTGTCGACGACCACGGCCACAGGACAGCGCGTGGCCCGCGAACGCATCCGCTTCGCCGACGGCATTTTTTATTTTCCGTTTGATTGGCCCGGCCCGATCCGCCGCGATTTCCGGCGAATTCAGCCGGCGCTCATTGTGATCCTCGAAACGGAAATCTGGCCGAATTTCATGCGTGAAGCGGATCGCGCGGACATTCCGGTTGTTTTCGTCAACAGCCGTATTTCCGAGCGATCTTTTCGCCGCTTTCGGCGATTTCAGCCGCTGATCGGGAGTTTTTTTTCGCGCGTGCTGCACGATGCCGAACTTTTTCTGGCGCAATCCGCGGATGACGCGCAGCGTTTACAGAAAATGGGAGCGCCCGCCGATCGAATCGAAGTCATGGGGAATTTGAAGTACGATCACGAGCCGCCTCCGCAGGGCGCTTTTGGCACCTGGCTCGCGCTGCAAATCCGCGAGCAGGAACGCTGGCCCGTGCTTGTCGCTGGCAGCGTGGTTGCCGGCGAGGAAGAAGCCGTTCTTGCCGCGTATGACATCGTTCAGCGCCAGTGGAGGCGCGCGCTGTTTGTGCTCGCCCCGCGCAAGCCCGAGCGGTTCGATTCCACGGTGCGCGCCGTCGAGGAGCGCGGCTGGAAAGCCGTTCGGCGCAGCGCGCTTGATATGAACATACCGCTGGATGAAAATGCTGACGTTTTGGTGCTCGATTCCATCGGCGAACTTGCGGGTCTTTACTCGCTTGCTGACGCCGTGTTTGTGGGTGGCTCGCTCGTGCCCTCCGGAGGCCATAATATTCTCGAGCCGGCGTGGTTTTCGAAGCCGCCCGTGTTCGGATCGTTCATGGAAAATTTTCGCGACATGGCTGCGCGATTCTCGAGCGCGGGCGCCGGCATTCAGATTTCGAGCGGCGAACAACTCGGCAGAGTATGGGTACAGTTGATTCGCGATTCGCGGCGCGGCGCGGAAATGGGCCGAAAAGCGCGCGCCCTGGTCGAAGCGAATCGCGGCGCCACCGCGCGGACGCTCGCACGAATCGCCAAACTCCTCGAAGAAGTTGCCGGCTCTGCGCGGAGCGGCGCGTGACTTTGGTTCAGTCGCTTCTGTGGCCGTTTTCGCTTCTTTACGGCGCCGGAGTTCGGATTCGCGCGTGGAGTTATCGCGTTGGCATCTTGCGCCAGCAAAATTTGAATGGCGTCGTCATCAGCGTCGGCAATCTGACGGTCGGCGGCACGGGGAAAACTCCATTCGTAGTGTGGCTGGCGGAGCGCTTCGCGCAAACCGGCAAAATGACCGCCGTGCTGTGCCGCGGCTATCACCCTTTGCCGCAAAGATCACGCGTGGGCGATGCTGCACAAATTGCCGAAGGCTGGAATGACGAGACGCTGTTGCTCCAAAGCCGTCTGGATAAAAGGATGCGATTTGGCGTAGGCGCCCGCCGATTCGACAAGGGCGGGGAACTCGAGCGCGTTGGCGTGGAGTGCTTTATTTTGGACGACGGTTTTCAGCACCTTCAGCTCGCGCGCGATGTTGATATCGTTCTGGTTGACGCCACAAATCCGTTTGGAGGAGGTCACCTTCTGCCGGCTGGGCGCCTTCGCGAGCCGATTTCCGCGCTGCGCCGGGCCGACATTGTTGTTGTAACGCGAAGCGAACATGCGCCGGCAACGGAGGCCGTGGTACAGCGCTATACATCCGCGCCCATCTACCGCGCGCGGACTGAATTGCTTGGCATTGAACCCTATTGCGAACCTGCCGATCCAGCGCATAGCGAAACGGTCGCCGGCAAATTATTTTTTGCGTTCTGCGGGATCGGCAATCCGTCCGCTTTCTTTGACGATGTGAAGAAATGGGGAATTCACCTCGCGGGCCACGCGACGTTCCGCGACCATCATCTGTATGCGGAGCAGGATGTTTCCCAGCTTGAATCGCGCGCCATTGCCGCGGGCGCGGACGCGCTTTTATGCACCGAGAAAGATATCCACGACTTGACGCCGCTTCGCGTAAATCGCCTGCCCATATTTTTCTGCAAGATTGCTCTGCATTTCAGCGATGAAGAGGCGCTTTGGCGGACGATCCTCGATAAAATCGAGAACAAAAGGCCAGGGTTGCTTCAATGAAGATTGTGATTCGCGCGACAAACTGGGTGGGCGATGCGGTGATGTGCATTCCCGCGCTCGAAGCCATTCGCGCGCGCTGGCCGCAAGCGGAGATTGCAATTCTGGCGCGTGCGTGGGTTGCCGATCTGTATCGCGGGCAGCCCTTCGCGGATGAAATTATCTCGCTGGATGCCTCGGTCCGCAGTCCGGTAGCGATGGAAAAAATTGCCCGCGATTTGCGCCGGGGGCGCTTCGATTGCGCTGTGCTTTTCCAGAATGCATTTTCGGCCGCATGGCTCGCGTGGCGGGCGGGGATTCCGGAACGCATCGGCTATGCTCGAGACGGCCGCGGCTTGCTGCTCACACGCGCGATTCCTGTTCCGCGCGCGAGGGAAATACCCGCGCACGAAACGTACTATTATCTCGAGCTCGTTCGCCGCGCCGGCTGGCTGGATCAATTGCCGGACATCACGGAAATTCAGTTGCGTCTTGCGCCGGGCGCCTCGGACGCGGCGGAGCTTCGGCTCCAAAATGCGGGCATCAGACATGGCTCGCGCCGAATTGCGCTTGCGCCAGGCGCCGCGTATGGTTCCGCGAAATGTTGGCTGCCGGAACGTTTCGCCGCTGTTGCCGATAGCCTCGTTGATGAGTTTGCGGCGGATGTGATACTTTTCGGGACGCCTTCAGAAGCCGGCGTTGCACGGCAAATTGCCGCACGAATGCGCCATCAGCCCATCAGCTTGGTCGGTCAGACGCCCATCGGCGAGCTTCCTGCGTTGTTTTCGCGCTGCCAACTTTTTATTGGCAACGATTCCGGGGCAATGCATGTCGCCGCGGCTGTCGGCGTTCCGGTCGTCGGCGTGTTTGGTTCGACGGACCCCGAAGGCACTACGCCGATTACGCCGCGACGCACAATCGTTCGCCATCGCGTGGCTTGCAGCCCGTGTTTCTTGCGTGAATGTCCCATCGATCATCGCTGCATGACGCGCATTGAAAGTGGCGACGTTCATGCCGCCGCCTTCCAATGGCTGGAGCAAGCGCCACGTGCCTGAGCCGCAAGCAAAACGCCGCGCTGTTTTTCTGGATCGCGATGGGACAATCGCGGAAGAGATGGGCTACGTCAACCACTTGAGCCGCTTCACGATTTTTCCGTTTGCCGCGGCTGCGATTCGCCGGCTGAACGAAGGTGGGTTCCCGGTCATCGTTGTGACGAATCAATCGGGAGTAGCGCGCGGCTTTTTCCCGGAGTCTTTGATTGAGAAAATTCACGAAAAGATGAAGGCAGAGCTGGCTGCGGGCGGTGCGCACATAGATGCGATTTACTACTGCCCCCACATTCGCGACGATAATTGCGAATGTCGCAAGCCGCTTCCGGGGATGCTCGAGCAGGCGGCGCGCGAGCACGCGCTCGATCTGGCCAGCTCGGTTCTGGTGAGTGATCGCTACGACGATATTTCGATGGCGCAGTCGGTGGGATGCGAAGGCATTCTCGTTTTGTCCGGCTATGGCCGCGGCGAATATGAGTGGCATCGGCACGATTGGCCACGCCAGCCCGATCATGTCGTGGAAAATCTAACTGTGGCTGTGGACCTCGTCCTCGGGGGAAACCGATGAGCCGAACGCGAAATACGAATGATCGCGCGGGGCGATTGCCGGATTTATCCCGGCTGCTCGATATCGTTTCCGCGTTTTCGCGCCAGACAGTCGTTGTGCTGGGCGATTTCGTCGTGGACGAATATGTGACGGGCGAGATATCGCGCGTCTCCCGCGAAGCGCCGGTACTGATTCTGCGTCACAAGCAAACCGAAATTATTCCGGGCGGCGGCGCGAATGCGGCAAATAATCTTGCCGATCTGGGAGCGCGTGTTCTGCCCGTCGGCGCTGTCGGTGACGACGCCGCGGGCGACGCCCTTATCGAATATTTCCGGCGCAAGCGCGTTGACATCTCCGGCATTATCCGCGCGCGTGGCTGGACGACAACGACCAAGACACGCTACCTCGCGCGTTGGACCCATACGGCGCGCCAACAGGTGTTGCGTGTAGATCGCGAACCCGAAATGCAATTGCCTCCCCGCACCGCCGAGGAAATCTTTCGCAAAAGCCGTGCGCGTATTGCGAAATCGAATGCAGTGATCATTTCTGATTACGGCGCGGGGTCAGTCACGCCCCTGTTGCTTAAGGGTCTGCGACTGAAAGTTGCCACGCTCGATTCACGATATCGTTTACTGGATTACCGCGGGGCAAAACTTACTGCGGCTACGCCGAACGAACCGGAGCTTGAGGCTCTTTATCATTTGCCGATCGGCAACAATCGCCACCAGCTCGAAGCGCTTGGCCAACGCGCGTTGCGAGCGCTGAATCTGGGCGCCCTTCTGGTTACGCGCGGAAAAGATGGCATGGTGCTTTTTGAGCGCGCGAAGCCGCCCTACGAAATTCGCGTGTACGGCTCGGACGACGCCGTGGACGTTACGGGCGCGGGAGACACGGTGATCGCCGTTTTTACGCTGGCGCTCGCGGCGGGCGCGTCGTTTGTCGAGGCGGCCCATCTGGCCAACTATGCGGGAGGTATCGTCGTGATGAAACGCGGAACCGCGACGGTCACGCGCGCGGAGCTTGAATCGGCCATTCGCGGCGAGGCCACGGCTGGCGCATGAACACGCGTTCAAAGATTCTCGCTCGCGCCGAATTGCAAGCGCGGCTCAATCAGCATCGAAAAAGTGGCCAGCGAATTGTGCTCACGAATGGCTGCTTCGATATTTTGCATGCGGGACACGTGCGGTATTTCGAAGGCGCGCGCCGCGAAGGAGATGTGCTCGTCGTTGCCGTGAACTCCGATTCGAGTGTACGTGGACTGAAAGGCCCGGGGCGCCCCGTCTTACCGGCGCAGGCGCGTGCCGAGCTTGTTGCGGCACTTTCCGCGGTGGATTACGTCGTGATCTTTGACGAACCCGATGTCCGCAGTCTTTTGCGCGGCCTTCATCCCGATGTGCACGCGAAGGGCACCGACTACACGGTCGACACCGTTCCCGAACGCGAGGAAGCGGCTCGGCTCGGCATTCGAGTTGCAATCGTCGGAGACGCCAAGCAGCATTCCACCCGTGATCTCGTCGCGCGGATTCGCCAAGCGTCCCATGGTTGAGGAGCGCTTTCTCATATTGCGCATGGGCGCCCTCGGAGACATCGTACACACACTGCCCGCCGTGGCCGCGCTCCGGGAATCGTTTCCCCGTGCGGAAATCGATTGGCTTGTCGACCGTAAATGGTCGCCGATTTTCGATGGCAATCCTGACGTCAGTCGCGTGATTCCAATCGACCGGAGCAGTTCGCGCGATGTTATCGCCACTGTTCACCGTTTGCGCGCAGCGCGTTACAGCACGGCGCTCGACTTCCAATCGCTCTATCGGTCCGCGATTCTTGGCCGCTTGTCCGGAGCGCCGCGCCGCGCCGGCTTCGATTCGAGCTATGCTCGCGAGGCGGGAGCGGCATTGTTCTACACCGAAAAAGTCACGCCGCAACGCCCGCACAAGGTCGAGCACAATCTCGAGCTGGTGGAAAGCATCGGTGCGCGAACGAAAGAGATTCGGTTTCCTTTGCGCGGTTCGCCGGACGCCACGGAATATGTGGATCATGTTCTCGCGGCGCGCGGCGTGAACGATTTCTTCGTTCTTTCTCCCGGCGGTGGCTGGGGCTCGAAATGCTGGCCTGCGGATCGTTACGGGGCGTTGCATGAAGCGCTGGTTCGGCAATATGGCTGGCGCGGCGTCATTAGCTTCGGCCCTGGCGAGCGCGAACTCGCCGAAATGGTGTGCCGCGAAGCTGGGCCGCCTGGGCGGGGAGGCTCGCCGGAGCCTTTGGTTGAGGCGTTTAACCTCCCGCAACTGATTGCCGTCCTCCGCCGCGCGAAGTTCATCGTCGCCGCGGACACAGGCCCGCTGCACCTCGCTTCCGCGCTGGGAACACCAGTAATTGGTCTTTACGGCCCAACCGATCCAGCTCGTAACGGCCCTTTCTCGAAGCACGATGTGGTTGTTCGCAACGCCTCGCCGGGAGAGACCACGTACCGCCGCGACAGATCTCCCGCGCCGTCGATGCTTTCGATCACCGTCGAGCAAGTGCTCGACGCCGTCGCGCGCCGCTTGAGGACTGCCTGATGCCCGCGTCGAATTTCTGGATTTGCTGGCGCGTTCGCATCGGCTATCCAGTGGCCCTTGCTTATCTGATTCTCGCGAGACCCACAGCGCGTTCGCTAATCGTCGGAGCTTTTGTCAGCGTCGCGGGACTTGCCGTGCGCGCGTGGGCCGCCGGCCATCTCCGCAAACATGAAGCGCTGGCGACCAGCGGCCCGTACGCTTTCACTCGCAATCCACTGTATTTCGGCAGCGTGATTTTGGCGGCGGGATTTGTTGTTGCGGGCCACTCGTTGTGGGCCGGGATTATCGTTGCCGCGTATCTCGCGGTATTTTATCCAGCGGTGATGAAACGCGAGGAAGGGGAGTTACATCGCCATTACGGAAACGACTTCGTCGAGTATGCAGCTCGCGTGCCCTTATTCTTGCCCAGACTTCTTCCGAGCCGACGCGACCGGCAATCTACCGGTCAATTTTCTCCTCAACTGTATCGCCGGAATCGAGAGTATCAGGCTGCCTTGGGCTTTCTCGTTGGACTCGCCCTGCTGTGGGCGAAGATGCACTGGCTTCGATATTTTCCGTGGTAGCGGCGTCAATGGAGCCAGTACAATCATCGCTGGCCCGGAAGCGCTTCTTCGATTACTATAAAGGAAGTTTTTTGTCCCAGCAAAGCAGGCCATTTTCTTTTTGAGGAGCTCCGTTGGTTCTCGACCATAGCCAAGAGAAGACAGTTGTGATTCACTCGGCCGGCTCCGCAACCGAAGCGATGGTGATTCGCGGCCTGCTCGAGAGCGCCGGTATCTCGGTCCCGGGTTCTTCCTCCACCACCGACCCCTTCCCCATGGGCGAGCCGGTCGAAGGATCTCACGGCTCCGACGTGATTGTTTTGCAATCCCAGGCTGACGAGGCCCGCCGGATCATCGCCGAGTACCTGAAGAGCAACGAAGGGATTGAAATCGAAAACCCCGAAAATCCTGGCTCGTAGTCCGCATTTCCCCTGGCGCTTCTGAAATCGCGTGCCCCCTAATATCCAGCAGCGCGAGCAAATTCCTTCACGGCGAGTGTGCGCCCGTCCGTCGAGGCCGTAACCGCTCCTTCCCGGTCCGTTCGAAATAGCCGGATCCCTTTCTCCTTGTACCTGTCGACCGTCTCTGCGTTCGGAAGGCCGTAGGGATTGCCCTTGCCTACGGAAATCACGGCAACCCGCGGAGTGACGGCGTCCAGAAACGTTTCTGTCGACGATGTTTTACTTCCGTGGTGCGGAACTTTCAGGAAATCGGCGGCGAGCGGTTCATGTTCCCGCGTGAGCGTCTTTTCGACTTGCCTTTCGATATCGCCCGATAATAAAAAGCGAATCGTGCCGTCCTTGAGCCGCAATACCACGGAATCATTGTTCGCCGCCGCGGGTGCCTCCGTGTCGTCCGCCGGCCACAGGATTTGTCCTCGGACTGCGTCCCAGTCAAAATCGTCTCCCTGCTTTTCGTGAGCGACCTTCACGCGATGCGCTGCTGCCTCCGCGAGCAAGTCGCGATACGCTCTCGAGTTCTCGTCCCGCCCCACCCAGAGTTGTCCAACGCGAAAATTATTGAGGACCGCGCGCAGTCCGTCGATGTGGTCGTGGTGCGCGTGGCTGAGCAATACCACGTCGAGCTTCTTAATTCTGCGCGACCAAAGGTATGGAGAAACCACTTGCTCGCCGATATCGATTCCTTCCTGATAACCACCCACGCGCTCCGCGCCAGCCGCGCCGCCCCCATCGATCAGCATAGTTTTTCCGTCTGGAAAGCTGATGAAAATTGAGTCGCCCTGGCCAACATCGAGGACGGTTGCCTCGAGTTTTCCTCTCGCAAGATTGGGGCGGAAGGGACAGATTGCGACCACCACGGCGGATGCAAGCAATGCACTCAGCGCCAGCAATTCCAGACCGCGTTTTTTGGACGGATTGCCAACAGGTCGCCTCCGCCCTTGATGTTGCTCCGCCGTACGCCACGCAATAGCCGCCAAACAAGTCAACGCCGCCATGAAGACAGCGAGGAACCAGTGTGGCGGCCCGGGAATTCGCCACGACCCCTGCGGCAGCCGGCTGAACCATCCGACGCTGCCGAGCAGCCATCCGACAAGTATGCCGACGATTTTCGAGACTGCCGCGCCCAGCCCGCTCCAAACGTAACTCGCCGCCAGCGACAAAAACCCCAGCGGCACAATCAGCGTCGTCAGCAGCACAGCGGGAACGTTGCTCGCCGGCCCTGACAAGCTGACGCGATGAAAATAAACCGCCAGCAAGGGCATCATCCCAAGCTGAATGCAAAACGAGAGCAGCACGATTTCCCAAAGGCGCAGGCCCACGCGCACCGGCACGGTGAACAGCGGCTCGGCATATCCCGCAAATCGCTTCGGCACCTTTGTTGTCAGCGCATTTGCCGCGGCCCGCAGGTCGAGCCGGAATTGCGTGGCGCGCGGTGAATGGAGCCGGTCGCGTGTAACGTCGCCCAAATGCTCGAGCGCCCGCCGCACCGGATTGCTCGTTCGATCGATCCACGGCACGGCCAGGCCCGCAATCACTCCGGCTGCAAGAAAGGAAAGCTGGTAGCTGGCGTCGAAGAGTTCATCGGGTCGCGCGATCAGAAGAATGAGTGCCGCGAGTGCCACCGTATTCACCAATGCGACGCGCCGAAACAGCAGCCGCGCACACAGAAAAATTGCGGTCATCAGCGCCGCGCGCAGAATTGGCGGGCGATCCTGCACAATGCCGAGATACCCCGCGAGTACAACGAGCGTGACAACTGTAGTGGCAGGCATGGGCAAACGTAGCAATCGGCAAAGCCAGAAAACGAAAATCGCCAGCGCGCCCACGTGGAGCCCCGCCACCACGAGCACGTGAAACGCCGCCGTTTTCTGAAACGTCTCGGCCAGTTCCGTGTTTACAAAGTTGCGGTCGCCTAGCAGCATCGCCCGCAATACCGCAATGCGGTCCGGTTTTCCAGCATAGAGATGATCCAGCCGCGCAAGCAGATCGCCCCGGGCGCGCGCGAAGCGCCGCGCAATCGTAAGGCTAGGAAGGCCCGTCTTTTCGATAAGCTCCGCGCTGCGCAACGTGCCCAGCAGGTCAATGCCTTGTCGTTTCAGGAATCCACGTTCATCGAATGCGCCGGGATCCTCGTAATTTCGTGGAACTTGCGCTCGGCAAAGTGCTTCCACGCTGTCTCCCGCGCGCAACTTCGGAAGCGTTTCATGTTCGCGGCCAAAATAATAATTCAGCCTCAATCCGCCCTGCATGGGGATTGTCTTGCCTAAAATTTTTACCTGTCCCAGGCTAATTATGTAACGCAAGCCCCACGGCAACCGCTCCGGATCCTCGCGCAGCACTCCGCTCCAGCGCAGCGGCTCGCTCGTGTCGATTTTTCCGGACGTGACAAGCATCGCGGCGTCGTCGGAGGCCACATCACGCTGCGCCATCTGCATGGCAATCGCGCCTAATGCAAACCACGCCATCAAAGCCAGAATCCACGCAGTCGGAAAGTTCTTCCACACCAGCGCCAGCAGCAGCCCGGCAGAAATCGAAACAATTCCCGCCGCAAGCCAGAGTCCCAGATGTATGCCAGGAACTCTCTCGATAGCGACTCCGCCGGCGAAGGCAAGCCCGAGCCAGAGCGCGGGGAGCTTCACCGCGCTCGCTCCAGCCGCACGATCGTCTCAATGTGGTAGGTCTGTGGAAACATATCGAACAGGTGAATTTCCTGGGGAGTATACGCCCTCGCACACAGGTTCGCCAAGTCGCGCGCCAGCGTCGAGGGATCGCACGAGACGTAGAGAATCCTGGCCGGCGCAATCGCGGCCAACTTGTCCAAAGCTGTCGGCTCGATCCCCGCTCTCGGCGGGTCCACGATGACCACATCGGGCGTTGCACCGCGCTTCTGCTTCCATTCCGCCAGGAACGCTTCCGCCGAGTCGCTTCGCGCCTTGATTGTCTTCCCGCTCAAACCAGCGTTCGTCTCCAGGTCGCGCGCCGCCGCCGGATTGGCCTCGACCGCTTCCACGCGTGCGAAATTCCCAGCCATCGTTGTGGCAAACAATCCCACGCCCGCATATAAATCAAAAGCCAATTCGCCGCTTCCCGCCGCGGCCGCCGCGACGTTCGCCATTTCATTTACAAGAAATCGATTCACTTGAAAGAAAGACAGATGCCCCACTCGGAAACTGCTCCGCGACACTTTGTATTGCAGAAATCCCGGCCCGTGCAACGACATTCGCTCGCCTCGCGCGTCCTGCAGAAGAATGCTTTTCACGCCTCCGATCCGCTCGGAGAGCATTTTGGCGAGCGCCTCGGCTCCGCGCGGCAGCGACGTACAGGAAATGTTCAGCAGTATCCCTTGATCTTCCGCGTCGGCGAACGCCTCTACTTCACGCAATGTTTCCGGAAGTTTTCCTTCGCTCAACATCATGCGGAATTGCTCAAATGTCGCGAGCAGCTTCGGCGACAGAATCGTGCAGACGTGAACCGCACACAACGTCGAAGACCCAGCTCGAAAGTACCCAATGTCAGAACGCTCGTTGCCGGAAGAACGCGCGCCCGAGCCAGCGCCCTCGCTCGAATGTGGCCGAATCTTCCACTGCGCCCGGTTTCGGTACTCCCACGGTGGCGACGCGTGTACGGAGATAGGATTTTGCCAGTCGATTCGTCCGAGACGTCGCAGCGTTTCCCGCAGGATTTGTTCCTTGTATCGGAGTTGCGCCTCATACGAAACGTGCTGATAGTCGCATCCACCGCAAACGCCGAAATGCGGACATCGCGCGGCCACTCGATCCGGCGAAGCTTCCAGCACTCGTGTCACCCGCGCGCGGACAAATTTCTTTTTGCGCGTTTGCGGAGTCAACTCGACCTCTTCGCCCGGCAGCACGAACGGCACGAACACTGCCTCGCCGCCTTCGTGCGCGAGCCCTTCGCCTCCATACACAAGTTTTTCGATTTTTGCGCGCATCGGAGCAGGGTGTTGCGGCCGGAAAATCTATTTCAAATAATAAAGGCTCAGCCTCGGCACGCGATAATTTTCAAACAGTCGTTTTTGCAGATATTGCCGCTCCACAATCGCCAGTTGTTCCGCGGACATTTTGCGCCGATACGGCGCCAGCGCGCGATCCATTTCGCGCCGCACGGCCAGCATGGTTTCCGCATCCGCCGCGGAAGTCAGCGTCGCCGACAATTTATCCTCCAGCACAGTCAGCCGCCGTTCGAGTTCTTCGAGATCGAGCGCCGACGGCGCGTCAACCATGGTTTTGGCTTCTTCGACTCCGCGCAGTATCTCGATAAACCGCTTCGCAAGTCCCGGCGACGCACCGGCGCATTTTTCCGCCGCCGCCCGCAGTTTCCGGATATTGTCGTCAAAATAGCCCGTCAGTTCCTCCCGCGAGAACGGCTCTGCAGTCGCGTGCCTAACGTGTGCCTCGGGTCCTTTGCCGGCGGCAATTTCCTGCGCCTCTGCCGCCGCGTCGAGCACCGCATCCACGCAATACGCCAGACTTTTCAGCGGCCGCCCCACCGAACCGCGCCGCGACCGCCCATAGCTTTCGAACGCGCGGTCGATGCCTTTGAGCACCGCCTCCAACGGAATCCCCGCCTTCTGCCACGTCTCGACAATTGCCCAGTCGAGCGGCGACACCAACAGATGCGCTCCTCGTTTGCGCCAGAAATGTTCTTCGATTTCGGTGAAATAATTGAAGTAGTTGAATTCCGCCATCGCCACAACGCAATTAACGCGCCGGCTTCCGCGCCGAAGGCGCTGCCTTGCGCGCGGCATCACGATTTTTCACAGGCGCACTCGATGTTTCCGCGGTCGCATTCCGTTCCCAGAGAATCCGCAGCCCTTCGAGCGTCAAATGCTCGTCCACCTCGTCAATATGCCGCGACGCGCCGCCAATCAGCGCCGCCTGTCCGCCGGTCGCAATCACGCGCGTTTCCGCCCCTAATTCTTTTTTCAGCCGGTCCAGAATCCCGTCCACCAGATCCGTGAAGCCGTAATACAGTCCCGCCTGCATTGACGCCGCCGTGTTCGTCCCGATAATTTTCCTCGGGTCGCGAACCTCCACGCGAAACAGCCGCGCCGCGCGCGCGAACAGCGCATCCGCGGAAATCCCCACTCCCGGCGCCAGCACTCCTCCCAAATATTCCCCGCGCTTCGATACCACGTCGAAATTAATTGCCGTGCCGAAATCCACCACCACGCACGGTCCGCCGTATTTTGCGAACGCCGCCACGCCATTCGCGATGCGATCCGCGCCCACTTCTTGCGGATTGTCGTAATGTACCGGCATTCCCGTCTTGATGCCCGGCTCGACGAACAGCGCTTTTAACCCAAAATATCGCTCTCCCATTTCAGCCAGCGTCGCGTTCAGCGACGGCACTACGGACGCAATCATCAAGCCTCGAATTTCCGTTGCGGCCAGACCCGCCAGCGTGAACAGCTCGCGCGTCAGGATTCCGTATTCGTCCACCGTTTGGTCCCGCGCCGTTGTCAGCCGCCAATTCGCCAGCAGCTCTTTGTCGCGAAACACGCCAAGCACCGTGTTCGTGTTTCCCACGTCCATCGCCAGCAGCATCATTCCGCCTCTGTCACCGCGCCCGAAATCACGCTTTCGATTCTTCCGTCGTCGCGCTTCACGCGCAGAATCCCCGTAGGCTCAAGCCCCGCCGTTGTTCCGGTAAAAGTCTCCGTGCTCGTCGTGATGCGCACGCGCTTGCCCTCAAAATAGCTCGACACTTCCGCGAATCGCCGCAGAATCGGCCCCGCGCCTTCCGCGGTGAATTGATTGTAGTAGCGGTCGAGGTGCCGCAGCAACCGCGCCAGCGTCTCCAATCGTGAATGCACGCGGCCCGTTTCGATGCGCAGCGATGTGGCGATCGCCGCAAGCTCCCCGGGCATTTTCGCCTGATTCACGTTGATCCCGATTCCGACGACCGCGAAATGAATGCGGTCCGGCTCCGCGTGCATCTCCGTCAATATGCCGCAAACCTTTTTGCCGTTGAGCATCACGTCATTCGGCCAGCGTATATCTGGCGGCAATCCTGTTTCTTCGGCGATCGCGTCGTATGCCGCGATTCCCGCCGCCAAAGTCAACGCCGGCGCCAGCATCGGCGAAATTTGCGGCCGCAGTAAAATGCTGACGTAAATTCCCGCCGATTTCTCCGACGCCCACGAGCGTCCCGCGCGCCCGCGTCCGGCGGTTTGTTCCTCGGCCACGATGATTGTGCCATGCGGGTCGCCTTTTTCTCCCAGCCGCATTGCCACCGTGTTTGTCGAATCCGTTTTGAAAAAATGAAGAATGCGTTTCGCGAATGGCGCGCCGTGAATCCGCCGCGCCAGCAGCTTTGGCGCCAGAATATCCGGCACGCGCTCGATGTGATATCCGGTCCGCGGATGTCCTTTCACTTTGACGCCCGCCGCGCGCAGCGTTTCGATCCACCGCCATACCGTTTGCCGCCGTACGCCAATTTCCTTCGCGATTTGCGCTCCGCTGATCACAATCGTCGGGTTCTCGACCAGCAGCGACAGCAGCGCGTCAATTCGCTTGTCGGTCGGCCCCGGTAAGCTCGAACGGTGTTTCTTTCCCCGTGATTTGGATGCAACCATGAGCGGTCACTCTTCCGGTGAACTCGATCTTCTCGCGTATTTCCTTGACGAGCTTGTTGAAAAAGTCCGAAAGTTTTGTGGGTCACGGCTTCAGCCGCGACATACGCCATGTGTTCTCTTCAGGGGCTTTAGCCCCTGAAGCCGATTTTTTCCGCCGCGAAAAAAGTTTCCCGTTGTCATCCCGCTCGCCCTGAGTGTCTCGGCGAAGGGAGCCGCCTAGCGGCGCGCTTTCTGCGTCCCGAATGTTTCTGCGGGGCGAGGGGTCTGCAGTGCGCGGAAACTCAGGAAAAACGCATCGCCGCGCTATTCCAATTGCGCGAGCCGCTCCACGATTTTCTGATACTCAATTCGCCGCTCGGCCAGCGTCGCCTCCAGGCCGCGAACAATCTCCGCCGGCGCGCGGCTACGAAACGTATCGTCCGCCAATCGTTGTTGTTTCGACGCGACATCCTTCTCCAACCGCTCTTTCTCTTTTTTCAGCTTCGCCGTTTCCGCTTTCGGGTCCGCCGCCTCGCCAAACTGAATTCGCAAATCGAATTGCGATGTCGAGCGCACCACTCCGTCGCCCGCTTCCAGCTTGCCAGACGTTACCTTCAGCGCCGAAAGCGTCCCGAGCCGCAGGATAACGTCGAGATTCGCCTCAACGAGTCCGCGCACATCCGCTTCCTTGGACGCCAACTCGGCTCCCACTTTTTTCTTGTTGTCCACTTTCAGTTCGGCCCGAATGTTTCGCGCCGCGATAATCAGCTCCTGCAGCACTGTAACGCTCCGTTCCGCGTCTGGATTCACCCAGCTTCCATGTGATACGGGGAAGCCCTGCAACGAAATCGATTTCGCGCCTGCGGTTTGCGGCAACTTATGCCATAGTTCTTCCGTCAGAAACGGCATAAACGGATGCAGCAGCCGCAGCGCATATTCGAACGCCGCAAACAAATTCCGCCACGTCGCAATCGCATCCTCGCGGTTTTGCGAAGCAAGGTTGGGCTTCAACCATTCGATGTACCAGTCGCAGAAATCGCCCCAAAAAAAGTGGTAGATGACGTGCGCCGCTTCATGAAAACGGAAACTCTCGAGCGCGTCATTAATCTGTTCCGTCACCGCCGCGAGCCGCGAAAAGATCCACTGGTGCGGCAGTCCATCACGAGTCGCATAGGGTGCCTTGGCGCGAATCTCCGGCGCGGCCAGTTCTTCGAGCGTCACCCCCGCCGCCTCGATTTTCTCCAGATTGAAAAACAAAAATCGCGCCGCGTTCCAGATTTTGTTCGCGAACGCGCGATAGCTCAAAATGTGCTCCTCGCTCAGCGCGATATCCGTCCCCGGAGCGGCCATCACCGTCAGCGCGAATCGCAGCGCGTCCGTGCCGTATTTCTCGATGATTTCGAGCGGATCCACCACATTTCCGCGCGTCTTCGACATCTTCATCCCGTGCGGATCGCGCACAATCGCGTGCAGGTAAAGTTCGCGGAAGGGAATTCGCTCTTCGATTGTCGCGCCCGGCGCCAGGTGCAGTCCCATCATCACCATCCGCGCATCCCAGAAAAACAGAATGTCGTATCCGCTGATCAGCAGGCTCGTGGGATAAAACGTCCGCAAATCCTCCGTCTCGTCCGGCCAGCCCAATGTGGATAGCGGCCACAGCCCCGAGCTGAACCACGTGTCGAGAACATCCGGATCCTGCGTCAGCTTCCCGCTCCCGCATTTCGCGCATTTTTCCGGCACGCTCGCGATCTGCGCCCGCCCGTTTGCCACTTCCACGCGCGAATCTCGCGCCGGCGTCATTGCCCCGCAATCGCCGCAATGCCAGATGGGAATGCGATGCCCCCACCAAAGCTGCCGCGAAATGCACCAGTCGCGAATGTTCGTCAGCCAGTCGAGGAAAATCTTCTTCTGATTTTCCGGCACCACGGAAAGCAGGCTGTCTTGTACCGCCTGAATGCCGGGCGCGGCCAGCGGCTTCATCTTGCAGAACCATTGCACGGAAAGTCTCGGCTCGATAATCGTTTTGCAGCGGTCGCAAATGCCCACCGACATCGCGTGGTTCGTCACGCGTTCCAGCAGCCCTTGCGCCTTCAAGTCCTCGACAATTTTTTCGCGCGCGGCAAACCGGCCCATTCCCGCGTACGCCCCCGCCGCCGCGCTCATGTGCCCGTCGGGAGTCATCACGTCAATTTCCGCGAGTTTGTGCCGCTGGCCCATCGCAAAATCATTCGGATCGTGTGCCGGAGTCACTTTCACGGCGCCGGTGCCGAATTCTCGATCTACGGATTCATCCGCAATCACTGGGATCTGGCGATTCGTCAGCGGCAGCACGGCCATCTTCCCGATCAGATTTCTGTATCGCTCATCTTCCGGATGCACGGCCACCGCCGTATCGCCCAGCATCGTCTCGGGGCGCGTGGTCGCAACCGTAATCATCTCGTTCGACCCTGCGATCGGATAACGGATGAACCACAATTTCCCTTCGCGCTGTTCGTGTACCGTTTCAAGATCGCTCAACGCCGTCTGGCAGCGCGGGCACCAATTCACCATGTAGCGCCCGCGGTAAATCAACCCTTCGCGATACAGCCGCAGAAACGCTTCCATCACCGCGCGATACAGCGGCGGATCGAGCGTGAATCGCTCGCGCGTCCAGTCGCACGAGACGCCCAGCCGTATCATTTGTTTCTTGATGCGCCCGCCGCTCTCCGCTTTCCATTGCCAGACGCGCCGCTCGAACTCCTCGCGCCCCATCTGCTCGCGCTTCAGTCCCTCCTTTGTCAGCTCCCGTTCCACCACCACCTGCGTGGCAATCCCAGCGTGATCCATTCCCGGCAGCCACAACGTCTTGAACCCGCTCATTCGGCGCCAGCGCACCAGAATGTCGATCTGCGTATGTTCGAGCATGTGCCCGATGTGAATCGAGCCAGTCACATTCGGCGGCGGCAACACAATCGAAAACATTTCGCCCTGTCCACGCGCGTCCGCGCGGTACAGTTCTTCGTCAAACCAGACTTGCGCCCAGCGCCGCTCGATCTCCTGCGGTTCGTACGCCTTGGGAATTTCTCTTGCCATCGAGACGAAACTATACGGGGCAACCGTGCGGCGCGTCAAATGCGCGCGCGAAAATATGCGAAAACTCGAAAAATGAATGGCCTGCTGTATCAGGCCAATTTCAGCAAAAAAAGCAGGCCGAAGCGAGCCAATTTGGACGGTACTAGAACCAGGATTTCACGCTGTGGGTCGGCACTAAGGTGAGGATTACTTCTTGTCGTGTTCGCGGTTGAGCATTTCCTCGACCAGCGGCCGAAGAATTCCATTCGAGAGCGCCTGATGAATTTGCGGCTCCAGCTTTTCGAGCAGCTTCGCGACGACGCTGTCAATCGCCGCAGTGTCCATTTCCGCGGGCTTCGCCGGCGCCGCGTCCGCAGCTTGCGCGGGAGGTTCTTTTTCATAAGGTTCGCTATGAACAGCGGAGTCAGTCGCGGAAACTTCTGTGGGAGTCGCCGGCGTTTCTTCCGGCGCGCTCTTTCCGGAACCTGCTACGTCCTCCAGCGGTTCAGCGACGTACGAAAATTCTTCGTGCGTTTCGTGCGCGCCGATCTCCGCATCGCGCGACTCGCTGGGCGTTTCGAATGCGGAAGCGGAAGCAATCTCCGGCGGCGCAGGGAAGGGAATTGCTTCGGCGGACGGCGGTGCGGGCCAGTCGGTTTGGTGCGCGCGCGCAGGTTCTGAACGCCGAGCTTCGTGCTGCGCTGATGCTTCGTGCTGCTGCGTTTCTTCATGCAATGTGTAATGCGGCGCTGTTTCTTGCAGCTTCCCAATGGATAAAATATTATCCAAAGGCTCTCTTGGCGGCGGGCTTGCGCTCGTCGAGGGATCTTCTTCCGCTGCGGAAGCCGGAACTTCGCGGGCGTCCTCAATTGGCTTGATTTTGTTCCTTTCGAGCATGCCCATCAAATCCACCCATTCGTCCTGCACCGGCGTTGGGAGCGGGTCGTTTTTCTCCGGGACATTTTTGGCTTCGGCGCCGAACGGCACCTGCGCGGGCTCCGGTGCGTCGGTTCTTTCGAGAGACGGCGAATCCTCCGCGGTGGCCTGGCCGGAAAGCTTCTCGACCATGCTGGAGGACTCGGCCGCTGGGATGTCGTATTCCATCGTGTTCCGCCGCCGGGTCCATTCGCTCACCGGCTGCTCGTAGTCATTTTCTTCGTTGTGTTTTGCCGGCGGAGTGGCGACGGGTTCGCCGAACGCGGGAACCGTATCCGCAGGCTCGTCAAAATCGCGGGGAATTGAGCCAAACGAAAATTCCTCGGGAACCGCTTGGCGAAGCTCATAGGTTGGCACGGCCGGCGCACGTTGCGCGGGCGTCCATTCTTTCGGCAGCGCGGGAATTTCGTGCTTCGCGGGCGGCGCGGGTGGTTCGGCTGACGGCGCGATTTTCGGCAGCAGCGAAGTGACCATGGCGATCAGCGGATCCGGCGGCACAAACGGCTTTTTCAGGACGCCATCGGCTCCCACGCGCTTCGCCTCTTTTTCATCGAGCGGGTCGAACGCGCCTACCAGAAGAATCACGGGAATGCCGGAGAATTGCGAATCGTGCTTCACGAACTCGCAGACTTCATAGCCGCTGCGGACGGGCATGAATACGTCGGCCAGGACAATGTCGGGGCGCACTTCGGACATTTTGCGGCAGGCGGCTTCGCCATTGCCCACCGCGACCACACGAATTCCCTTTTCCTCGAAGACGAGCGTTACCATCTTCTGAATGTTGCTGTTGTCGTCCGCGACCAGAATTGTGGGCACTATCGATACCTCAGAGAAGCCACTCCCAAGCAGGCGAGTGCGCCATTCCTGCAACTATTGGAGCACCCGCAGGCGAAGCCGTCAACGGATTCGCGCGCATCGCGTGCCGCAGGGGTAAATCGGGAAGCTGGAGGTTGGAAGCCAGAGGTTGGAGGTTAGAGGCTCGGAAAAAGTCCCACGCTCATAACCCGAGCGGCACCCACAAGCAAAGTCCGACCAGTGCCTCACTTTAGGGTGAGCCGAGAAATACGTCAAGAACCGCGCCCTGAAACGCCAAAGGGTGCGCCACACGCCTGACTTGCTTGAATGTATATTCCCAGTTTACCGGCGCTCACGGCGAAGAGTTGGTCGGGTTTCTCGAGACGTCCCTTAGGGATATATCGATCCCCTGGTATCTCACGGCTTGGAAGGTGAGGGTTCCATCACGCCCGTCGTACGTCACCTCCAGATGCGTTGGCGTCAGCCATTTCATCGTGAGGTCTATCGTCCCGCCGGCATTGGCCTTGTTATCCAGAGTGTAGGGTCGGGGAACTGGGCCCTGGCAATCGAAATCGAGGACGTCCGTCGGAGGGTATGAATCGATGGTCGGCTTTAGCAGCACGCTGGTGGCGATCGAAGCCGTCCCGAATCCCCCAGTCTGTATCGTCTGAGCGATCGCGATGTAGTGTCCGTCCGGAGATAGGGCTTCTGCCTTCCACACCGTCGGAGGAGAGCAGCCAGCCAACAAAAGGCAACCCCCCACGATAACGACCGAGAACGCGTTTCCGGTCGCACGGCGGCATGACCCGTAGAGCCCAATGCCTCGTCCGGGCTTAGGGTGGCGCATCTGTGGCGGCACGTTTTCGTTGTGTGACATAGCGGCAGCGGACGGATGATACCACTCCGGCAGTTCATCGAACAGTGACTTAGTTGGTTTGGGCGTGGGTGCCGCACCCTAAAGATGCGATGCGTTCATTGGACTCTGCACGTGCGCAACGTTTTCGTAGGGGCGCTGCTTGCTGCGCCCGTTTCTATAGCGGCAAGGGGTGTCGCACGCTTTGCTAGGGAAGGTGTAGTTCCTTAAACATTAGGAAACAAACGGAAAAGCCTCGGTAGCGAAGCTATTTCTGGCGAAAAACGTTTTTGCGGATGTCGGGCCAGAATTCCTGGAAGACGTGATTGAGGACAGCGGATTCCATCTGCGTTCCGAAGTTCACGGCGGTTTGACTGAGTCCGCGCTCCTGTGGCGGATAATAGGCGTTGGACAAGCCAGCTTCCAGTGCATTGCCGCCCACTTCGGACCAGTTAAAGGCTGAGCCTCCCGAATCCGTCTTCGTGACGAAAGCGCGCGAAATCGCGTAGGCCGTTCGGTGAAAAAACCCGCCCTTGCCCATGGTGTAATAGCGCGGGTCCTCGTGCGTGAGCGCGGGGACGATGGCCTCGGTGAAAAAAGTCCCCGACACTCCGTCAGTGAAGGTGCGCCAATAATAGCGTCCATAGCCGGCGATTCCGTGCCCCAATTCCGGATCGGAATTCAACAGCATGGCTTGTTCAGCCAGGATTGCGGCCCAGGTATATGAGGAGTAATCGGTGACGCTATCCTGCGAGGCGAGCGCGAATTTCTGGCGCGTGGTCATCGGCGGAAGCTGCGTATCGGCGTTCACCGCTCCAAAATTGGGAACGAGCCAGAACATGCGCTTGCTCTGCTGACCTTCGGTATCGTCTTTCTTTTTCTTTTTGTTTTGGGGAGACGCGGGCTGGGGAGCGGCAGCTTGTTCCGGCGCGGAAACGGTGCCGCTTTTCGTCGGCGGCGCCGGAGCCGGCTTGCTTTGTGGTGTCGTGCTTTGGTTTTGCTGGGCAAACTCAAGAGGGTTGGATGGTTCCGTAGCTTGTGTCTGGGACCACATCAGGGTGGGCGAGAAAAGAACGACGAAAAGAATGACGAGAACCGAAACGGCCTTTATGATTTCGAGCGAGGCTTTTCTTCGAATCGCGCGCAAGACCGGACTCGCCCCAAGCCCGCCCAGGCACAACACTCCGTCAGTAGACATGGGGCTTAGAATACTGGCCGAGCACGATTGGTTGCTTACGCCGTTCACGATCACCCATTGTTTCACGAAATACGGACCAAGCGAAAGATGACGCCGCGAACTGCTCCCCTTAAACGTCAACGGGCGACGCACCCGGCCCATGTCCAGCTTCGCCAACCGCGAAAGCTGCCAGCGCATCGTTTTCGGTGTCATCAGTCACCTGAACCGCTCCTGGGAACGCAAACTCCTCCCCGAATTTACACAAAATCCTTGACGCTACCCCTCGCGCGAAATCCCTTGCATTTTTTGTTAACTTGTGTTATATCTATGCCTTGGTTATGCTACACAAACGACTGAACTTCGACGCTCACGAAGGCGAACCACGGTGGAGTCTCCGCTCCGCGTAACCGTCGCCCCAGGCCGCGTTCCGGCTTCTACCGTCCAAATCCGCCAAATTTCTAATCGGTACAACAAATTATTAGAATCGCCCGTAACTCACACAAAACAAACAGCCGCACCCCGTTCTAATCGGTACAAAAATCGCTTTTCGCCGGGTGATTTTTTACTGCTCGGGCCTGCCCTGGCGGATCGAGCAAGAACGCTAACATCCGGCATTGTCCTCCCAGCCTCTGGCCTCCAGGTTCCAGCTTCCACAATTTCTAATCGACAATTTCTTCACGATCCGCGATTAGAAACCGGCTTAACTTGTACAAAACAAACAGCCGACCCCATTTCTAATCGACAAGAAATCGCGTGTGTAGAAATGCGATCGGCCGCCATTTGCGCTCGCTTCGCGGCGCGCCAGTTGTCACGGGCACGCGGCTCGCGATGGCATTTTCGCCGGTCTGATGTTACCGTGGCGACAGAACTGGAAAACAACGTCTGGCGGATCAGGAGAAAACGATGACGTGGGGTCAGAGACGGACGCTGGTGATTTTGCTGGTTGTCGCGGCTGTCGTGCTCTTCTTCTGGCTGATTCCGCGCTGGACGTTTAATTCCGGCGAAATCATTTCGTCGAATTCCGTGCTTGTCCTCGACCTCAGCGGTTCCATCCAAGAGCAGCGCCCCGTGGATTTTTCGAATGCTCTCTTTGGCTCCCGAACCCTCGTGCTTCACGAAATTAATGACGCAATCGATGCCGCGCGCACCGATTCTCGAATCAAAGGGCTGGTCGTGAGAATTGGCCCGCTCGACACAGGCTGGGCCAAGCTCGAGGAAATTCATTCCCATCTTCTCGCGTTTCGCGCGAGCGGGAAACCGAGCGCCTGCTATCTCGGATACGACGGCGAAGAAAATCCCGAATACTACATCGCCACGGGATGCGATCAGATTTGGCTGACGCCTTCCAATACGCTCGGCGTTCGCGGAATGATGGCCGAAGCCACTTTCCTGCGCGGCACGCTCGACAAACTGAAAATCGTTCCGGATTTTTATCACATCGCCGAATACAAAACCGCGACAAACCAATTAACCGAGAAAAAATTCACGCCCGCGCATCGCGAAGAGGTCGCGTCGCTTCTCAACAGCTTGTATGACCAATACCTCACGGAAGTTTCCTCCGCGCGCCACATGGATCGCGCGCAATTCGCCGCGCTGGTGCAAAAGGGACCCTTCTTACCGCAAGAGGCGTTGCAAAATAAACTCGTCGACCGCCTGGGTTATTGGGATCAAGTGCGGAATTTTTTCCGCAACAAGACCGGCCGCTGGAAGCCCGTGGGCTTCGCGCAATATCGCCAGGGATTGAGCGATGGCAGTGGACCCAAAATCGCAATCATCTACGCCTCCGGCGAAATCGTTTCGGGCGCTTCGCAAACAACGGCGAGCGGCGGTTCCGTGATGGGCGGCGATTCGGTGGCGGCGGAGTTGCGCGAAGCGCGCAAGGATTCCAGCATCCGGGCGATTGTCCTTCGCGTCGATTCGCCCGGCGGTTCCTCCGCGGCGAGCGAAGTGATCCGGCGCGAAGTTGAATTGGCGCGCCGGAAAAAGCCCGTGGTTGTTTCCATGTCGGATTTGGCCGCGTCCGGCGGCTACTGGATTTCCATGTCGGCGGACAAAATTGTCGCCGACCCGGACACGATTACGGCCTCGATTGGCGTGCTCGCCGGAAAAATGAATATCTCCGGCCTGTATAAACTGCTGGGCCTGAGCACGGACTACGTGGCGACGAGCAGCAACGCCACGCTGTATTCCGCGCAGCAGGATTTCACTCCCGCGCAGCAGCAGGTTGTCCAAAAAATGCTTCAGGATATTTATACGAGTTTCACGCAAGGCGTGGCGCAAGGCCGCAATCTGCCCCTCGCCACGGTGCAAAAAATTGCCAAGGGCCGCGTCTGGAGCGGCGAGCAGGCCAAGGGCCTCGGCCTGGTCGATGACTTGGGCGGAGTGGATCGCGCCGTCACTGTCGCGAAAGAACTGGCGCACATTCCGCTCACGTCTTCCGTGGAAATTGTGCGGCTGCCAAAGTCAAAAACGCTTTTCGATTTGTTTCTCGAGCGCACGCAGGGCCAGGTGATCGCGCACGGCGAAGACTACAGCTCGATCCAGTCGCTGGTGCGCCGTGTATCTAATATGGTTCAGGCCGAACCTGTGCGCGTGCAGATGCCCTACATACTGAGCATTCGCTGACACGGCAATTGTTTTGCGCGACGCTCGCGCAATTCATCGCGCAGCTTCGCAAGAATTTGTCACGCAACACGCCGCAAGTGGCAAACGATTCGGACGCGCGGTTTGGACGCGCGACTTGACACGGAGCCTACGCGGCACTCGGGCACGCGACTTGGCGCGCCGCTCGCACGCGGCGCCCAATTCGCTGGTTGATGTTGCTCAAATTTCGTTATACTAGGCAGGTTCCGACCGGCGCGGTACCCAAGTGGTAAGGGAGAGGTCTGCAAAACCTTTATACGCGAGTTCGATTCTCGCCCGCGCCTCCAATTTTTTTTCGCTCGACAAAATTCCCATTCGCGAATCACATCTGAAAAAATGTTGTCAAGCCTCAGGGGTTAAAACCCCTTGAAAAAAGAGGGCATTTATGTCGCGGCTAGAGCCGCGACCCACAAACCATTCGTCTTTTTCCAGTCACCTGGTGGCGGCTTCTAAGCGGTTTTGGCCGGCGCGGACCTCGTCATCATCTGGGCCAGCATTTGGCGCGTCGCCGCGTTCGAGCCGGGAGCGCGCTTCTCGCGCCAGGCCTCAAAGCGCGTGCAATGCTCTTCGAGTTTTTCCCAAGCGCGGGGATTCTTGAAGAGCGCGCGCCACGGAGCGGCGATGGGCCTGACGCATTCCCACACGACCCATTGTTCGCCGGAAGTCTCGAAGAAAAACTCCTCGTTGATCAGGCCGCGGCTGACAATGTTCGCGACCATTTCCCAATAGCTCATCACCATCCGCAGATATCCATTTTCCTTGCTGCCCGGCGGACAAATTTTCAAAACGTCTTCGGGAGTTTGCGGATGAAAATTGGCGACGAACCAGGCGCGGGCCTCGCGCATCACCGGCTCGCGCCGCATTTCGTACAGATGCAACATCAAATTCACTTGTTCATGGCTGACGTCTCCCATCGCTATCCTCCTTGAGTGATTTCTTGTGTGTTTCCGCTGTTCCGCGGGGATTCGGTTGGATGCTGCTCGGAGTTCAGAAGCGTCACGCGATGCGCGCCCACCAGTTGCACTCCGGCGCGATTCATTTCGAGAAGGATGCGGCGGCGCAGCTCGCGGGCGACGTCGTCGTTGCGCGTAGGCGCGCTGCGGAATTGCATGCGGACTGTCGTGCCCGTCAGGGCAAGAGATTCGACACCGAGGACGTTCGGACCGTCAACGAGGAGCGGCGACCATTGCGGGTCTTCGCGGATCTCCGTCGCGCATTTTTGCAGCGCGGCGAGCGCCTGCGTGACGGCGGCTTCGCCCGGAATGGTTACGTCGAGAAAATACTGGGACCAATCGCGGCTGAGGTTAGCGACTTGTCCAACCTGGCTGTTGGGGATGGTCACCATGGCGCCCTGAGGATTGCGAACGACCGTGCGGCGCAGCGTGATGTGTTCGACGCGCCCCGTTTCGTTGTTCAGCTTGATGATGTCGCCGACGCCGTATTGATCCTCGAAAATGATGAAGAAGCCATTGATAATGTCCCGAACCAAGTATTGGCCGCCAAAGCCGAGAGCCAAGCTCACGAGTCCCGCGGCGGCGGCAACGGGTGTCACGTTGAATCCAAATTCGGGGAGGATCATCAAAATCGCGACGATGACGATCACCGCCGTCACGACGCTGTAGAGTATGCCGGCCATGGTTCGCGTTTGATACTCGCGGGACTGTGCGACGCGCGACTGCGTATTGGCGGGCACGATCATGTGCGAGGTGAAGGCGCGAGACATCCGGTTGAGGACGAAGGCGATCAGAATGACAATGAGGACGCGCAGGCCGCGATCCTTCACTACGCCGAACCAATGTCCGAGAACGGGAGTCATATATAATGGGAAAGAGCGGAATTATATCACTGTGGTTCGCAACGCCATGCGAGGATTCGTACGCGCAGGGAGGCGGGTACCATGAATGAAAAACGGCGTGTTTTTTTGGCGGCGCTGATTCCGGGCGCGGTTCTGGCGAGCGCCGCAGGTCTGGGAGCGCGGGAGCGGAAGTCGTTTCGCGACTTTTTAGGACAGTTCCCGCAAAACCCGCCACCGCAAGCGCCGCCGGTTCCGCCGCCGTTCCCGCGGCCAACGAAAGCGGAATTGACGGCCAATCAGAGGGAAATCAGGAAGGACGTCGACCGACTGTTTTCGCTGGCGCAAGACCTGAAGGAGCAGGCAGGGAAGACCGATACGGTGATCGTTCTTTCGGTGGCGTTTGTGGAGAAGACCCGCGAAATTGAAAAGCTCGCGAAGAAAATCGGCGATCTGGCGCGGGATTGACCGAATCGAGCATTGCGCTCGATGGAGAACTCAACTGCTTTGGCGTTCACGGATGGGGCTGCAACGATTGTCCGCGTAACGCAGGGCCGCGTTTGGTGCTTCTTTTGCTTTGGCCGCTCCTGCTGCGCCGGAGTAGAATCAGACGGGACAGGTCCCATGCGCGCCCGTAGCTCAGATGGATAGAGCACTAGCCTCCGGAGCTAGGGGTCGGGGGTTCGAATCCCTCCGGGCGCGCCAGTTCTTCCAAGACTCTCGGCAGTGGCCCATGGTCGGTTATTATATGCGCGAGTAGGTTTGGCGGCGAATGAACTGGCCCGCGCCGGGGTGGCCGACAAATTTTCCGCCGTCG
>Ga0307373_10000846_pt1 | contig 58785 bp, 56 predicted proteins | sample OX2MG_FD_202534 | JGI IMG/M metagenome (GOLD analysis project Ga0307373, IMG submission 202534) | Soil microbial communities from Risofladan, Vaasa, Finland - OX-2 | ecosystem: Environmental > Terrestrial > Soil > Coastal area > Acid sulfate soil | place: Finland: Risofladan, Vaasa | collected... | reverse complement strand
CAGGTACCGTCCGGCGGCGCGGAACACCGCTTCGGCGTCGGGACGGCGGCCGATCAGACGCGCCAGCGCCACCGCCTCTTCCTGCGCGGTGCGATGGCGCCGCCGCGCGGCTTCGGTGTAGCGCTTGATCTGCGAGTAGACGGTATCGCTGAGCCCGAGGCGCTTGTTGCGCAGTTCGTCGACAAATTCGGCGTCCAGATCGCCGGGCGTGTCCACGTCGCGGACCGCCTCGAGCAGACTCAGCGGAAGTAGGGCGTCAACGGTTGCGAGCATGCGGTGGGAAAGGGGCAGCGGGCGAAGCTAACGGCGGCGTGGTGGCGCAACAAGCCAGGGAACGCCGGCGCGTGACGCGCGCTTCCTAATCTACCCGCTTGCCCCCCGCCCCGCGCCACTCGCAGATTGCGGTTCGCGCGGCGCGCCGTCCTCCACCGTCTTCCGCCCCCGAGCATGCCGAATGTCACGCGCCTGTTGAGTGGGCTTGCCGTCGCGGCGCTGATCGCCGGCGCGGCGCGCCGCACGCGCGCCCTGTCGCCGTCGGGCGCCGTGGCCGCCGTCGTCGTGGGCACGGCGGCCGTTGCGGCGGGGTGGGACTGGGGCGCGCTGCTCGTGGCCTTCTTCCTGGCGTCCACGCTGCTCTCCCGCGTGCGGCGCTCCCAGAAGGCGTCGGCCGCGGCCGCCATCGTCGCCAAGGGCGACGAACGCGACGCCGTCCAGGTGCTGGCCAACGGCGCCCTGTTCGCCCTGGCCGCGGTGGCCGCGATCGCCGCGCCCGGCGGTCCCTGGCGCGCCGCCGGCGCCGGAGCGCTCGCCGCCGCCACGTCCGATACCTGGTCCACGGAGATCGGGATGCTGTCGCTCCGCGCGCCGCGGTCGATCGTCACCTGGCGCCCCATGCCGCCCGGCACGTCGGGCGGCGTGACGCTGCTCGGCCTGTTCGGCGCCGTGCTCGGGGCGGCGTTCATCGAGATGGTCACCCTCGGCGTCCACTGGTCCGGCCAGACCGCGGCGGCGGCGCTGGCCGGTGGCATCGCCGGCTCGCTGGCCGACTCCGTGCTCGGCGCCACCGTGCAGCAGCGGCGGTGGTGCGACCGCTGCCGGCAGGCCACGGAACGCGCCGAGCACGCGTGCGGCGCGCCCACGCGCCTGGCCGGGGGACTGGCCTGGCTGGACAACGACGGCGTCAACGTCGCCTGCACGCTCGTCGGGGCCGCCGTGGCGTGCGCCATCGCGTGGCGGCCGTGACCGGCGCCGACGTGATCGTCGTGGGCGGCGGTCCGGCCGGCGCCTCCACGGCGTTCGGCCTGGCCCGCACGGGCGCTCGCGTGATGCTGCTCGAGCGGGCGCACTTTCCGCGTCCCAAGCCGTGCGCCGAGTGCCTCAGCCCTCAGGCGTCGCGCATTCTCGCCGACATGGGGGCGCTCGACGCCGTGGAGCGCGCCGGTGCGGTGCGGCTCGCGGGCATGATCGTGCGCGCGCCCGATGGCGCCCGCATCCACGGACGCTTCGCCGCCGCGCACGGCTATCGCGCGTTCAACGATCACGGGCTGGCGCTGCGCCGCGAGTTGCTCGATCCCATTCTCGTGGATTGCGCGCGCCGCGCCGGCGTCGAGGTGTACGAGGGCGTGCGCGTGGTGGACCTGGATCGGGACGCGGCCGGTCGCGTGACCGGCGTCGTGACGCTGTCGCCCGACGGCGCGCGCGCCGTGCGATCGGCGCGGGTGGTCGTGGGCGCCGACGGCCTGCATTCGGTGGTGGCGCAGCGGCTGGGCGTGGCGCGCCGGCGGCCATGGCCGCGGCGCATCGCCCTCACCGCGCACTTCCGCGGCGTGGACGGCATGGGCGCGTTCGGCGAGATGCACGTGGCCCGCGACGGCTACGTGGGACTGGCGTCCGTGGACGGCGGCCTCGTGAACGTGTCGGCGGTGTTCCCGCACCGCGCCGCCGCCGCCATCGCCCGCGACCGCGCGGCGTTTCTCGACGACTGGCTGTCGCGCCAGCCGCAGCTGGCGCCGCGGTTCGCTCACGCCCAGCGCGCGGACGATGTGCGGGCCGTGGGGCCGTTCGCGTCGCACGCGCGGCGGGCCTGGGCGCCGGGCGCGCTCCTCGTGGGCGACGCCGCCGACTTCTTCGATCCGTTCACCGGCGAGGGGATCTACTCCGCGCTCCGCGGCGGCGAGCTGGCGGCGATCTACGCGCGCGCCGCGCTCGCGGCCACGTCGCCGGCCGAAGCCGACACCGCGCTCGCGGCGTATGATCGCGCCCGGCGCCGCGAGTTCGGCGGCAAGTGGATCGTCGAGCGCGTGATCGGCGCCGTGATCGCCTGGGCGCCGCTGATCAACCGCGTGGCCCGCGCCTGCGAGGCGCACGGCGAACTGGCCGACCTCCTGGTGGGGGTGGCCGGCGACTTCGTGCCGCCGCGCGAGGTGATGCGCCCATCGATTCTGTTTACCTTGTTCGCACGTCCTCTTCCCGCCGCCCGCGCGGCGCCCCGCGCATGACCCTAGATCCCGATGCCTTCCGCGCCGTGCTCGGCCGCTTCGCGTCCGGCGTCACCATCCTCACCACCCGCGATGCCGCCGGCCGCGACCACGGGATGACCGTGAGCGCGTTCTGCTCGGTGAGCCTCGAGCCGCCGCTCGTACTCGCCTGCGTGGATCACACCGCCGACATGCACGACCTGCTGATGACCCTCGACGACGTGGGCGTCAGCATTCTGGCGTCGGGCCAGGAGGCGCTGTCGCGCCGGTTCGCAGAACTCGAGTCGGATCGGTTCGACGGCATCGGCTACACGCGCGGCGAGCGCGGCGTGGTGCTGTTCGACGAGGCGCTCGCTCATCTCGAGTGCCGCGTGCGCCACCGGCATGCGGCCGGCGATCACACCGTCTTCGTGTGCGAGGTGGAGCGCGCCACGGTGCGCCAGGAGCGGCCGCTGCTCTATTACCGCGGCGGCTACGCCCAGCTCGAACGCTGATGGGGTGGCTCACCCCCGCGCGCCGCCGGGGGGTCGAGATCCTCGACGACCCCGCCACCCCGGGCCCGCTGCGCGAGCGGTCGCAACGCGACGTCGTGCGCTCCAACACCGTGCTCGGCGGCACCCGCGCCGTGCTGCGCGAGCTGCGCGCGGCGCTGCCGCTGGCGGGGCCGGCCCCCACCCTGCTCGACGTGGGCACCGGACTGGCCGACATCCCGGCGCGCGCGTCGCGCCGCGCCGGCGCGCTCACCACCGTCGGATACGACGTGGCCGAGCCCCTGCTCGCCGCCGCCCGCGGGCGGATGACGTACGCCGTGTGCGGCGATGCCCTTGCGCTTCCCTTTGCCACCGCCAGTGTTGACGTGGTGATCTGTTCGCAATTGCTGCATCACTTCGTTCGCGACGACGCCGTGCGCCTGGTGCGCGAGCTGCACCGCGTGGCGCGGCACGCCGTGATCGTGAGCGACCTCCGACGGAGCTGGCTGGCGGCCGCCGGATTCTGGCTCGCGAGCTTCCCGCTCCGATTCCATGCCGTCACGCGCCACGACGGCGTGGTGTCGGTGTTGCGCGGATTCACCGCCGGCGAACTGGCGGCGTTGGTGCGCGACGCCACCGGCGCCACGCCGCGCGTGCGGCGGCGGCTGGGCTATCGGCTCACCGCCGTCTGGAGTGCGCGGGTGGCCGGCCGGTGAGCGCCGCCAGCGGCGCCCCGTTCGCGCTCGGCAACATGCCGCCGTCGGCGCGCATGATCACGCTCGACCAGCAGCTGGTGGCGGCTCCCCTGGGCGTGATCTTCGCGCTCGCCCGCGACGTCGAGCACTGGCCGGCGCTGCTGCCGCACTACCGCCGCGTGCGGTTCCTGGAGCGCACCTCAGACGGCGGCGGCGTGGTGACGATGGCGGCCGTGCGCCCGTTCGGCCTCGTCGCCTGGCCCACGTGGTGGACGTCGGAGATGCAGGTGGCCGACGGCGCCGGCGGCGCCCCGTGGATCCGCTACCGCCACATCCGCGGCGTCACCCGGCACATGGAAGTGCTGTGGGCGTTCCGGCAGGACGCCGCCGGCACGACGGTCAAGATCCTGCACATGTGGAACGGGCCGCCGTGGCCGCTGATTGGTGATCTGGCGGCCCGGCGCGTGATCGGTCCGCTCTTCGTGCACGGCATCGCGTCGCGCACCCTGGCCGGCCTGGCCCGCGTCGCCGAACAGTCGGCGTGATCTCACTCCTGGAGCAGCGCATGACCGGTCGCAGGCGAGTCGTCATCACGGGCATCGGCCCGATCACCCCCATCGGCACCACGCGGGACGGGCTGTGGGACGGATTGCGCCGGGAGCGCAGCGCGGTGCGCACGCTCACGCGCTTCGATCCGGCCATGTTCCGCAGCCGCAATGCCGCCGAGATCGCCGACTTCCGCCCCGACGATTTCCTGGAGCGCAAGCGCGCCAAGCGGCTCGATCGCTTCGGACAGCTCGCGGTGGCGGCGGCCCGTCTCGCGGTGGACGACGCGCGCCTGGACCTGGCAGTCGAGAACCGCGAGCGCGTGGGCGCGATGATGGGCTCGGCGCTGGGCGGCGTGGCGTTCGCCGAAACGCAGGTCGGCGTGGCGCTGCGCGACGGGTTCAAGGCGGTGGACCCGTCGCTCGCGCTCACCGTGTTCGCCGGCGCCGCGAGCTGCAACATCGCCATCGAGTTCGGCGTGCAGGGCCCCAACAGCACCAACGCGATGAGCTGCGCGTCGGGGACGATCGCCGTCGGCCAGGCGTTCCGCGCCATCCGCGACGGCGACGCCGACGTGATGCTGGCCGGCGCCGCCGAGGCGCCGCTGGCCCCGCTCTGCTTCGGCGCGTTCGCGATCATCCGCGCGATGTCCACGCGCAACGACGATCCGGCGCGGGCGTCGCGCCCCTTCGATCGCGACCGCGACGGCTTCGTCATGGGCGAGGGCGCCTGCGTCCTCGTGCTCGAGGAGCGGACGCGCGCGCTGGCGCGCGGCGCGCACGTGTACGCCGAGATCGTCGGGTTCGGATACTCCAACGACGCCCACCACATGACCGCGCCCCGCCCCGACGGCTCGCAGGCCGCGCGGTCCATGCAGCTGGCGCTCGACGACGGGCACGTGGCCGCGCACGAGGTGGGCTACGTGAACGCGCACGGCAGCTCCACGCCCCTCAACGATTCCACCGAGACCTCGGCGCTCAAACGCGTGTTCGGCGCGTCCGCGGCGCCGCCGCCGGTGAGCAGCACCAAGGCGTACTACGGCCACGCACTGGGCGCCTCGGGCGCGTTCGAGCTCGCGATCACGGCGCTGGCCGTGGAGCGCGAATGGCTGCCGCCCACGCTCAACCTCGAGACGCCCGGCCCGGGGTGCGACCTGGACTACATCGCCAACGCCGGCCGCGCCGCGCGAGTGGACTACGCGCTGAGCAACTCGTTCGGATTCGGCGGGATCAACGCCGCCGTGGTGCTGCGCCGCGCCGAGTGACGGGGCAGGCCCCGGCCGCCCGTCGCCGGCGGCCGGTGATCACTGGACCTCACCCGCTACCGCGCGTAGCGTTGTGAGCAGCAGGCGAGTCCCAATTCCCCACCCCGGAGCCTCACCGCATGCAAGACCTCAAGCGGCCGATCGTCGCTGAATTCGTCGGCACCTTCGCGCTCGTGTTCATCGGGGGGGCGACGATCCTGAACGGCTACGTGGCCAGCGCCGCCGTGCCGCTCATCGACATCGCCATCGCGCAGGGGGTGATCATGGCGGTGCTCGTCACGGCCACGATGCGCGTGTCGGGCCACCTCAACCCCGCCGTCACGATCGGCATGGCCGTCGCGGGGCGCCTCCGCCCCAGCGCCGCGCTGTTCTACGTGGTGGCCCAGTGCGCCGGCGCCGTGGTCGCCGCGCTCGTCCTCCGGGCGCTCTTCCCCGCGGCCACCGGCGCCGCGGGCCGCCTGGGCGGGCAGTGGGTGGCCAGCAACGTGTCCACCATGCACGCCATCGGGCTCGAAGCGATCGCCACCTTCTTCCTCGTGTTCGCGTTCTTCGGCACGGTCGTGGATCCCAAGGGGCCCAAAGTTGGAGGGTTCGCCATCGGCCTCACGATCGTCGCCGACGTCCTCGCCATCGGACCGTCCACGGGCGCGTCGATGAATCCGGCCCGTTCGTTCGGCCCGGCGCTCGTGAGCGGCGTGTTCGAGGGCCACTTCATCTACTGGATCGGCCCGATCATCGGCGGCATCGTGGCGGCGCTGGTGTACGAGTGGACGTTCCTGCGCCACGGGCCCGCCGACGCGGCGGCCTGACCCGGCGGCGCCATGACATCGCCGGGACAGCCGCCGTCGCTCCAGGCGTTGGAGCAGGAGCGCGAGCGCGTCATCACGCTCCTGTCCCGGCATTTCGCCAACGACAACCTGTCGATCGAAGAGCTCGAGACGCGACTCGAGATGGTGTACCGCGCCGCGTCGGTGGCCGAGATCCGCGCCCTGGCGTCTGACCTGCCCGCCATCGAGGGGGCGCCTGCGACGCCCGCCACCCGGCCGGCACCGGCCCCCTCGCAGATCGTGCACTCGCGCATGGTGTCGGTGCTGAGCAGCCGGGTGCGGCGCGGCGCCTGGATCCCGCCGCAACGGCTCGATGTGGTGGCCGTGCTGTCCGACACGCACCTGGACCTGCGCGAGGCGCAGCTCTCCGACGGCGTCACGGAGATCCATGTGAAGGCCACCTGGGCTTCGGTGCGGATCACGGTCCCGTCGCACGTGCACGTGGTCACCGACGCCATGCCGCTGCTCGCGTCGGTGTCCGATCGCTCGGTGGCCAGCCGCTCGTTGCGGCACGGCGCGCCCGTGGTGCGGATCACCGGCTGGGCGCTGATGTCCGACCTGTCGGTGCGGTCGCGCGATCCCGAGGACTAGCCGCGGCGACCGCGCTCAGCTCCGCGCGTGACGCACTCCGGCGCGCAACGCGAGGCCGGTGATCGATCCGGCGACGGCCGGAATCAACTGCACGAAGCTGGACAGGACCTGCGGCGCCGCGTACGGCAGCGGGATGCCGGCCAGGCGGGCATACAGGTGCGCCAGCGGGACGCCGAAGCCCACGAGAATCCCGCCCAGCCAACCGCCGGGCGCGAACAGCGCGGAGACGGCGAACGACGAGACGGCCACCACCTGGATCGTGCCCTGCACGTCGCCGTTGTGCAGATCGAGCCATCCCGCCATCGCGGCGCATCCCACCGTCATCACCACGAACGCCGTGAGCCAGGCGATCCGGCGCGCGCGGCTGGGCGGCGGCGGTTTACGGTTGGACGACGGGGGAGTGCGCGGCATGGACTCAGACGAAGTCGGGCATGGGGCCGGGGAGATGCTCCGTGGCTGCAAGGTACAGGCGGGCCCCGACAGTGGCAAGTACTTTGCGTTGTAAAGCAGATCCCCTGGCGGCGCGCCGGTTCACCCGGTCAGGGGCCCGGCGTCAGATATGCCCGGTCGTACTGCGCGATGGACTGGGTGATGAGCGCCATCGCCTCGCCGCTCTTTCCCCATCCCACGATCTCCACCTTCTTCCCTTCCAGCTCCTTGTAGCTCACGAAGAACTGCGCCACCTCCCGGAGCAGATGCTGCGGGATATCGGCGATGTCGAAGTACTCCTGCGAGTAGGGATCGTGCGTGGGCACGGCGAGGATCTTGTCGTCCGGCTCGCCGCGGTCGAGCATATGCAGCACGCCGATCGGGCGGGCGTCGATCATGCACCCCGGGAAGGTCTCTTCCTTGAGCAGCACGAGCACGTCCATCGGGTCGCCGTCGTCGTGCAGCGTACGCGGAATGAAGCCGTAGTCCGCCGGGTAGTGGACGGCCGAATACAGCACGCGGTCGAGCTTGATGAGCCCCGACGGCTTGTCGAGTTCGTACTTGTTGCGGCTCCCCTGGGGAATCTCGATCACCGCCGTGATCACCTCGGGGGGATTCGCGCCCGGCGCCAGATCGCGCCACAGATTGAGCACGGCTCAGCGCTCCCCGCGGCCGATCACCGCGGCCGCTTCGGCGGCGAAGTAGGTGATGACCACGTCGGCGCCGGCCCGCCGGATGCCGAGCAGCGACTCCATCATCACGCGCTCGCCGTCGATCCATCCCCGCTCCGCCGCCGCCTTGATCATGCTGAACTCGCCGCTCACCTGATACGCGGCCAGCGGGTAGCCGGTGGCGTCCTTCACGCGGCGGATCACATCCAGGAACGGCCCCGCCGGCTTGACCATCAGCATGTCGGCTCCTTCCGCGATATCCAACTCCACCTCGCGCAGCGCCTCGTCGGCGTTGGCCGAATCCATCTGATAGCTGCGGCGGTCGCCGAACTGCGGCGTGGACTCGGCGGCGTCGCGGAACGGCCCGTAGAACGGACCGGCGAACTTGGCGGCGTAGCTCAGAATGGGCGTGTGCGCGAACCCCGCGTCGTCGAGCGCGCCGCGGATGGCCCCCACGCGGCCGTCCATCATGTCGCTCGGCGCCACGATGTCGGCGCCCGCCGCGGCATGCGACACGGCCTCACGGGCCAGCAGATCGAGCGTGGCGTCGTTGTCCACGTCGCCGTCCTTGAGCACGCCGCAATGTCCGTGGTCGGTGTACTCGCACAGGCAGACGTCGGTGATCACCACGAGGTCGGGCACCTCGCGCTTGAGCGCGCGCACCGCCTGCTGCACCGGCCCCTGGTCGTCCCACGCGCTGGTGCCGATGGCATCCTTGTGCTCCGGGATGCCGAACAGCAGCACGCCGCCCACGCCGGCCGCGGCGGCCGCGGCGGCCTCGCGCACGAGCTCATCCACGGAGAGTTGCGCCACGCCGGGCATCGAGTCCACAGGCACGCGCACCCGGTGGCCGGGGCGCACGAACATCGGGAGCACGAGCTGCGACGCCGACAGGTGCGTCTCGCGCACCAGACGCCTCAGGGGCGCGGTGCGACGCAGGCGCCGCGGACGGTACTCGGGAAACATGGCCATGCGATCATCCTGCGTTCTGGGGACGCGATCGCCGGTGGCGCCGCGCCCGCCTGGGAATCACTCCGGTTGCGGCGACGGCAGATGCTGCGCCCGCCGCAGCCCCTCCAGAATCTCCGTCGCCCCTTCGCCGCGCAGCTGATTGGCCAGCCGCACGCCACACAGCTCGGGGTCGGCCTCGTCGAGCACGATCTCGCCGCGCACCACGCGGCGGCCGTCGAGGTCGGCGATCAGGCCGTGCAGCACGAACCCGCCGCCGCGCGGCATCACCAACGCGCCGATCGGCACCTGGCACCCGCCCTCGAGCGCGCCCAGGAACGCGCGTTCGGCGCGCACGTCGGTCATCGTGCGGGCGTCGTTGAGCGCGCCCGCGAGCTCGCGCAGGCGCGCGTCGTCGCCGCGGATCTGGATCGCGATCGCGCCCTGCCCCGGCGCCGGCAGCCAGTCGGGCGCGTCGAGCACCGCGGTGATGCGCTGCGCGACGCCCAGACGGTGCAGGCCGGCGGCGGCGAGAATGGCCGCGTGCACGCTGCCCGCGTCCACCTTCTTGATCCGCGTGGGAACGTTGCCCCGCAGCTCGACGATATCGAGATCGCGGCGCCGCGCCGCGAGTTGTGCCCGCCGCCGCAGGCTCGACGTGCCCACCCGCGAGCCGCGCGGCAACTCGTCCAGCGACTCGGCCTGGATCACGTCGCCGATCACCAGCACGTCGCGCGGGTCCTCGCGCCGGAGCACGGCGCCGATCGCCAGCCCGTCGGGCGATTCGGTGGGCAGATCCTTGAGCGAGTGCACGCAGCAGTCCACCTTGCCCTTGCCGAGCGCGTGCTCGAGTTCCATGGTGAACAGGCCCTTGGCGCCGATGGCGCTGAGCGGCTCGTCGAGTTTCTTGTCGCCCACCGTCTTGAACGTCACCAGCTCGGCGGCCACGCCGCGTCCCTCGAGCAGCCCCTTCACCAGGTTGGCCTGGTAGAGGGCCAGATCGGAGGACCGTGTGGCGATGCGAATCGGGGTCTGAGTGGCCATTGGGGAATGGACGGGGAGTCGCGCGTTCTGAAATGTAGCCGCGCTCAGCGCCGGGAGGCGACCACGGCCGTCACCAGCCCGTCCAGCGTGGACGGATCGGCCTCCGAGCGCACCGTGAGCCCCAGCGCGCGCACCACGGCCGACGTGGCGGGGCCGATCGTGGCGATTCCCGCGCGCGCCGCCGCGTCGGCCCCCACCGCGTCCACGAACGCGCGCACCGACGACCCGGCCGTGAACGTGACCACGTCGATCTCGCCGCGCAGCAGCCGCTCGCGCATCGCCGCGGCGCCCTCGACATTGGGGGCGGATCGGTAGAGCGCGATCACGTCCACCGTCGCGCCCAGCGTCCGCAGCCCCTCGGGAAGCACATCGCGCGCGCCCGCCGCCGCGAGGTAGAGCACGCGGCGGCCCCGGACGTCGTCCCGCGCCCCGAGCGTCTCCAACAGCCCCTCGGCCACGAACCGGGGCGGGACCACGTCCACCGCGATGCCCAACGCCTGGAGCGCGCCCGCCGTGGCGGGGCCCACCACCGCCACGCGCCGGCCCGCCATGGGCCGCGCATCGCGCCCCGCGTCGTGCAGCGCCTTCCAGAACATCTGCACGGCGTTCTGGCTGGTGAACAGCACCCAGTCGTACCGGGCGAGATCCGCGATCGCGGCCCGCACCGGCGCCGCATCCAGCGGCTCGATGCGCGTGGCCGGCATCTCGACCACGTCGGCCCCGAGCGCGGTCAGCGCGGTCGTGAACGACGAGGCCGCCTGCGCGGCGCGCGTGACCACCACGCGGACGCCGGACAGGGACGCCGCGCCGCGTGCCTCGGGATGATCGCTGCCGGGCCTGGTCATGCGCCGATCGAGACTCGTGCGAGGGGATCGGATGAAGATACCCCACGGGCGCGACCATGCGACACTCGCGTCCGCACCTTGCCTCGCCCCCCGCCAATCCGCAGTATCAACTGCCCCTCCGGATCCCCGTCGATCGTGCCCGCGTCGTCCCGTCTCACCGGCCATTCTCCATGACTGATATCTCCGTCCTCCTCCAGGAGAACCGCAAGTTCCCGCCGCCGCGATCCTTCGCCGCCACGGCCGTCGTCTCCGACCCCGCGGTCTACGAGCGCGCGGCCCGCGACATCCCGGCCTACTGGGCCGACCAGGCGCGCGCGGTGGAGTGGATGGAGCCCTATCGGACGGTGCTCGAGTGGACGCCGCCCCACGCCCAGTGGTTCCTGGGCGGCAAGCTCAACGCGTCGGTGAACTGCGTGGACCGCCACGTGCGCGGGGAGCGCCGCAACAAGGCGGCCCTCATCTGGGAAGGCGAGCCCGGGGACCGCCGCACGCTCACGTACTGGGATCTGTACGTCGAGGTCAACAAGTTCGCCAACGTGCTCAAGTCGCTGGGCGTCGCGCGCGGCGACCGCGTGGCGATCTATCTGCCGATGATTCCCGAAGCCGTGATCGCGATGCTCGCCTGCGCGCGCATCGGCGCGCCGCATTCGGTGGTGTTCGGCGGGTTCTCGCCGGAGTCGCTGCGCGACCGCATCAACGACGCCGAGTGCAAGCTGCTCATCACGGCCGACGGCGGCTACCGTCGCGGCGGGATCGTGCCGCTCAAGCGCAACTGCGACAAGGCGCTCGAGGAGACGCCGTCCATCCAGAACGTGGTCGTGGTGCAGCGCCGCCCCGGCGCCGGCGGCGACGAAGCGTTCGCCGACATGAAGGAAGGGCGCGATCACTGGTGGCACCGCCTCATGCGCACGGCCAGCCAGTGGTGCGAGCCCGAGGCGATGGACGCCGAGGACGTGCTGTACATCCTGTACACGTCGGGCACCACGGGGAAGCCCAAGGGCATCGTGCACACCACCGGCGGCTACCTGGTGGGATGCACCACCACGACCAAGGAAGTGTTCGATCTCAAGGAAGCGGACGTCTTCTGGTGCACCGCCGACGTGGGCTGGGTGACCGGGCACTCGTATCTCACCTACGGCCCGCTCTCCAACGGCGCCACCTGCGTGATGTACGAAGGCGCCCCGGACTGGCCCGAGAAGGACCGCTTCTGGGAGATCTGCGAGAAGTACGGCGTGACCATCCTGTACACCGCGCCCACTGCCATCCGCGCGTTCATGAAATGGGGCGCGCAGCATCCCGCCGGGCACGACCTGTCGCAGTTGCGGCTGCTGGGCTCGGTGGGCGAGCCGATCAATCCCGAAGCGTGGATGTGGTACCACAAGCACATCGGCCACGAGCGGTGTCCGATCGTCGATACGTGGTGGCAGACCGAGACGGGGGCGATCGTCATCTCGCCGCTCCCCGGCCTCACCGAAACCAAGCCCGGCAGCGCCACGCAGCCGCTGCCGGGCTACGCCGCGGCGCTGCTCGACGCGGAGGGCCGGCCCATTCCCGTGGGCGGCGGCCTGCTGGCGCTCACGCATCCGTGGCCGTCCATGCTCCGCACCATCTGGGGCGACGACGACCGATACGTGAGCACGTACTTCACCAAGTGGCCGGGCCGCCCCGATCTGTATTTCCCGGGCGACGGCGTGAAGCGCGATGCCGAGGGCTACTACGTGATCCTCGGCCGCGTGGACGACGTGCTCAACGTGGCCGGCCACCGCATCGGCACCATGGAAGTGGAATCGGCGCTCGTGGAACACCCCGCGGTGGCCGAGGCCGCCGTGGTCGGCAAGACGCACGAACTCAAGGGGCAGGCCCTGGCGGCCTTCGTCACCCTGCGCGAAGGCTTCAAGCCCTCAGCGGCGCTGCACGACGAGTTGCGCGAATTCGTGGCCGAGAAGATCGGCGCCATCGCTAAACCCGACGACGTGCTGTTCTCAGCCGATCTGCCCAAGACACGGTCGGGCAAGATCATGCGGCGGCTGCTGCGCGACATCGCCGAGGGCCGCGCGCTCGGCGACACGACGACGCTGGCCGATCCCGGCGTGGTGGCGAAGTTGAAGGAGCAGTACGAGTCGATCGAGAGCTAGCACGGCCCCGCGCTACTCGCCGATCACGGGGCGCGGCTGGTCGCGAAAGTCGAGCACGGAGAGCACGAACAACACGGCGACGATGCTGGCCGACCCCACGCACCAACGGCAGATGGCGTGGATGCGGAAGAGCTCGAGGTAGGTGAGCCACCCGCTGAAGATCACGCCCCAGCCGGTGAGCCCCACGAGCGCCAGCGACAGGCGGCGGTCGGCGGCGAACTGCTCCTGGGCGGCGGCCATCGCGACCACGAAGATGAGCGCGTAGTAGGCCACCCCCCACACCGCCACGTGCACGCCGAACAGCATGGACCACCGGCTGGTCTGCACGATCTCGCAATCACCGCTGCCGCAAGCCAGCGTGCCGATGATGCCCATGTCGTGCAGGGTGAGGTAGGCCGCCAGCAGGGTGCCGAGCAGGGCCAGCACCGCCAACGTCATGCGTTTTGTCATTTCTTTGCGGCGGCCTTGGCGGCGGCGGCCTTGGCGGCGATCGCCTCTTCGACGTTGGCCCGGAATTGATCGAACGTCTCATAGCCGCCGATCACCTTGCTCCCGAACACGAAGGTGGGCGTCTGATCCACCTGGCGGTTCTGCGCCTCGGTGGCGTTCGCCTGGATCTGGGCCTGGTACTTCTTGGCGGCGATGCATGCCGCGTACTGATCCATGTTCAGGCCCACGCCCTTGGCGATGCCCGAGAGCACCTTGTTGGGATCGTTGGTGGCCTCGGTGTTCCAGCTGTCCTGATAGTTGTAGATCGCGTCGTGCATGGGCCAGAACTTGCCCTGGTCCGCGGCGCACCAGGCGGCCCGATGGGCATACCACGTGTTGGCGTGCATCGGCAGCGGGAAGTCCATGAACCGGATGGCCACCACGCCCGAGTCGATCAGGTGGGTGCGCACGTCTGGCTCGGTGAGCGTGGCGAACTGCCCGCACGCCGGGCACTCGAAATCGGCGAACTCGATGACCTCGAGCTTGGCGCTGTCGCTTCCTTCGAGGTGCCCCATGGCGGTGAGCTTGGGCAGCGTGCTGTCCCACTCCGCCGCCGCCTGCTTGGGCCTGGCCGAAAGGTAGGAAAGGGCGCCGATGCCGACCACGGCGATGACGCCGATCAGGATGTAGAATCCGCGCATCGCCGGGCTGGTCTTGGCGGCCTTCACCGCGCCGGCGCGCTTGCGTCCTGGGTTCGCTTGCTTCTTGGCCATGTGATATTGGGGTTCCTCGGCTTGGGCCGCCGGTAGGCAGGGCGCCGCGCCCGCGGTGCCGTTGCGTCAAAGCTAGACCTGGCCCGTTGGGCCACGCAAGCAATTCGGCCCCCTCGGGACCTGGCGATTCTCGCCTTCCGGCGGCCCTGCAAACACTTGCCGCCAGCGATCCGTATACAAATTGACGGCCGCGGTACACGGAGGCTCGTCATTCATTAGATTACGGGTGCACCATTTCTTTCACTTTTACCTGGATAAATGGCCAAGACCAAGCAACGGCGGGGCGCGCTTTCATCGCCCAATACGCCGAGTCCATTCGAGGAAGCTCGCGACGAACTGTTCCAACACATCATGCGGTGTGACGTGAGCGGCTCCGAGCCGGAGCACCAGCAGGAATGGTTTGACGACACCATGAAGTACATGGTCGAGCGGTACCCGGAGCTGGCCGAAGGGGATTTCGAGGAGTTGAAGAAGCTCGGGCTGCGATTTGCCCAGCCGCCGAAATCCAATACGCCCGCCGATGAAGCTGGAGCCGCGAACGCGGCGTGACCGCGCAGTGAGCGGTTGGCGGTACGCGGTACTCAGTCGCAGCCATCAGTTGGGCGTGCCCCACGCCAGCTGATGGCTTTCAGGTGTCCGCGGCGCACCGACTGCCGCAGGCGGCGGCGTTCACCCGTTGCCCGCTGGTTCCCGATCTCATCGCCACAAGCTGTCTGACCGGCGCAGGACGATGCCCAGCCGGAGGCCGCCGCCCAGCCCGAGTTGGTACGCCACGCGCGTGCCGTGCGTGAGCGGCCCCTCGAAGTCGAGCGCCCCCACGAGGTAGGGCCGCACCTTGTCGCCGGCCTCGTACCGCGCGCTCACCCCACCGGCCAGCGACAGCCCCCAGCGCTCGCGCCCGAACGGATCGAGCAGCACGCGCATGAGCGCATCCACGCGGCCGGCGCCCACCAGCGCGTGGTTGCGGTCCACCGCGCCGGCCCCGGCGTCGAGTTCCAGCCGCTGATAGTAGCCGGCGCCGAGATTCACCCCCGCGCCCAGTTGGACGGAATACGGGCCGGGGCCCAGCACGTCGGCGCGGAATTCCGGGCGCGGCGCGATGCGCTGGGCGCCGGCGGGCGCGGTCCACACCGTGGCGAGCGCCACGAGCGCCACGAGCGCCGCCGCGACACGGCTCATCGCACCCTGCCGCGCCACAGCGCGAACGTGTAGTCGGCGACGGCCCACAGGGACGTCGCGAGCACGGCGGCGAGCAGCGCGCGCACCCAGCCCGGCCGCACCATGATCGCCACGAAGGTGAGGAGTTGCAGCGAGGTCACGATCTTGCCCAGCCACCGGGCGCGGAACTCCACCGGCCGCAACCACGGGATGATGCGCGCCACGAGGAATCCCACGGCGGTCATCAGGTCGCGGAAGATGATGATGAAGTAGCCCGCGGTGCCGATCGCTCCGGTGAACAGAAACGTGGAGATGGCCACGAGCACGAACACGCGGTCGGCGAATGCGTCGAGGAGGGCCCCCCACGAGCTGGTGACCTGCGCGCGGCGCGCGATGTACCCGTCGAGGAAATCGGTGACGGCGGCCAGGCCGATCAGCGCGATGCGGGTCTCCGTCGCATCGCTGCCCACGAAGGCCCCGGCCATGAGAAGCCGCGAGAACGAGATCCAATTGGGGAGGTGGTTGAGCCCCCGCCGAGCGTGCATGGCCCAAAAGCTACCGCCCGCCCCCCGTGCTTGCCACCGCTCCATGCGCGACCTAGCTTGCCACTTCCGCCCAGTTTCCCGAGGTCCGGATGTCGGAAGTCATCGAGCTCTTGCGCCACGTGACGATCTTCAAGGGGCTCGACGACGAGGAGCTCCGGGCGGTGGCCGAGTTGTGCAAGGAGGAGAAGTTCGTCTCCGGGGAGTACATCTTCCACGAAGGCGAATCCGGCAACCGCCTGTACCTGATCACCGACGGCGAAGTGCGCATCAGCCGCGACGTGCCCGGCAGCGGCGAGGAGGCTCTGGCCATCCTCAAACCGGGCGCGCTGTTCGGCGAGATGGCCGTCTTCGACCGCAGCGAGCGCTCCACGCACGCCATCTCCAACGGCGGCACGACGGCGCTCACGATCACCCGTCCGGACTTCGAGATGCTGCTGGACTTCGACCGCGAGCTGGCGTACAAGGTGCTGTGGGCCGTGGTGCGGCTGCTCTCCACGCGACTGCGCCAGACCAACGATTCGCTCCGGTCGTTCCTCGCCATGTCCATGTTCTGACCGCCGCGAACGCTCACGGGTCGCGGCCCAACCGAGTGCCATGACACGCCTACCGCTCCGCCTCGCCCTCCCCCCCCTCGCCCTCTTCGTTCTTCTCGCCGCTCCTCGCCCGCTCGCCGCCCAGACCACCGCGTCCACGCCCCTCGGTCCCACGCAGGGACTGGTGCGCGACGCCACCGTCACCGCGGTCCTCCACGACATCTCGCCCTCGAGACTCCGCGCCACCGACTCGGCGCTCGTCTCGTTCGGCACCCGGAACACGCTGTCCGACACGCTGTCGTCCACGCGCGGCATCGGCGCGGCGCGGCGCTGGCTGCACGCGCAGATGGAAGCGATCAGCAAGGACTGCGGCGGATGCCTGCGCGTGGAATACGACCCGGCGATGGTGGAGGTCATGCGCGATCCCGCGCGCCCCACGGTGAACGTGGTCAACGTCCTCGGCTGGCTGCCGGGCCGCGACACCACGCACGTGATCGTGATCGGCGGACACTACGACTCCTGCGTCTGCAGCCTCCCGGGCGGCGGGTACGACACCACCACCACGGCCCCGGGCGCCGATGACGACGGCTCGGGCAGTTCGGCGGTGCTCGAACTCGCGCGCACGTTCGCCAAGCGCTACCCGCACGGCCTGAACGCCACGATCGTGTTCGCGATCTACGCCGGCGAGGAGCAGGGACTGCTCGGCTCCACCCATCTCGCCAAGCGGCTCAAGGACGGCGGGTACACGGTGCTCGCCGGGATGACCGACGACATCGCGGGCGACGTCCAGGCCGAAGACGGGACCGTGGACTCCACGCACGTGCGGATCTTCGCCGCCGACCCCGACAACTCGCCGAGCCGCGAGCTGGGCCGGTACGTGTGGGCGCTCGGGCACCTCTACCTGCACGGCTTCACCGTGAATCCGATCTGGCGCATCGACCGCATCCAGCGCGGCGGCGACCACATGCCGTACGTGGAGAGCGGATGGGCGGGCCTGCGGTTCAGCGAACCGCTCGAGAACTACAACCACCAGCACCTGCCCACCGACCAGTTCCAGTTCGTGAACTTCGGCTATCTGGCCAACGTGGCGCGGGCCAACGCGATGACGGTGGCGTCCATCGCCGCGGCGCCGATCACGCCGCAGGACGCGCGCGCCGTGCGCGAGGCGCACGGCGCCTCGGGCGGCCAGGCGTGGGCGCTGTCGTGGCAGCCGTCGCCCGGCGCAGTGAAGTACGAGGTGCTCATCCGCCGCACCATCTCGCCGCAGTACGAGCGCGTGGTGGACGTGGGCAACGTCACCAACTACGTGCTGCACACCCAGCTCGACGACGAATGGGCGGGCGTGCGCGCCGTGGATGCCAACGGCCACCGCTCGATGACGGCGCCGTTGCCCTCGCCGCCGCCGCTGCGTTCGTTCAACCGCGCCCCGGAACCGGGGCGCGGCGCGCGCGGCGGATCGGGCCCCACCCCATAACGTGTCCGCGGCCTTCACCCATCTCACGGCCGATCTGTCGGGCGTGCGCGACGAGCAGCTCCGCGATCTGCCGCTGATCACGGGACTGCTCATCGCGGCGGTGGGTGGGGCCGGGCTGTCGTCGCTCGCCCCGCCGGCGCTGCACGAGCGGCCGCGCGGCGGGATGACCGCCGTGCTGCTGCTCGAGCCCGGCCATCTGATCGTGCACGCGCTCCCCGACCGCGGCCGGTTGATCCTGGACATGCTCACGCTATCCACCCAGGAGCCGCTCAAGGCCCTGGAGGTGTTCACGCGCCGGCTCGCGCCGCGCGACGTGCGCACCGAGATGCGCGCCATCGGGTAGCCGGCGGCGCTCCCGTTGCCCCGGAGCGCCGCGCGCAGCAACTTGCCCGCCGTCCCCACGCGCCCCGCGAACGCCAGCCGAGGAACGTCATCGCATGTCGCCCGTCTTCCAAACCGTCGGCCTGCTCATCCTGTCGAACACGTTCATGACCTTCGCGTGGTACGCGCACCTGCGGAATCTCGCCGACCGCAAATGGTACGTCGCCGCGATCGTGAGTTGGTCCATCGCATTCTTCGAATACATGTTCCAGGTGCCCGCCAACCGCATCGGCTACCAGGTGATGACGCTGGGCCAGCTCAAGATGATCCAGGAGATCGTCACGCTGTCGGTGTTCGTCCCGTTCGCGGTGTTCTACATGAAGCAGCCGCCGCGGCTGGACTTCCTGTGGGCCGGCCTGTGCATGATGGGCGCGGCGTACTTCATGTTCCGGGCGGCGTGACGGGCCCGGCCCTCACACCGCCTTGCCCACACCCCGCACGATGCCTTCCACGCGCCGCTCGGGATCGAAGTAGCGCCGCGCCAGGGCGAGGATCTGGTCGCGGGTCACGGCGCGCACGCGGGCCTCGAACTCGCCCAACTCCTCCAGCCGACCGTTGAGCCAGGCGCCGATGGCGTCGCTCAACACCGCGCCGCCACGCTGCAGCCGAATGGCGTGCACGCCGAGCGCGTACGTCTGCACGTGCGCCAGCTCCTCGGCGGTCACCGGCCCGTCGCACAGCTTGGCGAACTCCGCCAGGAGTCCGCGGCGCGCCACCTCCTCGCGGTCGGGCGACATCGCGATGTAGGCGCCGAACGTTCCCGCCAACCGGCGCTCCGACGCGAAGGCGTGCACGGTGTACGCCAACGACTGCTTCTCGCGCAGCTCGTCAAAGAACCGGCCGCCGAGCCCGCTCGCGATCCCGGCCACCAGGCCCGCCGCGTAGCGGTCGTCGTCCACGCGCGAGGGTCCGGGAAAGAGCATCAGCAGCGCCGTCTGCGCCTTGTCGCGCGACTCCGCCGACGTCGCCACCCGTCGGGGCCATTCCGGCGCCGGCACCGCCGGCGGCTCGGCGTACGCGAGGTCGGCGAACGCCCGCGCCGCCTCGTCGGCCAGTGCGTCGGGATCGGCATCGCCCACGATGCCAACCACCGACGCCGACCGCAGCACGCGCGACGCGTGCCAGCCGCGCGCCGCGTCGGCCGTGATCGCCCCGAGCGACGCCTCGGTGCCCTCGGTGGGCGTGCCGTAGGGATGCGACGGGAACGCCGCGGCGAGCGCCAGCAGCATCGGGTACCGGTACATGTCGTCGCGCCCCGAGATCACCTCGGAGATCGCGGTCGCCCGCTCGGTCTCCAGCGCGTCGTCGGAGATCGTCGCGTGCTGCGCCACGTCGGCCAGCAGGTCCACGGCGTCGGCGAACCCGCGCGCGGGCACCGAGATCGACCACCCGAAGCTCTCTCCCCCCACGGCCGCGTTCACGCTGCCGCCCAGCATCTCGCCCGCCTCGGCGATCTCCGCCGCCGTGCGCCGCGCCGTGCCCTTGAGCGCCGCGTGGGCCATCAGCGCCGTGAGCCCCGCCGTCGCCCCGGTCTCCTCGGTGGCTCCGCCCTGCACGAACACGCCCACGTGCGTCATCGGCGAACCGTGCTTGCGCCGCACCAGCACCGGCACGCCGCGCGCCGTGCGGTACACGCGCACGCCCCACGCCTCGCGCTCGAACGCCGCGCCGGGCACCACCGCCCGGCGCCCCGGGGCGGCGCGGCGGGGCGCATGCGGCGCCGGAGCGGGCGTGACCGCACCGAGCAGGGCGTGCATGGCGGCCGTGTCGCCCGCCACGACCGGCGCCGACGCCGGCCGGTACACCAGGGCGCTGGCCTGCTCCGGGTCGAGATACCGCCGGGCCGCTTCGGTCACCTCCTGCGCCGTGCACGACAGCAGCCGGTCGTGGAACGCGTCGGCCATCTGCCAACCGCCCAGCGCCTCCCACGCGGCCAGGTGATTGGCCTGCCCCTCCATGTCCTCGAGCCGCCGGATCATGCGCGCGTCGAGGATGCGTTGCGCGCGGTCCACCTCGGCGGGGCCCACGCCGTGTTCGCGCACGCTCAGGATCTCCGCCCACGCCGCGCGCGCCGCGTCGGCCAGCGTGCCGGGCTGGCCCTCGGCCTGCACCACGAACACGCCCAACTCGGTGGGCGTGTAGTCATACGCCGTCACCGACGACGCCAACGTCCGCTCGCGCACGGCGCGGTAGAGGCGCGACGCGCGTCCCGTGCCGAGCACGGTGCCCAGCAATTCCAGCGCCGGCGTGTGGGGATGCAGCGTCGAGACCGTGCGCCAGCCGAACGCCAGCTGCGCCTGGGTGATGTCGCCGCTCAACTCGCGATAGCGGAATCCCGGCAGTCCCTCCTCCGAGGCTCCGGGCGCGCGGCGCGGCGCGCCGGCGGGCGCGTCGCCGTAGCGCGTCTCGATCTGCCGCATCGCGTCGTCCACGTCCACGTCGCCGACCACGGTGAGGATGGTGGTGCTCGGCCGGTAGAAGTTGCGATAGAACCCCGCGACGTCGTAGCGCGTGAGCCGCCGCAGCCCGTCTTCGCGGCCGATGCGCCAGCGGCGCATGCGGTGTCGATCGAACAGCAGCTCGTGCAGGGTCTCCGTGGCCACGGCGTTCGGGTTGTCGGCCTTGCGCTTGGCTTCCTGGATGATGACCTCCAGTTCGCGCCCCAACTCGCCCGCGTCGATGAGCGAATTGCCATAGGCGTCGGCCTGGATGTCGAGCGCCTCCGCGAACCCCGACGACGGCACCACGGTGTAGTACACGGTGTGGTCGTAGATCGTGCCGGCGTTGAGATAGCCGCCCACCGCCTTGGTCTGCTTGGCGATCTCGCCCACGCCGCGCCGCGCCGTGCCCTTGAAGTACATGTGCTCGAGCACGTGCGCGATGCCCACGACGTCGTCCGTCTCATCGAAGTAGCCGGCCTTCACGTGGGTGACGATCGCCACCACGGGCGCCGAGTCGTCGCGGCGGACGAGCACGGTGAGGCCGTTGGGCAGCACGCGGCGGTGGACCGTGCGCGGGTCGAGGAGTTGGGTCATGATGGGGAATGATACGCGGGCGTCCGAGGACGCGCGCCGGCGGGTCAGGGCGCCGGGTCGGGCGGGGTGGAGCCGGTCACGCAGGCCGTCCAGCGCCCGGGGCCGGCGCGCGTGATCCACCGTTCGCCCTCGTCCACGCGCCCCAGCTTGATCAGCGTGCACCCCAGATCGCCCTGGGCCACGAGGTCTTCGGGGTTGGCCGCCACGGCGCGCACGTAGAACTTGCGGGCCAGCTCGTAGTTGTGCGACGTGAACAGGTACGCGCCCATCTCGCGCAGCGCGAGGGCGTTGGTCGGGTCGGCGGTGATCGCGAGCTGCAGCTCCTCGTCGGCGAGCGGCAGGTTGCCCACGTCGCGCGCCATCCGCGCCAGGTACACGTGCGGCAGCGCGTACGAGGGATCGATGAGCAGGGCGCGGCGAAAGTCGTGCGCCGCGGCCGCGGTGTCGCCACGATCGAACTCGGTGATCGCCAGATTCATCACCGCGGCGCGACGCGGGCCGCCGAACCAGTAGTAGGCGGCCGCGCCGACGCCGGCCACGACGAGGGCCACGAGAATCGTGCGCCAGCCCACCCGGCGCGCGCGGGGTTCGTCGGGCGGCGTGGTGATCGAGGGCATGGCGGGCGGTGGCGCGGGGTGGGCCGCGGCCGGAGGCTGGAGCGGTGGCGCGGCAGCGGGCGGTGGAGCGAGCGAGCCGTCGAGCGCGGCGATCGCCGCGCGCGCCGCCGCGAGGTCGGCGGCGTCGGGCCGGTAGCCCGCGTCGCGCAGCCGTTCGCGGGCGGCGTGGAACGCCGCGAGCGCGTTGGCCTGTTCGAAGGTGAGCAACTGCCGCTGGCGCGCGTCACGCACCAAGTCGGTGCCGGTGGCGGCGCTGCCGCCGATCAGCTTGCGCAGCGCGTCCTCCACCGACACCCACGCGGCGATCAGGTCGGCGGTCAGCTCTTCAGGACGGCGGGATGGATCGAGCCGACCGATCATCGTCCGGGCGGCGCCAAGCGCGGCCAGCGCCGCCCGGGTCTCGGTGGAACTCACCGGACGATGCGCAGCAGGCCAGCGCTCGCGCTCGCCCGCAGAAAGCTCTCCGCATCGTGGCTGGGAAGCTGCACGCCCATCTGCGTGAACGCATGATGGGCCTTGCCCTTCATGTATTCCTCGATCGTCGCCGCCGCCTCGCGATCATCGCGGTCGCGCATGCGGGTCACGATCTCCTCCCACGAACCTTCGTAGTTGGCGCCGTCGCCGCCCACCACCTGGTGCCCGTCGGCCGGCTCCGCGCCGCCACGGTCGGCCAGCCCGGTGAGCAGGGTGCCGAACATCTCGAGTTGGTCGCGCGACGCCGCGCCCTCCTCGTCCTCCTCCCCCGTGTCCAGCTCCATGAGCAGCTCGTCCACCTCATCGAGATCCTCGGTGAGTTCGGTGAGCCGCGCGCTCCACGGCGTGAGCTCGCCGTCGTTCTCGTCGAGCTTGTAGATCGACCGCTTGAGCTCGATCAGCCGCCAGATGCCCAGCTCATCCCAGTGGTCCTCGGGCCGCGTGCGCTCGAAGTGGTACAGCGCGCCCTCGTACTCGGCGCGGTCGTACAGGATGTTGGCCAGGTAGATGCGCGCCTCGGCATGATCCGAATCGAGCTGCAGCGCGCTGCGCAACGACTGGATGGCCGCCGTATCGTCGCCCACGCGGTGCTGCGCGTAGCCCACGCAGGCCACGGCCTCCGCCATCTCCGGCGCCTGCTCCACCGCCTGGTGGAAGAATTCCAGCGACAGCTCGAACAGCAGCGGCCGCTCCCGGTGCGACGCCTCGCGGAACAGCGCGCGCCCCGCCTGGAGCATGAGATCGAGATCGTCGCTGTACCCCAGCTCGAAGATGCGCCGGAAGCAGCGCACGGCGGCGTCCTCCTGCCCGAACTTGAGCAGCGTCTCGCCCAGGCCGGCCAGCGCGTCTTCGTGCTCGGGTTCGAGCACCAACGCCTCCTCGAAACTCCGCCGGGCCCACGGGAATTCCTCCCTGGCCAACCGCGCGTAACCCACGCCGATGTGCAGCTCCACCGAGTTCGGATAGAGCGTCAAGCCCTCACGCAGCACATCCAACGCTTCGTCGTACAACCCCTCGTTGTAGAGTTGATGGGCACGCTCGTCGTACTCCTCGGAACTCAGGAACGGGGTTGGCATGGGGATGTAGACCTCCGGTTCGAGAGGACACGCCTATAGTACAGTCACCGAGCGGCGAAGTTCAACGGTGATTTTTGCGCCGCCCCGACGCATTTTGGTGGTGCTACGGCCTGGCGACGAGGGCCGCCGCGATCTCCGCGGCCAGCCCGGCATTCTGCTCCAGGAGCGCGAGGTTCACTGTGAGGGACCGCCCCTTCGTGACCTCCGTCACCGCCGCCAGCAGGTACGGCGAGACCGCGGCGCCCCGCACGCCCGCGGCGCGCGCCCGCGCCACGGCGCGACCCACGGCGTCCTCCACCTCAACCCGCGAAAGCGCAACTTGAGCCGGAGGCGGTTGCACGACGAGCAGCGCCTGCCGGCGCCCCAGGGCCCGGTGCGCGGTAAACATCCGCGCAACCTCGGCCGCCGATTCCGTGCGCGACGACAGCGCGATGCCCGTGTCCGCGGTGTAGAATCCGGGGAGGTCGGACGTGCGGTAGCCCACCACCGGCACGCCCAGCGTCTCCAGACGCTCGGCCGTGGCCGCCAGGTCGAGAATCGCCTTGGCGCCGGCGCACACCACCACCATCGGCGTGCGCGACAGCTCCACCAGATCTGCCGATTCGTCGAACGCCGGCTCGCGATGCACGCCGCCGATGCCGCCCGTGGCGAACACCCGCAGCCCGGCCAGGTGCGCCAGCGCCAGCGACCCTGCCACGGTGGTCGCGCCGTCGGCCTGCTGCGCCACCGCTGCCGCGAGGTCGCGCGCCGAGACCTTGCGCACGCCGGCGCCGGCCAGGAAGCGTTCCAGTTCGTCGGGCTCGAGTCCCAACGTGGGCACGCCGTGGGCCACGGCGGTGATCGCCGCGTGCGCGCCCCCGGCGCGCACCGCCGCCGTCATCCGCTGCACGCACTCGCGGTTGGCGGGCGCCGGCAGCCCCTGCGCGAACACCGAACTCTCGAGTGCGACCACCGGCTCGCCGGCGTCGATGGCGCGGCGCAGCTCGGGCAGGATGCGGATCACGCGGGATCGAAGGCCTCGGCCCGGCGCGAGTCCAGCACCTGGCGTTCGGCGGACGTCGGATCGTAGATCGCGATGACCTTGATCGTCTCGCCGGCGTAGGCGTCGAAGGCCTTGCCCTGCCCCTTCGTCACGCGGATCTCGTGCCCATCCTCGAACCGCAGCAGCACGAGCGGATGCTCGAGGTTGACGTACCGGCGGCGCAGGCGGTGGGCCGTGGGTTTCTTCATGGCACGGTGGCTCAGGTGGCGGCGGCGCCGGGCGTCTCGAACTCGCGCCAGCGGCCCGTGGCCAGCGCGTCGTCGATCATCGCCACGGCGGCGTCGAGTTCGTCGTCGTCCGTATAGAAGTGCGGCGCCACGCGGATGCCGGCATTGGGGCGGAAATCCACGAGCACGTCGCGCGACAGGAGATACTGCGAGACCTCGTAGGCGTGTGGCACGTCGAACGCCACCGTGCCGCCGCGCCGCGCCGCGTCGCGCGGCGTGTTCACGCGGTATCCGCGCGCGTCGGCCAGCGCGAGCAGGCGCGTGGTCTGGCGCACGCTCTTGGCGCGGATCGCCTCCACACCGGCGCGCCGCACGATGCGCGGCCCCTCGATGGCCGCATACAGCGCCGGGATGGCCGGCGTGCCGTTGAGCCAGCGATAGATCCCGCCGGTGTACGCCATCTCGGTGTCGAAGGCGAACGGATCGGCGTGGGCCTGCCACCCGGTGAGCGCCGGCTCGAGCGAGGCCTGCACCGCCGGCGCCACGTACAGGAAGCCGCCGCCCGGTCCGCCGCACAACCACTTGAGCACGCCGCCGGTGAGGAAGTCCACGCCCAGCGCCTTCACGTCCACCGGCAGCACGCCCACGGCATGGAACGCGTCCAGCGACACCAGCGCGCCCATCTCGTGCGCGCGCCGCGCGATCGGCGCCACGTCCATCACGAACGCCGACCGGAACAGCACGTGCGAGATGCACACGAGGCGGGTGCGCTCGTCGATCGCCGCCGCCACCGCGGCGGCATCCACGCTGATCCCGTCGGCGTTGGCCGGCACGACCACGATCTCGGCGCCCAGCCGCCGCGCCAGCCGGTCGTACACGTAGCGCACCGACGGAAAATCCAGCGCCGTCATCACGATGCGATTCCGTTCCGGCGGATACTCGAGGGCCGACAGCACCGTGGCCTGGCCCAGCGTCACGTTGCCCACCATCACCACCTCGCCCGGCGCGGCGCCGATCAGCGGCGCGATCTCGTCGCCCACGCGGGACGGCATCTGCCACCAGGCCCGTCCCCACGCCCGCACCCCCTGCTCGGCCCATTCGTCCACATACTCGGCCAGCCGGTCGGGCACGCCTCGCGGCATGGCCCCCAGGGAGTTGGACACCAGGTACGTGGTGCGCTCGAGGATCGGGAATTCGGGCCGGAAGGCGAGGAGCGGATCGGTCATGACGCGGAGGACGCGGCGCCCCGGAACGCGCGCGGGCGACGGGTGGAGGCGAAGACCAGCGAGGCCACGGCCAACACCAGCCCGGCGATGCGCCATTCGCGCAACGTGACCGACGACAGCAGCCCGATGACCAGGAAGATGGCGATCACCGGAATCGCGTTGCCGCCCGGCAGGCGGAAGGGCTCGCCCGCGCCGCGCACGTCGCGGCGATGCAGCTCGAACGCGGCGGCGCAGCACCCGAGATAGGCCAGCAGCGCCGCCAGATTGGCCAACACCACCAGCCGCTCGAACCCGTTGGTGGCCGCGAGCACCACGGTCAGCGCCGCCTGGACGACGATGGCCACGTGGGGCGTGCGGAAGCGCGGGTGCACCGACGCCAGCACCCGCGGCGCGTAGCCATCGCGCGCGAACGCGAACAGCGCCCGCGGCATGGCCAGCGCCATGCCGGACAGGAAGCCGAACACGGAGACCACCACGGCCACCGCGAACAGCTTGACGCCCCACGCCCCCATCACCACGCCGGCGGCGTCGGCCAGCGGGGTGGACGTGCCGACGAGCCGCGGCCCGAGGATCCCCTGCACCACGAGCTGCAGCGAGATGAACAGCACCGTCACCACCCCCATGGCGATCAGCAGGGCGCGGGGCACGGTGCGCGACGAATCCTGCACCTCGCCGCTCGGCACCAACGCACTCTCGAATCCGGCGAACACGAACACCAGCACCATCGCCGCGCGCACGAAATCGCGCTTGGCCGGCAGCGCGGTGGGCTTGAGATATTCGGTATGGACGCCGAACACGCCGACCACCACCAGCAGGATGAGCGGGGCGAGCTTGACCACCGTGGCCACGCCGATCAGCCGCGTGCCCTGCTTCACGCCGCGCACGTTGATCCAGACCAGCACGGCATAGGTGGCCACGAGCAGCCCCACCTTGGCCGCCTCGGAATCGAACCCCGGCACCAGGCGCGCGAAGTTGTCCACGAAGATCATCGCGATCGCGGGCACCGCCGTGGCCCCGATCATCCAGATGAGCACGCCGACCAGGAATCCGGCATACGGCCCGAACGCCGTCTCGACGTACATCGACGGCCCTCCGGTGAGCGACACCCGGCTTCCCGCTTCGGCCATGCACAGCACCACCAATCCCATGGCGACGGCGCAGAGCAGGTAGGCCAGGGGCGCGGCCGCGCCGAGCAGGCCGGCCACCGCCGGATCGGACGGGATGCGGAAGATGCCGCCGCCGATGATCAGGTTCACGATGCTCGCCACCAGTCCCCACACGCCTACCGCCCGGACCAGTGACGACTCGATCGATGCGCGCTGACTCATGGATGGTGGTTCGGAAGGGTGTCGGTGCAATGGAGCCGGCAGCGGCGATCCGTGTACAACACTAGACCTTCGCCGGCTCGTGCGCCACCATTCTGTCATCGATGCCGCCCGCATGCCGGCTCCCGCACCGACTACCCAAAGAATCCGCAGGAGGACACTCATGATCGGACGTTTCACGCCCCTCGCCCTCGCCCTCGCCCTCGCCCTCGCGCTGGCCGCCACCGCCGCCGCCGCGCAGGCGCAGGGCCCGGCCAGCGCCGGGTTGTTCCTCACACTCCCCACGAATGCGCCGTCGGTGCAGGTCACCCAGGAGGCGACGGTGGGCCCGGTGCTGCAATCCGCCGCCGTGGGATTCCATTCGCTCGACCGGCACGTGGCGCTCGACCCCGCCCCGGACCTCGACGGCACCACGCACTCGCAGTCGCGCGCGATGATGATCGTGGGCGGCGCCGGCCTCATCGTGGGCGCGCTCATCGGCGGCACCCCCGGCACGATCGTCATGGTCGGCGGCGGAGTGCTCGGCCTCTTCGGTCTCTACAATTATCTCCAGTAGCGACGGCGCCGGCCGCGTGACGAGGGCCAGGGTGGCCCTCGTCCTCGGCGGCGGGGGGATGAAGGGCTTCGCGCACATCGGCGTGCTGCGCGCGCTCGAGGAGCGCGGCATCCGGCCGGCCGTGCTCGCGGGCACCAGCATCGGCGCCCTCATCGCCGCCGCGGCCGTGGGCGGCATGAGCCCCGACGAACTGGCGCGCCGCGCGGAATCGCTGCGCCGGCGCGATCTGTTCCGCATCAACCACCTCGGAATGTTGATGGAACGGATGCGTTCGCCGTCCATCTATCTGGGCGAGCCGCTGCGCAGCATGGTGGACGAGGTGGCGCCGGAGGGCACGTTCGCCGACCTCCGCACGCCGTTGCTGGTGAACACGGTGGATCTGCAGCGCGCCACGCGCGTGGTGTGGGGGCTGCCCGGGCTGCGCGACGTCTCGGTGCGCGACGCGGTGTACGCCTCGTGCGCGCTCCCGGGCTTCTTCCCGCCCGCCGAGGTGGGCGGCCGGCTGTGCGTGGACGGCGGCGTGATCGACAATCTCCCCGTGGCCGCGGCCGGCCTGGGCATGGACCTCGTGATCGCCGTCGACGTCGGCAGCTCCGACGTGCAGCCCATCCCGCGCATCGGGTCCCAGGGGTTCGCCGCCATCTACATGCGATCGGCCACGACGATGATGCACAACCTGCAGGACCAGCCGCTGCGGAGTTGGAGCGGCCCGCCCATGCTGCTCGTGCGCCCCAAGGTGGATTCGCACTGGCTGAGCTTCCTGAATGCGGAGCAGAACATCCGCGAGGGATATCGCGCCACCACGCGAGCGCTGGAACACTTCGAGGCGTACGTGGAGCAGCCCTCGGGCGTGTACCCGCGCAAGCGCATGCAGCTGCACGTGGTTCGCGAATCGTGCGTCAAGTGCGGCCTGTGCGTGGCGCTCGCCCCCGAGACGATGGCGCTCGATCCCGCGGACGGCACCGCCGTGCCGCGGCAGCCGATCGTGGAATGGTCGGCGGCCGACGGCGACTTCGTGCACCACTGCCCCACGCGCGCCATCAAGGCGGCGCGGCTGGATCTGGTCACGCCCGGCGGCGCCGACGACGGCGTCGACCGCGAGGACCTGCTGCTCCCCTAGCCCGCCACCAGCAACACGCGGTTGTCCGACGGATCGCGGGCCAGCCATCCGCCGTCGCGCTCCACCAGCGAGACCCCCGCCGACGCCAGCGCCGCGCGCATGCCGTCCAACGCGCCGCCCGCCGGCACGACCACCGTGAAGTAGTCCAGGCCCGGCGTGGTTTCCGGCTGCGGCGGCGCTCCCGCCACGCCCCACGTGTTGAGCCCCAGATGATGGTGATAGCCGCCCGCCGAGACGAACAGCGCGCTCGCCGCCATCCGCTGCATCACGTCGAACCCCAACGCGCCATGGTAGAAGCGCTCGGCTTCGTTGACGTCGCGCACCTGCAGGTGCACGTGCCCCATGCGCGCGTCCGCGGGCAGCCGCGCGGCCGGCTGGCCGCCGGCCAGCGCCCCGTCGAGCAGCGCCTGCAGATCGAGCGGATCGGTGACCATGGCCAGCGTGCCGTCCTGCATGGGCCATGCGGCCCGCGGGCGGTCGCGGTAGATCTCGATCCCGATGCCGTCGGGGTCGCTCAGATAGAGCGCCTCGCTCACCCCATGATCCGATGCCCCCTGCATCGGCCACCGCGCGGCCAGCACCCGCGCCAGCGCATGGCCCAGATCCACCCGCGAGGGCACGAGGATGGCGAAGTGGTAGATCCCGGTGGTGCGGCGCGGACGCGGCCCGGCGCCCGCCGAGGCGCTCAGTACGACGAGGGCGCGCCCGTCCACGCCGAGCGTGGCCCGGCCCGCGTCGCGCGACAGGACGTCGAGCCCGAGCACGGTCGTATAGAACGTGAGCGACCGTTCGAGGTCGCTCACGCGAAGCTGGACGCGCCCGATGGCCGCGCCCGGATCGATGGATGTCATGGAATGCTCCCGGTGGAGCACCGCGTGTTACGCCGCCTGCTTCACCAACTCCACGTCGAGGGAGATCTTGATGTCGTCGCCCACCAGCACCCCACCCGTCTCCAGCGCCACGTTCCACACGAGCCCGAAGTCCTTGCGGTTGATCTTCGTGGTGGCCGAGTAGCCGGCGCGCTGGCCGCCCCAGGGATCCGTGGCCTGGCCGGCCGACTCCACGTTCAGCGTGACTTCGCGGGTCACGTCGCGGATCGTGAGGTCGCCCACGAGCTTGAACTCGCCGTCCAGCGGGCCGTCCACGCGCTTGCCCTTGAACGTGATCACCGGAAAGCGCTCCACGTCGAAGAAGTCGGCGGATCTGAGGTGCGCGTCGCGCTTCTCATCGCGCGTGTCGATGGACGCCACGGCGATGGTGACGTCCACGCGCGCCGCCTTGGGGGCGGCGTCGTCCACGATCACGGTGCCCTTCACGTCGGCGAATCGACCCTTGACGGTCGCGATCATCAGGTGCTTCACGGCAAACTCGGCGGCGCTGTGCGATGCATCGATCTGCCAGGTGGTCGGCGTGCCCATGGTGAGTTCTCCCCTGCCAAATAGTTGATGTGTTACCTACCTTGTGTATGGAACTCTAGAATAGTAAGTTACTCTTGTCAAGTATTCTTTCCATGACAAGGTTGGTGCCATGTCGGACCACGGATCCACCGTCTGCCCCTACTTCCACCAGGCGATCGAGCTGATCGGACGCCGGTGGACGGGCGCGATCGTCCAGGTGCTCATGACCGGCCGTCGCCGGTACTGCGACCTCCGCACCGCCATTCCCGACGTCAGCGACCGCATGCTCTCCGAACGGCTCAGGGAACTCGAAGCCGAGGGAATCGTGCGACGGATCGTGACCCCGGAAACGCCGGTGCGCGTGGAGTACGAACTCAGCAAGAAGGGCCGGGCGCTGGAACAGGCGCTGAGCGCCGTGGCGGAGTGGGCCGAGAAGTGGAGCGAGAAGCCGCCTCAGGCCAGAGCGCGGACGATGCGCGCGTAGGCCTCCACGGCCGCGCGCAGTTCGGCCACCCGCACGTGCTCGTCGTCGCGATGGGCCACGTGGATGGAGCCCGGACCGAACAGATACGGCGTTCCCCAATTGCCGAGCGCCGGGATGTCGGTGGCGAACGCCACCACCGCCGTCTCGAACCCGGGCAGCACGCCGAGCATCACGGGCGGCACCATCACCCCCCACTCCAGCTCGGCGCGGCCGCGGGCCCACCGTTCGAGCACGGGCATCAGCACTTCGGCCGGCGTCACGAGGCGCGCCATGAGGCGTGCCTCGGCCCACGGCGCCACCACGTTGTCGGCCACGCCGCCGCTGATGTGGCCGATGTTGATCGTCGTCTCGCCGAGCACCGCATGGCGCGGCAGTTCCAGCGCCGGCAGTTCGGCCAGGAGCGCCACCAGGTCGTCGATCGCCGAATGGCCCAACTGCGGGTAGGCGGAGTGCGCCGGCCGGCCGGCCGTGCGCGCGATCACGCGCACGGCGCCCTTGGTCCCGCTGCCGAGCATGCTCTCGGTGGGCTCGCCGTCCACGATGGCGCGGCTGGTGAGCCCGCTGTGCGCGATCCACGCGTCGGCGGCGTGCGCGCCGTCGTGCGACACCTCCTCGCCCACCACGAACAGCAGCGCCACGGGCACCCCGGCACCGCGCAGGGTGTCGGCGGCGCAGATCATGGCGGCCGCGATTCCCTTGGCGTCGCACGCGCCGCGCCCGCGCAGCGTGTCGCCGTCCAGCGACGGCGCGATGTGCGGCGGCACGGTGTCGAGGTGCGTGGACAGCGTGACGAACGGCGCGTCGCTCCACCGGGCGAAGACGTCGAACCGGCCCTCGCTCACCGGGATGCGGGTCACCGTCCACCCGCGCTGCTCGAGCATGGCGTGGACGTGGCCCATGAGCGCCGTCTCGCGGCCGCTGGTGGAGTCGATCGCCATGAGATCGCGGGCGAGGGCAACGACGTCGAGGCTGTCAGGCATGTGGGATTCCAAGTGCATTGAGTCTGAAGCGGTGCCGTGCATGTACGCCGCCGGGCGCGGATTCGTCAATCCCGGTCGGGGCTTGCCGGCCAGGGCCGGATGGGGCGGCCGGCATCGCCACAGACCACGCGGGCCCTGCAACAGCGACTGCGACTGCAACTGCAACCGCAACTGCAACCGCAACTGCTGGGGAACAACGATCACTACCGATCTGACGGATCAAGCGGATACGACAACGGCAACTGGCATGGGAACCGCCCCGCCGTCAAGCTCGTCGCGCCCCCCCCGCGATCCCGATGGCGGAGCAGTTTCCAAAGAATTTGCTGTTGTAGTTGCAGTTGCGGTTGCGGTCATCAGTTGAATCCGCCAAATCAGTGGTGATCGTAGTTCCCGTCGGTTGTCGTTCCTATGGATTCCGTGCGGCCTGTGGCCACCCTCCGGCACCCCGATCCTGCCCCACGACCCGGCCGGCGGGCACCCGGGGTCGCCTGGACGCGACGACCGACTAGATTCCCCGTCAGCCTGCCGCACTGCGGCAGTGGCTCCACCGAGAACCCTCGCACCGGCCCCATCGAGCGGCCGTGATCGAGAGGCCAATCCATGACAAGCAAGAATTCTTTTGGCAGCCGCGCGGCGCTGACCGTCGACGGCAAGGCGTATACCGTGTTCCGCCTGAGCGGTCTCGGCGGCCGCACCTCCACGCTCCCGTTCAGCCTCAAGATCCTCCTCGAGAACCTGCTGCGGAACGAGGACGAAGGCTTCGTGAAGCGCGGCGACATCGAGGCGATGATCGCCTGGGACGTGAAGGGCAAGGTCGAGAAGGAGATCGCGTTCCGCACGGCGCGCGTGCTGCTGCAGGACTTCACCGGCGTGCCGGCGGTGGTGGATCTCGCGGCGATGCGCGACGCCATCGCCGCCCTGGGCGGCGATCCGCAGCAGATCAATCCGTTGCAGCCGGTGGATCTGGTGATCGACCATTCGGTGCAGGTGGACGAGTACGGCAGCGCCGCGGCGTTCCTGCTCAACACCGAGAAGGAGTTCGAGCGCAACAAGGAGCGCTACGTGTTCCTGCGCTGGGGCCAGGACGCGTTCAAGAACTTCCGCGTCGTGCCGCCGGGCACGGGCATCTGCCACCAGGTGAACCTCGAGTACCTGGGCAAGACGGTGTTCGTGAACGAGGAGACCGGCGAGGCGTATCCCGATTCGCTGGTCGGCACCGATTCGCACACCACGATGATCAACGGGCTGGGCGTGCTGGGCTGGGGCGTGGGCGGCATCGAGGCCGAGGCAGCGATGCTCGGCCAGCCGGTGACGATGCTCATTCCCGAGGTGGTGGGCTTCAAGCTGCACGGCAAGCTGCCGGCGGGCGCCACGGCCACCGACCTCGTGCTCACGTGCACGGAGATGCTCCGCAAGAAGAAGGTGGTGGGCAAGTTCGTGGAGTTCTACGGGGCCGGCCTGTCGTCGCTGTCGCTGGCCGACCGCGCGACGATCGCCAACATGGCGCCCGAGTACGGGGCCACGATGGGGTTCTTTCCGTGCGACGCCGAGACGCTCAAGTACCTGCGGCTCTCGGGGCGCCCCGAGCATCACGTGAAGCTGGTGGAGGCGTACGCCCGGGAGCAGGGCCTGTTCCGCACCGACGACACGCCCGACCCGGTGTTCACCGACACGCTGGAACTCGATCTGGCGACGGTGGAGCCGAGTCTCGCCGGACCGAAGCGTCCGCAGGATCGCGTGCCGCTGGCCCGGGCCAAGTCGATGTACCTCGAGGCGTACAAGGGTGAGGCGGAGCGAATGGCCGGCGGAGCGCCGGCGGCGTCCACCGCCGACAGCAGGAAGGCCGAGGCGCGCATGGACAGCGAGGGCGGCGCGCAGGCGCACGAGGGCGTGGACTGCTCGCACAACGGCCAGCGGTTCACGCTGCGCCACGGCGCCGTGGTGATCGCGGCCATCACGAGCTGCACCAACACGTCGAACCCGGGCGTGATGATCGCCGCCGGCATGCTGGCGCGGAACGCGGTCAAGCGCGGGCTCCGGACCAAGCCGTGGGTGAAGACCTCGCTGGCGCCGGGCTCCAAGGTGGTCACCGACTACTACGACCAGGCCGGGCTCACCGAGTATCTGGACGCGTTGGGATTCAACCTCGTGGGCTACGGCTGCACCACGTGCATCGGCAATTCGGGCCCGCTGCCGGAGTCGATCTCCACCGCCATCGAGCAGCACAAGCTGATCGTGACGTCCGTGCTGAGCGGCAATCGGAATTTCGAGGGGCGCGTCAATCCGCTCACGAGGTTCAACTACCTCGCGTCGCCGCCGCTGGTGGTGGCGTACGCGCTGGCCGGCCGCATGGACATCGACCTCGCCACCGAACCGCTGGGCGAGGGCACCAACGGCCCGGTGTATCTCAAGGACGTCTGGCCGGACGCCAAGGACGTGCAGGACGAGATCCTGCGCAGCGTGAAGCGCGAGTTCTTCACCGCCGAATACGCCGACGTGTTCAAGGGCGACGCCGAGTGGCAGGAGCTGGCCGTGCCGCACGGCGAGACGTATGCGTGGCAGAACGACTCCACGTACGTCAAGAACCCGCCGTACTTCGACGGCATGACGATGACGCCGCCGGGCGTGCAGCCGATTGGCGGCGCGCGGGCGCTGGCCATGCTCGGCGACTCGATCACCACCGACCACATCTCACCGGCGGGGAGCATCCCGCTCAAGAGCCCGGCCGGCCAGTGGCTGGTGGCGCACGGCGTGGAACGGAAGGACTTCAACTCGTACGGTTCGCGCCGCGGCAACCACGAAGTGATGATGCGCGGCACGTTCGCGAACATCCGGCTGCGCAACGAGCTGGCGCCGGGCACCGAGGGCGGGTGGACCGCCGCCGAGGCCGGCGGCGCGGCCAGGTTCATCTACGACGCGGCGATGGAGTACCAGAAGGCGCGCACGCCGCTCGTCATCATCGCCGGCAAGGAGTACGGCACCGGGTCGTCGCGCGATTGGGCGGCCAAGGGTACCGTGCTGCTGGGCGTGAAGGCGGTGATCGCCGAGTCGTTCGAGCGCATCCACCGGTCCAACCTGGTGGGCATGGGCGTGCTGCCGCTGGAGTTCACGGGCGGCGACACGCGGCAGTCGCTGGGACTCACCGGCTTCGAGACCTTCGACCTCGTGGGGCTCGACGACTCGCTCAAGCCCAGGGCGACGCTCACCGTGCGCGCCACGGCGCCGGGCGGATCGATCAGGCAGTTCGCGGTCCAGGCGCGCATCGACACGCCGGAGGAGATGCACTACTACCGGCACGGCGGCATCCTGCCGTACGTGCTGCGGTCGCTCGTGGGCCGGAAGTAGCGCCGCTCAGGACGGACGGAGCGCCGGGCGCGGTGGAGAACAGTCCGCCGCCTCCGGCGCTCGCGTCATGCAGGCCCCGTTCCGGCCGAGCTCTCGGCGGCGCGCCGGATGGAGAGCCGCGCCTTCTCGCGCTCGCCCCAGGTGGGCGCGATCTCGCGCGCCGCGGGGATGCACCGCGCGTTGGGGGTGGCGGCCCGCGGATCGCCCATGGGCAGCCAGCCCGTGATGCAGCGGGTGATGGCCGCCACTTCATCGGACGACAGGCTCGAGCCGGCGATGATGGGGGGCTCGGTGTCTCCGGTCGGCCGCGGCGCGCTTACTATGGAAAGGACGGCCTGGCGCGCCACGGCGCGCTGCGCGTCGGTTTTCAGCTTCGCCGTCTGTTGGCGCATGTCGCCGCGGTACATGGCGTGCACGGCGGCTTCCACGTCGCGCACCAGCTGTTCCAGCACCTGATCGAGTTGAGTTTCGACTTGGCTCATTGGCGGGACCCTCCGGGTCGGCGTCGACCTGTATACACTCTACAGACCTGCGCGGGCCACGAAAGGTTTCGTACAGCCCGTCACCGGACCATCGGACGCGCCATGCGCCGCGCCGGCTCCCTTGCATTGCGTTCTCGGGGGGCGGTCCCCATCTTGCCGCGACGGCTTTTCTCTCGGGGGTTCTCATGAAGGGTGCAACAATCCGCGGCGTGGGCCTCACGCTCGCCCTGGTCTGCGCGGCCACGGTCGCGCGGGCGCAGCAGACCGCGGCCCAGGCCGCCGCGGCGGCGCCCCAGGTTGGGCAGATGGCGCCGGATTTCACGATCCCGGGCGCCACCCGGTACGGCCTGTTGGCCAAGCCCGTTTCGCTCCATGATTTTCGTGGGCAGACGGTGGTGATCGCCTTCTTCATCAAGGCGCGGACCAAAGGGTGAACGGTCCAAATGGAGGCGTACCGTGATCAGTACGCCACGCTCTTCAACGGTGGAAAGAAGGTCGTCGTGTTCGGCATCAGTGTCGATCCGGACACCGCGCTGTATTCGTGGGCGCGCGACTCGCACTTCCCGATGCTGTTCGGCAGCGATTCGAACCAGGCCGTGGGCAAGCTCTACGGCGCGGCGAGCGGCAAGTACGACGCCCGCTTCCTGTTCGTGGTCGGGCCGGACGGCCGCATCACGCATCGCATGATCCCGTTCAACGTGCTGTCGGCGGCAGCCTATACGGAGTTGGCCGCGGCCGTCGCGGAACAGGTCGGCAGTGGACGTTCTGGATCGCCGTGATGTCGGGGAGGGGCGCGCCGGGTCCCGGCGCCGCCCCTCCCGTTCGGGCCACCCGACCCGGGTGGCCGCATGACCCCCACGCCCCCCCGTGAGGTGGTCGAGTCGCTGTTCCGCGCCGCCGTTGAAGGGGCGGATCCCGGTGCCGCCACGTCGCAGGCCATCGCCAAGATCTCCACGGCGCGCCACCAGCGACTCTGGCTGTTCGCCGTCGGCAAGGCGGCGCACTCGATGGCCGGTGCCGCCGTGGCCACGCTGCAGCGTTCGCTGCTGTCCATCGCCGGCGGCCTGATCGTCGGACCGGATGACACGCCGTCGCCCACCGCCGCCGTGCCCGCGGTGCGCGGCGATCATCCGGTGCCGGGACGCAACTCGTTCGGCGCCGCGGCCCGGCTGGGCGACGCCGCCGCGGGCATGAAGAGCAACGACCTCGCCGTCGTGCTCATCTCGGGCGGCGCGTCCAGCCTGATCGGCGCGCCGCTCCGTGGGATGAGCGAAGCCGACTTCGCGCATCTGTATGAGATGCTCCTCAGCAGCGGACTGGGGATTCGCGAGATGAACGCCGTGCGCAAGCGGTTCTCGCGCTGGGGCGGCGGGCGGTTGGCGCTGGCGCTCGCGCCCGCCGCCACGCACTGCCTGGCCATCTCCGACGTGATCGGCGACGACATCTCGTCCATCGGATCGGGCCCGTGCGTGCCCGATCCGAACACGGTGAAGGACGTGATCGAGATCCTGCAGCGGGTGAAGCTGTACCAGCGGCTCGCGCCCTCGTTTCGCGAGCACCTCGCGGGCACGCAGCGCGGCGTGGTGCCCGAGACGCCTAAGAGCACGCACCCGGCGTTCGCGCACGTGTCGGCGCGCGTGATCGTGAACAATCGCGCGGCGCTGGACGCGGCCATGGCCCGCGCCACCGCGCTCGGCATTCCGCAGGTGACGGTGGCCGACGCCCCGCTCGAGGGGAGTGCGTCCGAAGCCGGCGCCGCGCTCGCGCGGGCCCTCATCGCGCGCCGCGCCCAGTCGGGCGGACAGGCGTCGGTGCTCATCTGCGGCGGCGAGACGACGGTGGCGATTCCGCATCCCACGCTCACGCCGGGGCTGCGGGCGCGCAGCGAGTCGGGCGCCATGCCGCCCGTGCCGCAGCCGCAGGGCGGCCGCTGCCAGGAACTGGCGCTCGCCGCGGCGCGCGTGCTCGCCGACGCCGGTGACGCCGCGCGCGGCATCACGCTCCTCGCCGCCGGCACCGACGGTCGCGACGGCCCCACCGACGCGGCGGGCGCCGCCGTGGACGCCGGCACGTGGGACGCGATCCGCGACGCGGGCCGCGACCCCGCCGCCGCGCTGGCGGCGCACGAATCGTATGCCGCGCTCGATGCCGCGGGCGCGCTGGTGCGCACCGGACCCACGGGCACCAACGTGGGCGACATCGTCATCGGGTCGATCGCCGCCTCCCCCTAGCGCCCACGCGTGACCCCGCGCGCCTGCCTCATCGTCAATCCCACCGCGGGACGCGGGCGCGGCGCGCGGCTCCTGCCGCGCGTGGCGCAGGCGTTCGCCGCGTGCGGCATCACCGACGTGCGACTCACCACGGCGCCCGGCGACGAGGCGTGCCAGGTGCGCGCCGCCCTCGACGCCGGGTGCGAGACGATCGCCGTGCTCGGCGGCGACGGCACCTGGAGCAAGGCCGCCGCCGAGCTGGCGCGGCGGGGATCGCCGGCCCGGCTGGCGCTGCTCTCCGCCGGCACGGGCAACGACTTCGTGAAGAATCTCCCCGAACCGTCGCACGACCCCGAGGCCATGGCGCGGCTCGTCGCCGGCGACGGCGTGGAGCGCCGCATCGACATGGGCGCCGTGGACGACCAGTGGTTTCTGAACGTCGCCGGGTTCGCGTTCGATGTCGCGGTGATCGAGCGCACCCGGCGCATGCGGTGGCTGGGCGGCACGGCCGTCTACGCCGCCGCGGCGCTGCGCGAACTGTTCGCGTATTCCGGGCTCGAGGTGCGCCTGGACGGCGACCTCGCGCCGTCGCGCTATCTGCTGCTCGCGTTCGCCAACGGCGCGCACTTCGGCGGCGCCTTCCACGTGGCGCCGGGCGCCCGGGTGGACGACGGACTGCTCGATGCGATCGCGATTCCCGACGTGGGCGTGCTGGCGCGTCCCGCGCTGCTGGCGCGCGCCGCGCGAGGCACGCACCTCGGCCATCCGCGCGTGACGGCGCGGCGCGCCGCAGCATTCACGCTCCGCTTCGCGGCGCCGCCCCTGTACGAAGCCGACGGCGAATTGCGGCGCGCCGCGTCGGCGGAAGTGTGCGTGGAGAGCCGGCCGGGCGTCTTGCGGGTGCTGGCCGCGCGCGAGGGCTGATCGCGCAGCGCCTCCCGCCGATCGGTCACCCGTCGGCCAACGAGTGCCGTTCCACCGAGCCGCTGAGCGTGCGGCCGCCCAGCGTGACGTACAGTTCCCCGCCCGTCACCGACAGGTCGAGCTTCATCCTGCGGTCCAGCCGTTCGACCAGCGCGGCCAGCAGCTCGCGGTCCACGCCGAGCACGTCGATCGCCTCGCGCCGGTGGATGCGTTCGCCACTCAGCTGGCGCACCAGCGCCTGCGGGTCCTTGTGCGTGTACACCACCACGCGCGGCGCGGCCTTGCTCGCCTTGTGGAGGCGCGCCGCATCGGGCGTGCCGATCTCGATCCACACCAGCAACGCGCCGGTGAGATCGCGCACCACCACCGCCGGCTCGTCGGGCTCGGCCAGCCCCTTGGAGAACGCGATCCCCTCGCGATACTCGAGGCAGTAGGCGAGCACGCGGGTGAGCAGATATTCGGGCGTTTCCGACGGATGCTGGGCCACCTTGAAGGCCAGCGATTCGTACACGCCGCGGTCCACGTCGGCGAGCTGGATCTCGAAGTTGTAGATCGTGGCGGAGAGGGCCATGGCACGGGGCGGAGGGGATGGGATCGACTCCTGAAACTAGTCGCGCGCCGGGCGGATCCCGCCGGCGCGTTCCCGAGAATCTTGCGGCCGCCCTTCCTCCCCGACCGCGGCGACTGCAACTTTCCCCCATGAGTAAGGCCCCGTTCACCGTCGGCATCATCCAGGACGCCGCCACCGCCGACGCCACCGCGTCCGTGGCGGCCACGGTGACGCGCGTGCGTGAGGCCGCGGCGCGCGGCGCGCAGATCGTCTGCCTCAAGGAGCTCTTCAACGCGCCGTACTTCTGCAAGGTGGAGCACGCCGAGCGCTTCGACCTCGCCGAGCCGATTCCCGGTCCCACCACCGCCGCCATGCAGCAGCTGGCCCGCGAGTTGGAGATCGTCCTCATCGTGCCGCTGTTCGAGAAGCAGGCGCCGGGCGTGTATCGCAACTCGGCCGCCGTGATCGACGCCGACGGCGCGCTCCTGGGTGTGTACCGCAAGATGCACATCCCCGACGATCCGCTCTTTCTCGAGAAGTACTACTTCACGCCCGGCGACGGCACGCCCGATGCGACGCTCGACGCGCGCGTCGTGGCGCAGGCCGCCGGGTTCAAGGTGTGGAAGACGCGCTACGCGGACATCGGCGTGCTCATCTGCTGGGACCAGTGGTATCCCGAGGCCGCCCGCATCACGGCGCTGCTCGGCGCCGACATCATCTTCTATCCCACGGCCATCGGCTGGCACCCGGCCGAGAAGGCGCAGTACGGCGCCGCGCAGGTGGACGCGTGGCGCACCGCGCAGCGCGCGCACGCCATCGCCAACGGCGTGTTCGTGGCCGCGCCCAACCGCGTGGGCTTCGAAACCGAGCCGGGAACCGGCGGCCTCGAATTCTTCGGCCACTCCTTTGTCAGCGACCCGTTCGGACGTCTCATAGCCGACGCCGGCTCCGATCCCGAAGTGCTGGTCGCCACCTGCGACCCCAGGCTCATCGAGGACACCCGGCGCAACTGGCCTTTCCTTCGCGACCGCCGCATCGATGCCTACGCGCCGATCCTCAGCCGATATCTCGGCGCCTAAGCGCGCCACCCCCACGTCGTCCCGCCGGTTTCCCGCCGAGTGGGAACCGCACACGGCCACGTGGATCGCGTGGCCGCACCACGAGCCGGATTGGCCCGGCAAGCTCGACGCCATCCACTGGGTGTACGCCGAGATCGCGCGCGTGCTCGCCGCGCACGAGCCGGTGGAGATCCTCTGCCGCGACGAGGACGCCGCGCGCCGCGCCCAGGGCTACCTCGCCGCCCACGACGTGCGCCGGAACGTGCGCATCCACCTCGCGCCCACCGACCGCGTGTGGCTCCGCGACTCGGCGCCGACCACGGTGATGCGTCCCGACGGCAGCGTGGAGCTGATCAACTGGGAGTTCAATGCCTGGGCCAAGTACGACAACTACGCGCGCGATCGGGTGATCGGCGCCGCCATCGCCCGCATCAGCGGACTGCGCCTGGAAGCGGCCACGCGGCCGGACGGCGCGCCGCTCGTGCTCGAGGGCGGCGCCATCGACACCGATGGGCGCGGCACCCTGCTCGTGACCGAGGAATGCCTGCTCTCCGACGTCCAGGCGCGCAATCCGGGGCTCTCGCGCGCCGATTACGAGCGCGCGTTCGCCACCTGGCTCGGCATCCGCAAGACGATCTGGCTGGGCGAGGGATGCGTGGGCGACGACACGCACGGCCACGTGGACGACGTGGCGCGGTTCGCCGCGCACGACGTGGTGCTCCTGGCGTACGAGGAGGATCCGGCCGACGAGAACCACGCGCGCTCCAAGGACAACCTCAAGCGGCTGCAGGCGGCGGGCGGCAAGAAGGGCGACTTCACGGTCATCAAGCTGCCCTTTCCGCGCCCCGTGACGATGAACGGCGAGCGCCTCCCGGCCAGCTACGCCAACTTCTACATCGCCAACGGCGTCGTGATCGTGCCCACGTTCAACGATCCCAACGATCGCGTGGCGCTCAACATCCTCGCCGAGATCATGCCCGACCACCAGATCGTCGGCATCCACGCCGTGGATCTCGTGTGGGGACTGGGCACGCTGCACTGCCTCACGCAGCAGCAGACGCGCGGCGCGTAGACCGCCGGATCAAGGCTGCGGGATGGCCTGAACGCCCTCGGGCGCGATGGCGCCGGCCGCGCGATCGACCTGCAACACCGGCGCGTCGTGGACGATGATGCCCCCGCGGTACGCCGCGTACCCCACGAGCGCCGCGCCGACGAGCGCCGCGATCAGCACCAGCTCCCGTAGCCACGCCGGCAGCGCCCCCACGTCGCTGGCCCGCGCGCGCCACCAGGCATACGCCGAGATCGCGCCGCCGATGAGCAGCGCCCAGAGGGCGGCGTACGCGGCGGAGGAGTGCGCGCCGATCGTGCCTCGCAGCACGAACGCGCGCTGCCGAATCTCGTCCGACGCCGATTCGCCCGTGAGGATGGCGACCACGGCGGCGATCGCGGCCAGCACCATGAGCTGCAGCCCCGCCCGCCAGTAGAAATCGCGCCGCGTGACGGCTCCCACGGCGAGCGACGTCAGTCCGACGATGCTCAGCACCACCGGAAAATGGTTCACGAGCAGGTGCAGGTGCGCGGCGTCGATCGGCATGACCTCTCCTGGTTGGGCCCAGCGGGATGCTCCCTGCATCCTAGAAACCTCGGCCGCCGCTCGCCAGACCACCGGACCGGCTGATGTGCTCGGGGCTGGAGTTGGTTAGATTGGGGGACGTCACGGCATCGCATCCCCGGCGAGCCGGCAGTAGATGGCGACGACGCCATGGTCCGCCCTTCCTCTCCGTCGTCTCCCTTCCTCATCGTGCGAAAGCTCTACACTCTCCTCGGCCTGATCCTGATCGGTTGCGGCGGGTCCGGCTCCGGCGCCGTGGCGCGCTTCGGCGCGGCCGGCCCGTGGAACGAAGCCTACGGCGCGATGAACCGCCGCGGCATGGAATTGGCCTACGATCAGATCAAGGCTCGTCCCGAATTCTCCAGCCACCCGGTGGAGATCGACTGGCAGAACGACGAGGCCGACGGCCAGAAGGCGACGGCCATCGCCCGGCACTTCGTCACCGATCCCTCGGTGGTCGCCGTGATCGGCCACGTGAACTCGGGCACCGAGGTCGCGGCCGCCAAAGTCTACGACGCCGGCCACCTGGTCTCGGTGGCGACCACGGCCACGTCGCCCGCGCTCACCGGCATCTCGCCATGGGTGTTCCGGGTGATCCCCAGCGATTCGATGAACGGCCTGCAGATGGCGCGATTCGCCGGCACGCGGCTGGGCAAGCGGCGCGCCGCCATCCTCTACGAGAACAACGCCTACGGGCGCGGCCTGGCCGACGCCTTCCGGCGCAACTTCAGCGGGAGCGTGGTGGCGTTCGATCCGATCGCCGAGGGCTCGCAGAACTTCGAGCCCTACGTGGCCTATCTCAAGACGGTGAACCCCGACCTCGTGTTCGTGCCCGGGACCGACGCCTCCGGCATCGCGTTCCTGAACGAGGTGCGGCGCGAGAAGTTCGGCGCCACCCTGCTCGGTGGTGACGGATGGACCGGTCTCACCGTCGATACAGTGAACGCGGACGGAGTCTACGTGGGCGCGCCGTTCAGCGCCCAGAACCCCGACCCCGCGGTGCAACGGTTCGTGCAGGATTTCAAGGCCAAATTCGGACTCACGCCCGACGGCAACGCGGCCCTCGCCTACGACGCCACCAACCTCTTGTATTTCGCGCTCACCAGGGTCGGACCCAACCGCAGCAAGATCCGTGACTTCCTCGCCGGCCTCGACGCGGCCACGGCATGGAAGGGCGTTACGGGCAATCTCTATTTCGGCACCACCGGCGATCCGATCGGCAAGAGCGTGGTGATGACGGTCATCCATCACGGCGCCCTGCAGGTGGTGGAGGGCGCCCAATGAACGTGTCGCTGCGCGACCTGGGAACGATCCGCGGCCGGCTCTGGACGGGGTTCGGCGGGCTGGTAGCGCTGCTCGTGATCGCCGCCGTGCTGGCCCGCAGTTCGATGGGCACGCTCGCCGATACCATGACGTCCACGCTCAGCGCGGTCCAGGAAGAATCCCGCCTCGCCGCGCAGCTCTCGGGCGCCGTGGAGCAGACGCTCGAAGCCGGCTCCCAGTACGTGGAGACCCGCGACAGCTCCGCCGAGCGCACCTTCCAGGACGAGGGGTGGGCCGCCCACAACATCCAGCGCGCGATGAACAATCGGCCCGGACAGACCGCCGAGGAGCTCGGCGTGCTCGCGTCGATCGACGCCAAGCTGTCCGACCTCGAGGTGAAGTACACGCTCGCCCACCGGCTGGCCGACCTCGGCCGCGCCGCCGACGCGCACCAGCAGGCCGCCAAGGCGCGCGCCGTGGTGGGCCCGTTGCTCGCCAACATCGACCGCCTCGCCGAGCTCAAGTCCCAGAAGGCCGCCGCCGCGTCGACGCAACTCGCCGCCGAAACCACGCGCCGCGGCACGATCATGCTCGGCCTCATCGGCCTCGCCCTGCTCATCGGCGTGATCGTCGTCGTGATCACGGTGACATCGGTGGGCCGCCCTCTGGACGCGCTCGTCGCGCACGCCGAGCGGCTCAGCCGCGGCGACCTCACGGCCCGCACCACCGCCCCGATGCCGGGCGAGTTCCGCATCCTCGCCGACGCGATGAACCGCACCGGCGACTCGCTGTCACGCGTCGTGGCGGCCGCCGCGCGCACCGCCGAGAGCGTGTCGAGCTCGGCCCACCAGCTGTCGTCGGTGTCGGAGGAGATCGCCGTGTCGGCCAGCCACATGGCCAACGCGATGTCCGAGGTCTCGCACGGCGCCGAAACCCAGGTCCATCAGATCCGCACGGTGGACGAGACGCTCACGACTCTGCGCAACACGTCGGGCCAGGTGAAGGCCCGCGCCGACGAGGTGCACGCGCTGGCCGCCGAGATCGAGCGCGCGGCGAGCGAGAAGCGCGTGGAGATCGAACACGCCCTGGCCATCCTCACCGACGTGAAGACCAGCGTCGAGCAGGCGGCCAGCGAGGTCACGGCGCTCACCACCGCCGCCGCCGACATCACGCGGTTCGTGCAGACGGTGAGCCAGATCGCCGAGCAGACCAACCTGCTGGCGCTCAACGCCGCCATCGAGGCCGCCCGCGCCGGCGACGCCGGCCGCGGATTCGCCGTCGTGGCCGACGAGGTGCGCAAGCTCGCCGAGCAGTCGCAGAAGGCGGCGCAGGACGTGGCCCAGATGACCGGCCTCGTCACCACGCGGGTCACCACCAGCGCGCGGGCCATGGAATCGGGCGCCACCCGCGTGGGCGAGATCGAGCGCGTGTCGCGGGAGATCGACGAGGCGCTGCGGATCATCACCACCGCGGCTGCCAAGACGCGGGCGGCGGCCACCGGTGTATCGGTCGCCGCCGAGCAGAACACCGGCGCCGTGACCAGCGCCAGCGCCGGCCTCGACACGATCGCCAAGACCGCCGAGAATCACGCCGCCGCCGCGCAGGAGGTGAACGCCTCCACCGAGGAGCAGAGCGCGGCCTGCCAGGAGATGACCTCGGCCAGCAACGCGCTGCTGGCCGAGAGCGTGGAGTTGAAGGAACTGGTCGGCGGCTTGAAGACCTGACTTTACGGTAGGAGGGTAGGACGGTAGGGGGGTAGGACGGATAACTGCAAACGCCGTTTACCTACTACCCCCCTACCGTCCTACCCTCCTACCAGCCGTTATCAGTTCTTAGTTGGCGCTCCATTGTTCACGCAGCGCGCGTGCGGATCGGCCGGCTTGGGCTGATCCACCACGACACGGTGGTCGAGGTCCGCCACCTTCACCGCCACGTCGTACACCAACTGCGCCACGCGCGCCATGTGCGCGTAGTCGATGTACTCCGGCTCGTCGGTGACCTGGTGATAGTCGCCGTGCAGCCCGGTGGTGAAGAAGGTGATCGGGATGCCGTAGCGCGCGTAGTTGTAGTGATCGCTGCGGCAGTAGATGTTGTCGGCCTGGCCCGGCGCGTCGAACCGGTAGTCGAACCGGAACGGCATCGCTTCGGTCTGGTTCACCGACTCCACCATGTCGCCCAGTTCGGTGGACAGCCGGTGCGAGCCCACGAGCTGGAGGTAGGTGGGTCCGCCCACGGGCAGGTCCTGCGCGTCGCCGCGGCCATCCATGTCGATGTTGAGCTGGGCCACGATCGAGTCGCGCGGAACCGTCGGGTGATCGGTGAACCACTCCGAACCCCACAGCCCCTTCTCCTCGCCCACGTGCCAGACGAAGATGATCGACCGTTCGGGCTTCACGGCGCTCTTGGCGAACGCCTCGGCCAACTCGAGCACCGTCACCGTGCCGGAGCCGTCGTCGTCGGCGCCGTTGCTGATCGAGTCGAGGCGGATGGGCCGCAGCTTGCGCACGCTGTCGAGGTTGATGTGGATGTCGCGCAACGCCTGTTCCTGCTCCGCCGTCGGCCGCTCACCGCGCGCCAGCATGCCGGTGATCGCGTACCGCGCCGCGTTGTACAGGTGCAGCGAGTCGTGGTCCACCGGCGGTCCCTGGCGGATGCCGATGTGATCGTTGTGGGCGCCGATCGCCACGTATTCGCCGCGCAGCTTGGGATCCGAACCCGGCAGGATCGCCACCACGTTGCGCGCCGGCGCCGGCTTCTCGATGTACCGCGGATTGCCCGCCACCGTCTTGCCCAGCGTGCCCTTGGCGGCCTGCGCCGCCGGCATCCCGAGCAACACCTCCGCGGCATGCGCGCTGATCGTGAGCGTGGCCGCCTGCGCCGGCAGCGGCGCGGCCGACGGATTCTTGAAGATCACGTTGCCGGCGCGCGGCCGGGCGGTCCGCACCGCGGCCTCCCACGCGTCGCCCGTCTCGATCGTCGCGATGCCCGCCGCCTCAGCCAGCGGATTCACCGCGCCGCGGCCGCGCCCGCCGCCGAATCCCCGACCGCCGCGCCCCCGGCCCCCCGGACGCGCCGTGAGGATCACCAGCTTGCCGCGCACCTGGTCGGCCGTGAGTTCGTTGGTCGTGTCGCCCTGCTCGCCGCCGTAGATGGCCTGCGCGCCGTTCACCGATCGCGGATCACCGCCGCGCCCCGGGCTGGCCACGAAATCCCTGAACGCCACGAGCCTGGTCTTGCCCACGACGAGCGTCGATTTCGGGTCGAGCGACCGCTGGAACACCGGCAGGTTCTGGAAGTAGGTGCCGTGGTCGCCGGCCGGCTTGAGGCCCAGCGCCTTGACCTGCGCCGCGATGTAGGACGTGGACTTGAGATGGCCGATCGTGCCGGTCTCGCGGCCCTGCATCGAATCGTCGGCGAAGATGTAGAGCCGCGTCATCAGATCGCCGGCCGTGATCGCAGCCGTCGTGGGCTGCGGCTTGTGCTTGAGTGGAAGCTCCTGCTGCTGGGCCGCCAGCGCGGCCGGGAGGACCATCAGGGCGCCAAGGCGCCGAATCACGCGGAAGGAAGTCACGTGCCGATCCTGGGATGGGGGTGGGGTGGACTTGCATATCGTGTACGCGTGCGGCCGGCGGGATGCTGAATGACGACGGTAGGGCGGTAGGACGGTAGGGGCGTAGGACGGGAACAGCGTTCAGACCTAAACCGTGTTATCCTGTCCCCGTACTTCCGCAGCCGCCGTCCTACCCCCCTACCGCCCTACCGCCCTACCGTCCCCATGCTCCACCTCGAGACCATCGCCGTCCACGCGGGGCACGCCCCCGACCCGGCCAGCGGAGAGGTCACCCCCGCGATCCACCTCTCCACCACGTACGAGCGCGCCCCCGACGGCACGCTCCCGGGCGGCTACCTCTACACGCGCAACGACAATCCCAACCGGCATGCGCTCGAGCAGTGCCTGGCCCAGCTCGAAGGGGGCGTGGACGCGGCGTGCTTCGCGTCGGGGTCGGCGGCCACGATGGCCGTGTTCCAGGCCCTCGAATCGGGCGCCCACGTCCTCGCGCCCGACGATGCCTATTACGGAACCATCAAGCTGGCGCGCGAGGTGTTCGGACGGTGGGGCCTCGAGCTGTCGGTGGTGGACATGACCGACCTGGCCGCCGTGCGCGGCGCGATGCGGCCCAACACCAGGGTCCTCTGGATCGAGACCCCGTCCAATCCGCTCGTGCGCGTGGTGGACATCGCCGCCCTCGCCGCCATCGGCCGCGCCGCCGGCGCCCACGTCGTGGTGGACAACACCTGGGCCACGCCGGTGCTGCAGCGGCCCCTCGACCTCGGCGCCCACCTCTCGTTCCACTCCACCACCAAGTACCTCGGCGGTCACAGCGACGTGCTGGGCGGGGCGCTCGTGACCGGCGCCGCGGACGCGTTCTGGGAGCGCGTGCGCACCGTGCAGGCCAGCGGCGGCGCGGTGCCGTCCCCCTTCGACTGCTGGCTCACCCTGCGCGGCATCCGCACCCTGCCCTGGCGCGTGCGCGGCCAGACCGACAACGCCCGTCGCATCGCCGACGCCCTGGCCCGGCATCCCGCGGTGACCGTGGTGCACTACCCGGGCCTGCCCACGCATCACGCGCACGCGCTCGCGGCGCGCCAGATGCGCGCCCCAGGCGCCATGCTGTCGTTCGAGGTGAAGGGCGGACGCGACGCCGCGCTCGCCGCCATCGCGCGGCTGCAGATCGTCACCCGGGCCACGAGCCTGGGCGGCACCGAATCGCTCATCGAGCACCGGGCCACCGTCGAACCTCCGGACACCAAGACGCCGCAGGCGCTGCTGCGGCTCTCCGTGGGGCTCGAGCATGCCGACGATCTCATCGCCGACCTCGACGCCGCCCTCCGCGGCCCCACGTCGCGATAGCTTTCGGGCATGACGCCGGCTGCCCCCGCGGTGCTCCTGCTGAGCGGTGGACTCGATTCCACCACGCTCCTCGCCCTCGCCCGCTCGAGGGGACACGACGTGTACGCGATGTCGTTCCGCTACGGGCAGCGCCACGCGCACGAACTGGACGCGGCGCGGCGCGCGGCCGCCCGATGGGCCGCGGTCGAGCACGTGGTCGTGGACATCGATCTGCGCGTGTTCGGCGGCTCGGCGCTCACCAGCGACACCCCGGTGCCCAAGGACCGCGCGGCTGCCGAGATGGGAACCGGCATCCCCATCACCTACGTGCCGGCCCGCAACACGATCTTCCTCTCGTTCGCGCTGGCCTGGGCCGACGTGCTCGGCGCCCGCGACATCTTCATCGGGGTCAACGCGCTGGACTATTCGGGATATCCCGACTGCCGGCCGGAGTACGTCGCGGCCTACGAGCGCATGGCCAACCTCGCCACGCGGGGCGGCGTCGAGGGCTCCGCGCCCGTGCACATCAACGCGCCACTCATCGCGATGACCAAAGCCGAGATCATCCGGCTGGGCACCGCGCTGGGCGTGGACTACGGCGCCACCACCAGCTGCTACGATCCCGACGACGCCGGCGCCGCGTGCGGCCACTGCGACGCGTGCCAGCTCCGCCGCAACGGATTCGCCCAGGCGGGGCTCGTGGATCCGGCGCGGTACCGCGCGTGACGGCGCCGGCGGCGTAGCGATGTACACGGTCAACGAGATCTTCTACACGCTGCAGGGCGAGGGCTATCACGCCGGCCGGCCCGCCGTGTTCTGCCGCTTCAGCGGCTGCAACCTCTGGACGGGACGCGAAGCCGATCGCGCCACCGCCGCGTGCCGCTTCTGCGACACCGACTTCCTGGGCGTGGGCCCCGATGGCGGCAAGTTCGCCACGCCCGAATCGCTCGCCGACACGATCGCCGGACGGTGGCCGCGAACCGCGCCCAACCGCGGACACCCGTTCGTGGTCTGCACCGGCGGCGAGCCGCTGCTGCAACTCGACGCGCCGCTCATCGCGGCGCTCCACGCGCACGGCTTCGACGTGGCGGTGGAGACCAACGGCACGCAGCCGGCGCCCGCCGGCCTCGACTGGGTGTGCGTGAGCCCCAAGGCACGCGCGCCGCTCGTGCTCACGCGCGGCGACGAACTCAAACTGGTGTATCCGCAGGACGGCGGCGCGCCGGAGCGCTACGCCGATCTGGCCTTCGCCAATTTCTTCCTGCAGCCGATGGACGGACCCGACGCCGCGCCCAACACGCGCGCCGCACTCGACTATTGTCTGGCGCACCCGCAATGGCGCCTGAGCCTGCAGACCCACAAGGCCCTCGGCATCCGGTAAGCGGAATCTTTGCGGAACACGCCGCGCCGGGGCGAGTATCGCAGTCCATCGCGCGGAATTTCATGTTGACCGATCGCTGTCCACGGGCCATCTTTCCAACCCGCGATTCGCGGCGCGCGGCCCTGGCCGGCCGCCGCCTTCCCAAGCCCCTCGGCATGCTCACTCGTCGGCCCACGCCGCTTCGCCTCGCCCGCGCCGCCCTGACCGCCGTACTGGTGGCGGGCGCCGGCATGGCGATCGCGCCGGCCGCCGGGGCCCAGGAAGTGAAGCCGTTCGTGGCGCTGAACACGCCCCTGGCCACCGACGGGCCCAAGCCCTTTGCCCGGTTCAGCGAGTCGGCCGATGCGATGCGCGATTCCATCGTCGCCCTCGCCCGGGCGCAGCTGGGCAAGCGCTACGTGCTCGGCGGCACGTCGCCGGAGCGCGGATTCGACTGCAGCGGGCTCGTGAAGTACGTCCTCGGTTTGCTCGACGTCTCGGCGCCGCGGACGGCGCGCCTCCAGGCGCATCTGGGCGAGGCCGTGGCCAAGGATCGCAGCGAGCTCAAGCCCGGGGACCTGCTCACCTTCGGCCGGTCGCGCCGCGGCGCCAGCCACGTGGCCATCTACGTGGGCGACGGCCGGTACATCCACGCCAGCGTCACCGCCGGCCGCGTGATCGAGACCACGCTCGACCGCACCGATTCGCCCCTCGTCCGCGCCTGGCGCGGCGTGCGGCGCATCTTCGAACCCACCGCCGACAGCACCACGAAAGCGGGCGACGGCTGATCGCCGTCGCCCGTGGGTGGCTGCTCGTCGGCGCGCTGCGCTAGCGGCGCACGAACACATTCCCCTGTAACGAGCGCCCCCAGCACGCCGTGCTCGCCAGCGGGGCGTTCATGGTGCCCCCGCTCCCCGAATTCTGCGCGATCATCGCCTGCGACGAGGTCTGCGCGCGCGGCACCGGCTGCGTGATCTCGGGCTGCGTGTAGGCGGGCGGCGCGGCCTGCGTCGAATATCCCCCGCCCGGAGCCACGGCCTGGGCCGTGCACTGCCGCTGCACCTGCTCGTACCCATTGCCGAAGTTGGCATACACGAGCCCGTCCGTTCCGACCATCACGGGAACGTTCAGGTTCGTGTAGCTCCGAGGCGCGTAGTACTGCCGGGAGTTGTAGTTGTCGTAGCCGCCGCGGCGTTGCCGCGGGGCCGACTGGGCCTGGGACCGCGCCGGTCCGGCGCTTCCCATGGACGACGCGGGCGGCGCCTTCTGCGGCGGCAGCGGCCGCGCCTGCCCGAGCGCCGGGCTGGCCAGCAGCGCGCTCGCTCCACCGATCGACAGCAGCATCTTCAGGGTCCGCATGGTGTCTCCCACTCGAGGTCCTTCACTCTGACCCTACGCAAGCATACCGCAAACCGCAACTCGGGGTTCCCAATGCAGACGCGCGGGGAGCCTGGGCCCCCCGCGCGTCGCGTCCAACCGTTGCTCCGCCCGGTTCAGCGCGGCGGCATCAGGTTGTCGCCCCCCGCCACGATCACGAACTCGTCGCGGCGGTTCTGCGACCAGCACGACTCCTCATGCTCGGTGCACACGGGGTGCTCCTCGCCGAAGCTCACGATGTCGATGCGGCCCGCATCGATGCCCTTGGCCACCAGGTACCGGCGCGCCTCTTCGGCGCGCCGCATGCCGAGCGCCTGATTGTACTCGTCGGACCCCCGCTCGTCGGCGTTGCCTTCGATGCGGATGCGGACGCCGGAGTTGGCCTGGAGAATGGGGAACTTCGCGTCGAGCGCGCTCTTGGCGTCGTCGCGCAGATTCGACTTGTCGTAGTCGAAGAAGATCTTGGTTTCGAGCGCGGCCGTGAGGCGAGCCGCCTCGGCGGCGCGTGCGCTGTTGGCGGCGTCGATGCTATCCTGTCGCGCCCTGGAGGCCGCGGCGATGGAATCCTGGCGCGCCTTCTCGCGCGCCGCGTCGGCCCGCGCGATCGAATCGGCGCGGCGCGCCTGATCGATGCTGTCCTGGTTGATCACCGGGGGCTTGGGAGTGGGCGCCGGCGCGGCCTCCGATCCGTTCCCGAGCAGGAAGCTCAGACCGGCGCGGAGTTCCACGTTCGAGGACCGGGCTGCGTTGGGGTTGTTGCCCACCGCTACGGTGGGGTACGCGAACCGCGAGTCCGCCGGATTCTCCACGTATTCCACCAGGCCGTCGAACCGGAGCGCCACGGTCTGATTGAGGTTCCAGCGGTAGCCTATTGCCGGGCTGAGCGAGAAGTCGCGCCCGCCGTCCACCGTCTCGCCGCCGAACCCGACGCCGATCAGCACCTGATTGCCGGCCACCGGCAGATTGTACGTCACGCGCGCCGCGTACGTCTGATACGACTTGGAGCCGGACTCGAGGCGCGGCGGCTTCTCGGTGAGGCTGGAGCTGGCCAGATCGGCCTCCAGCTCCCACCGCGGAGTGACGAACACTCCCGCGCGGCCGCCCACCCCGAACCCGTTCTTGAGGGCCCACGGGGTATCCATGATGGAAAACTGACCGAATCCGCCCAGCTCCACCGTTCCCGCCTTCTGCGCCCCTGCGGGCACGGCGAGCACGGCGAGCACGAGCGCAGCGAGCGCTGGGGAAATTACACGATGTGCTTTCATAAATTATTGTCTCCGTTGGAGTTAGAGCACCCATTGGGGCGGCTCATCATCGCACCGGCGTCCCCGCAGCGTCGCCAACGTGCATGGTGCCATCCATACCCGATGGGGTCAGTCAGCCGCGCACCCGGCGGAGAACACGGGTTGCCACGAGCTTGAAGACTGTTTGCATAACGCATTAACTGCCGCTGATGCCTCTGGAAACGTCGCCAGATGGCAGTTAACGCGCAAGACGGCCGCCCTTAATTCACGAATTCGTTGTCCTGGGGCCGGGGCGGCCAGCGGTGCGCCGGCGCAGCGCGCCATCACTGAATTCTCAAGATCACCAGGCGCAGCGGATGGCCGGCCGCCAGCGGCTCCCCCGACGGTGCGTGCACGTCGAGGAGCTGGGGCGCCGTCTGGGAGCCCGAGAGGTCGAAGAACGCGCCCGAACCGCCGGCCAGCAGCGGCACCTGCTGCACCCAGCGCCCGAAGGCTTCGGCGTGCACGCCCAGCGGCCACGCCGAGAAGTCGGTGGGAAAATCGGCGTTGAGTCCGGCATCGATGTCGCGCAGGTTCCAGCTCGGCACCACGTAGCGCGCGCCGGGCGGCGCGGCGAATCCCGGATAGTCGTCGGCCGCGAGGGCCATCGTGAAATAGCCGTCCAGCTCGTCCCAGCTCCGGCCCGTCTTGTCGGTGATGTTCTGCACGCCCTGCATGGTGGCGTCGCGCACGAGCGGCTTGAGCAGGTCCGACTCCTGCGTGGAGTACTGGTCCAGGAGCCACCGCGCGAACAGCCACGCGCTGCCGTAGATGTCGGCGTCGGCCGATCCCGACGACAGGAAGGACGTGGCCTCGTTCTGCGCCATGTAGTCGTACAGGAACGAGAACTGGTCGGCCATCAGGTACTCCGAGCCGAAGCACGGGCTGCCCACCGTCGCCCCGCGCACGTCGCAGGACACGGTGCCCTGGTAGCCGGCGTCCGACTTCCACCCCGCCGCCGGCGCATAGAGCGTGCGCGCGTACAACTCCGCCGCCACCTGGGCCGTGCCCTCCTCGAACCAGCTCTCTTCGAGGTCGGTGCCCACGGGGTCGGCGAACCGCTCGGCGATGGCCGTGATGTGCTTGGTCTCGTGGATGAGCGTGGACGGGATGATGCTCTTCCAGCCGGCGATCGTGGTGATGTCGGCCGCGCTTCCCGCGGCGGTGAGCGGCACCCGCGCGTAGAACAGTTCGGTGTTGTTGCTCGACGGCACCTGCGCGTCGTACGACGGCGGGAACATGTCGCACGCCGTGACGAACCCGAGGAGCCCCGGCGACTCGTCGCTCACCTTGCGCGTGAACAGCATCGTCACCTTGCCGTTGCCGGCCAGCGAGTCGTCGAACGCCATCGGATCGCCGAAGTACGTGGTGAGGATGGGGTACATCACGCTGTCGAACGTCTTCCCGAGGGCCACGTACTCGCTGTCCATCTGGCCGGCGAGCGGCGAATCGGTGGCCTCGAGCACGATGCCGTGCGCGCCCACGTACACCACCCGCGCCGTCACGTTGACGAACGTCTGGCACCCGCTGCCGGTGCCGTATTTGAGGGTCACGGTATCGCCCACCGTCTGCGGAATGAGGGGCACGGTGGCGCGGGCGCCCCCGCCCGCGGCGTTCAGCGCGGGGCGGCGAGCGCCGCGCGCTTTCATGGCCGCGATCAGCGGGCGCACCGCCGCGATCTGGCGGGCCTCGCGTTCGGCGTGTCCGTCGACCAGGTGCATCCACGCGGCGCGCAGGGGCCCGCGCGCTGCGGGCCGCGGCGCCGTGAGCGTCCGGGGGGCGGGGCGGGCTCGGCTCGCCGCGGCAGCCGCGGCCCCCGTCACCCCGCCGGCGCCCCGCACCTCGAACCCCGTGATGCCGTCGGCCACGGGAAAGTCGTTGTACACATCCACCAGATATCGCCCGCCGCTGCCGAGGAGTTCGTTGCACCCCACCTGCGACGGATCGGTGATCATCAGCACCTGGCCGGCCGCGATCGTGCGCTGGACGGCGATCTGCAGCGCGTGCTGCGCGGAGTCGGGCACCGACCCCAGCGTGAGCGCCGTGCTTCCGCTCTTGCCGTCGCTGGTGGCGGTGATCGTCACCGTGCCCAGGGTGTTGGTGACCACCACCGGCACCGGACCCGTGGGGGTGCACGGCAGGGTGGCGGGGATCGTGACCGTGAGCTGCGTGGCGCCGGCCGCCGTGACCAGCACCGGCGTGCCCGACACCGTGACCTGCACCCCATTCGCCGCGGCGGCGAAGTTCGATCCGGCGATGGTCGCGGTAGCGCCCACCGTGAGCAGCGCCGGCGCGATCGTGGCTATTTGGGGGCGGGGCGCGCTGGCGACGACGGTCACCACGCCGTCGGCGGAGACCGTGGCCCTGGTGGAATCCGACGTCGTCCAGGTGACGGGGAAGCCGGTGATCGGCGCACCGTTGGCGTCGGTGACCAGGGCGCTCAGCCGCAGCGTGTCGCCGGGCGTGAGCGCCTGCGCGGTGGGCGTGACGGTCACGCGGGCCACGCCGGTGGGAATGACCGTGATCGCCGTCGATCCCGTGCGTCCCTCGCTCGTGGCGCTGATCGTGGTCGCGCCCGCGGCAACGGCCGTGACCAGTCCGCCGGCCGACACCGCGGCGACGGCGGCGTTGGTGGAGCTCCACGTGAGCGCGCGCCCGGTGAGCGCGTTGCCCGCGGCGTCGAACAGGCTGGCCGTGAGTTGCACCGTGTCGCCCACGTGGAGCGACGGGCTGGGCGTCGTCAGCACCACGCGGGCCACCGGGGCCGGGGCCAGTGGCGTGGCGTCGCGCGCGGCGCCGCAGCCTGCGGCGGCGAGGGCGAGGGCGGCAAACGTCAGGCGGCGAACGGTGGGGAGCATGCGGGGGGGCGGCAGGAGAGGCGGCGCAGGCGTCGCGTGGGGAGTGCGCACGTTGCGGCCCGGCGGGGGGGGCGTCAACCGGGCATTTGGTGTCCGTACGGTTGCCATACGTCCGGGGGGGGCGTGCAGATTGGTAGGCATGACGACCCGGGATGTCTGGCAGGGAGCCCGCGCGGCATTCGAAACGCCGGCCTGGATCCGGCCCGAGCGGTTGGCGGGGCTGCTCACGCTGCCTGCCGATGCGCCGGCGGTGGCGCGGGCCGAGCCCGCGTCGGCGCTCGGGGCGGCGCGGCGCGCGCTGCGCGTGCTGTCGTGGCTGCCCGGGGGGCGCTGGCGCACGAGCTGCCTGTACGAGAGCGTGGCCGAGTGCGTGGTGCTCCGCCGCTCGGGAATCCCGGCGGCGGTGTGCATCGGGGTGAAGCGGGACGCCGGCGGATCGCCCGCGATCGCGGCGCACGCGTGGGTGGCGCGGGGCGAAGCCGACACGCGGTTCCACGGCTTCGCGACGCTGGCCGTGCTCGACGCGCTGCGCGCGCAGCGGTGACGGGGGCCGGAGTATAAGGAAAGACAAATGTTTGCGGCGGCGGGCGGCTTTGTATTTCCTTAGCGTGCCTGACGGTGCCATACGCCGGGGTGGACGCTTGATTGCCGCTCCGTACGTCGCGACGCGGCGTCGAGAATCGGTACTTTCTTCGCCACCCCGAGGTGACTCCACACCATCCGGGGGAGTTTGTTCTTCGGTAGCCGCATGACCCACGCGTCCCGCCCCGGCGACGCCTCGCGGCCTGCCCGTCCCACCGCACCATCCCTGTCCCAGTTTGTCGGGGCGATTTCACACCACATGCTTGCCACGGAGGCGAGACCATGCGAATGCAGCATTGGCGGATCGTGCTCGGTGCAATGGCCATGGCGATTCTGCCCGGCGTTGCAGCGGCACAAGGACTGAGAATCACGGGCCGCGTTCAGGGCTCGGCCGGGGAACCGACCCCGGGCGCCGCCGTGGCCCTCGAGGGCATGGGCATCGGCGCCACCGTCGGCCCCGACGGCCGCTACACCATCATCGTCCCCGACGCCCGCGTGAGCGGACAGACGGTGACGATCACCGCCCGCGCCATCGGGTTCACGGCGCTGACGCGCCGCATCGTGCTCACCGGTTCCGAGATGACGCAGGACTTCGCGCTCGTCTCCGCGCCGTTGCGGCTCTCGGAGATCGTCGTCACCGGTTCTGGCACCCAGACGACGCGTGAGAAGCTGGGCAACGTCGTCAACACGGTGAGCGGCGCGGCCATCGCGCAGTCCGCTTCCACCAACCTGGTGAGCGCGCTCTCCGGAAAGGCGCCGAACGTCGAGGTGCACACGCAGAGCGGCGAGCCGGGCGCATCGGCGTCGATCCGCATCCGCGGCTACACCACGATCCTCGGCACCAGCCAGCCGTTGTTCATCGTGGACGGCACGCCGATCGACAACTCGACCAGCCCGACCACGTCCTCCGCCGGCGGCACGGTGACCTCCAACCGCGCGGCCGACATCAACGACGACGACATCGCGTCCATCCAGATCCTCAAGGGATCGGCCGCGGCGGCCATCTACGGCGCCCGCGCCGCGAACGGCGTGGTGCTGATCACGACCAAGTCGGGCCAGGCCGGCCCCACGCGGTACTCGCTCAAGTCGGAGATGAACACCGACCAGGTGATCAAGTTCCAGGCCCTGCAGCATCAGTTCGGCCAGGGCGTGAACGGCAAGGCCGCGGTGTGCGGCGGCCTGGGCTGCAACATGACCTCCGTGAGCTACGGGGCCCCGATCACCGGCGCCTGGTACGATCACTCCAAAGACATGCTGCACGACGGCCACACGTACGACAACGACCTGCAGATCTCGGGCGGCGACCAGCGGACGACCTTCTTCCTGTCCGCCGGCCAGACCGACCAGAACGGCGTCGTCATCGGCCCCAACAACTACTACAATCGCAGCTCGGTGCGCCTCAAGGCGACCCACGCGCTGAACAGCAACCTGCACATCGGCGGCAACGCCGATTACGTGGACAGCCGCGGCGCCTACGTCCAGCGCGGCTCGAACGTGTCGGGCCTGCTGCTCGGCGGCTACCGCACGCCGGCCGACTTCAACAACTTCCCGTACCTCGATCCCACGTTCCATCTGCAGCGGTCGTACCGCTATCCCGAGCCCACGGGCACCTCGCAGACCGTCGGGCGCGGATACGACAACCCGCTGTTCGTGGCGTACAACAACGGCGCCGAGAGCGAGCTGGGCCGCTTCATCGGCAACACCAACGTAGACTGGGCGCCCAATACCTGGTTTGCCCTCAAGGAGAACTTCGGCATCGACTCGTACAGCGACTATCGCCTCGAAGCGCTGCCGCAGAGTTCCTCCGGATCGCCCACCGGTCAGGTGACCCGCAACGACGAGTTCTATCTCGGCCTCGACAACAACCTGCTCGTCACGCTCACCAAGCACATGAGCGGCAGCGATGAGGCGCAACTCGTGGTCGGGCAGGAATTGAACTCGCGGCGCGACCGGTTCAACAGCAACACCGGCCTCAACCTCGTGGCCCCGCAGCCGTTCTCGCTGCAGAACACCACGTCGTCGTCGCCCTCGGAAAACCGCAGCCTACGCCACATCGAAGGCTACTTCGCGCAGGGCTCGCTGGACCTGTTCAACCAGCTGTACCTCACGGCCGGCGTCCGCAACGACGGCTACTCGACGTTCGGCGCGTCCAACCGCACCGCCAACTATCCCAAGGCGAGCATTGCCTGGAACGTCACCAACTTCATGGGCAACACCAATCAGACCGGCCTGCTCAGCTACTTCAAGCTGCGCGCCGCGTATGGTGAGACGGGCAACGAGCCGCCCGTGTACGCCGACGCCACCGGCTACTCGCTGGGGCAGGGCTTCTACGGCTCCGGCTACGGCGACGGACTGAACGCCACGCAGCAGGGCCGCGCCGGCCTCGTCACCAACCCCACGGAAGGCGGCGGCAAGACGCTCAAGCCCGAGCGCACCAAGGAATCCGAGATCGGCACCGACCTGGCGTTCTTCGATCAGAAGATCGAACTCGGCCTCACCTACTACGACAAGAAGTCCACGCAGATCATCCTTGCCCTGCCCCAGGCGCCCGACGCCACGGGCTTCTACAGCGCGATCACGAACGGCGCGCAGATCAACAACCAGGGCACCGAAGTCACGGTGGCCGGCCATCCGATCAACAATCGGGACCTCGGCTGGGACATCGGCATCAACTGGGCGCACAACCAGAACATGGTGGCCGACCTCTCGGGCGTGCAGTTCGTGAGCCGCGGGGCCGGCAGCTTCTCCGGCGCCTACGGCACGGTCACCAAGGGCTATCCGGTGGGCGTGCTCCGCGGGCAGGACTTCGCCATCTGCGGACGCGGGCTGGTGCTCAACGGCGTGAACATCGATCAGGCGTGCGGCGCGAATTCCAATGGCGCGCTGTACATCGGGGCCAACGGCCTCCCGGTGGTGGATCCCACCGATCGCGTGATCGCCGATCCGAACGCCAAGTGGACGGGCAGCGTCAGCACGACGTTGCGCGTGGGTCGCAACCTCCGCTTCAACGGCCTGCTCGACATCAAGCATGGCGGCCAGGCGTGGGACGGCACCAAGGGCGCGCTGTACTACTTCGGCACGGCGGCCGGGACGGCCATCCGCGGCCAGAGCGTGACTTACGGCAAGGACTACTTCACCCAGCAGTACCCGCGCGTGGCCGGTCCGGGCGCCGGGACGTCGTTCGTTGTCGGCCAGAGCTGGTGGACCGGCCAGGGCGGCGGCTTCGGCAGCGTCTCCGCGCAGTTCATGGAGCCGG
>Ga0307373_10000842_pt1 | contig 58991 bp, 48 predicted proteins | sample OX2MG_FD_202534 | JGI IMG/M metagenome (GOLD analysis project Ga0307373, IMG submission 202534) | Soil microbial communities from Risofladan, Vaasa, Finland - OX-2 | ecosystem: Environmental > Terrestrial > Soil > Coastal area > Acid sulfate soil | place: Finland: Risofladan, Vaasa | collected... | reverse complement strand
ACAAAATATAGTGACGCCGTTCTTTGTAGCGCCGCTCGGCGGCAAGCACTGCTTGCCTGAGCGGCGAAAGACGCGGGTCATCGACCCGCGCTACAGTAATAGTTGTCACTATATTTTGTAACTCTCAATAGCAGCGTAAGTAAGCTCCGGAGGAGCGACATAACCTAGCCCACGGCGCAAGCCGTGGCGTGACTTCGTGAACGAACTTCAGTTACACCGCGCTAGCCGGCCGGAATCTTCTCCGGCGAATTTTGCATGACGAAATCCTTTTCGGTCCCCGGCACCCCATATTCGTAGGGACCGTGGTAAATCACAGGCTTTTTTCCGGGAAAATTGCCAGGAGGGGGTGGAGATGGAACGGCCCATTCCAGAGAGGTCCCTTCCCAGGGATTGTCGGCCGCTTTTTCCCCCTTGAACATGCTCCAGAAGAAATTAAAGACAAAAAGAAGCTGTGCCGCGCCGGTGACGAAAGCTGCAACTGTTATGAACTGGTGCATGGGAATCAGGGGTTTCAGGAAGTTGTCCGTGAAGGCTGCGTAACGGCGCGGGTTGCCCTCTAGGCCCAGAAAATGCATCGGCATGAAAATGGCATACGCGCCGATAAAGGTTAGCCAAAAATGCATCTTTCCCAGGCATTCACTCATCATTCGGCCGAACATCTTTGGAAACCAAAAGTAAGTGCCGGCAAAAATAGAAAACGTGCCGGCAAGTCCCATGATCATATGGAGGTGCGCGATCACAAAGTACGTATCATGCAGATAAACGTCCAAGGGAGGTTGGGCAAGGAAAAGCCCGCTCAGTCCACCCGTCACGAAGACCGATACAAAACCAATCGCAAAAAGCATCGAGGTGGTAAATCGCAGCTTGCCGCCCCACAGCGTTCCCAGCCAGTCGAAGGTGGTGACCGCCGAGGGGACGGCGATGGCCATGGTGAGGACAGCGAAGGTGAAACCAGTGTACGGATTCATCCCGCTGACGAACATATGGTGTCCCCAGACCATGAAGCTTAGGAACCCGATGGCCATCAGCGAATAAACCATGGCCCGGTAACCCAAAGCCGGCTTTCGGGAGAAGCACGACAGGATGTGGGAAATAATCCCCATCGCGGGCAGGATGGTGATGTAGACCTCCGGATGCCCGAAAAACCAGAACAAGTGCTGCCACAGGAGGGGTGCCCCCCCGCCGCGATGAATAAGTTCGCCGCTGATCACCATGCCGGCGGGGAGAAAGAAACTGGTCCTCCCCACCCGGTCCATCATGAGCAGGAGGCAGGCGGCCAGCAGAACCGCAAATGACAGGAGAATCATCACGGCCGTCAGAAACCACGCCCAGCAGGTAAGCGGAAGGCGCAGAAGCGTCATGCCGCGCGCCCGCATACCCAAGGTGGTGGCAATGAAATTGACTGATCCCAGCAATGCCCCCAGGCAGAATAGGGCAATCGCGATAATCCAGAGATTCTGTCCCATGCCTTCCCCTGGGCCCGTAACGGATCCCACCGCGCTCAAAGGAGCGTAAGCTGTCCAGCCCGTAATGGGCGGACCGTCGCTCGCGAAGAAGGTTGAAAGCAAAACGCACAAGGCCGCAAAAGTGGTCCAGAAGGACAGCATGTTCAGCCGGGGAAAGGCCATCTCCCTGGCGCCGATCTGAAGGGGCAGCAGGAAGTTGCCGAATCCGGCTTGCGGCGCAACCGTTAGAACAAAGAAAATCATCAGCGTGCCGTGGATGGTCAGCAGGGACAAATAGTACTCAGGCGTCAAAACACCACCGGGAGCGCCGGCTGGCGAGAGCGTGCTGAGCAGCGGGAGGTGGACGTTCGGCCACGCCAGGTGCAGCCGCATCACCCAGGAAAGGAGCATGGCGAGCAAGGCCGCGAAGAGCGCCAGGAAGTAGAACTGCCGCCCGATGACCTTATGGTCAAGGCTGAAAATGTATTTCCCGACGAATCCTTTCCGCTGTTCAGGTCCCCTCTGAACTTCCCCCATACGCTACCTCTCGCTGCCCGGCCTCGGCGGAACTATTGCATCGCCGCCTCATCCTTCAGCCATTGCTCAAACTTCTTCTCCGTCATCACTTGCAGAAAAGCTCTCATCTTGTAATGCCCCATGCCGCACAACTGAGCGCAGACGATTTCATACCGCCCGTCATCGTGATTGAGCGCATCCCGCGTGGCCGTAAAATGAATGGGCATCTCCATACCCGGAACCAGGTCCTGCTTAATTCGGAGCTCGGGGACGAAAAAAGAATGGATGACGTCCTTGGAGCGAAGAATCAATTGCACCGGGCGGTCCACCGGAATCCCCAGCGTGGCCGTCACGATATCATCTTTGGACGCCGGATCGTGCAGGCGGTCGAGACCCAGATAATTTGCCATCGCGTCGTCCATCAGGGCCGGGTGGATGGGTCCGAAGCGTCCATCGGGCCCGGGATAACGGAAGTACCACGCAAATTGCTCACCCCAAACCTCAATTCGCAAGGCCCCTGCCTGCGCGCCCGTGTAGTGCATGCGCGCCCAGGTCCGATGGCCCATAAAAGCCAATCCCACGAACAGGATCAGGGCAATGAGGGTCCAGGCGACTTGCAGCTTGGCAGGACCGTGCAAATAGATGGCCTTCCCGCCATCGCCCCGGTCTCGATATCGCCAGATGAGGTAGGCAAGGCCGAGTTGCGTCAGAACAAAGATGGCTCCGGTGATGATGAAGGTCAGCGTAAACAGATGATCGATGGCCGGCCCGTGGGCCGCGATGTCAACAGGGAACCACCCTAGGTGGGTGGAAAACAGTGCTACGGAAACTGCGGTGATCAAAGTTAGGGCCAGGGCAATGACCAGCGCCATGTCTTCATGCTCCCATGCGGTTTTTGTTGCAACACCTTGTTTTCACAAGTTCACTTGGCCACCAGAATAGCGCGAAAAGGCTTGAGCGCAACGGACAGTGCGACAGAAAAAATGGCCCTTCTCCCATGAAACAGTATTCGCCCCCAGAGTCCGTGCAGGTCTCGGAGCAGCTCGCCCATTGACCCTTGCCGATTATATCGCCGTGTCAGTCGCCCTTGAACGTAAAGTCCAGTGTTGTTTTTTGGCGCGGCGCGATGGTTATTTCCTTCTCTTGCGTCCCGAAAGTGGCCGTCCATGCCGCCACAGTATAATGGCCGGGAGGCAGACCCTCGATCGTGTAGGTGCCCGCGCTTCCGGTTACCGCGTAGAACGGATTCGAGGTGACTCCGATGTAAGCCTTCATCCACGGGTGTTGATTACACTCGACAGGAATCATGATTTCCGGTTGCGAAAACTTGCGTATGATAGGCGGCGAGCCGGGAAGCTGGGATAAGTTCCAGCCGCGGTTTTTTCAGGACTGATGTGGACATTGTGGATGGTGTTGTCGCTGTTCACCGCTTTCAAGGGCTGACCCACCATGAGGCCCAGAACGTGAGGCCGATACATGCAGCCCGCCTGATCGAGCACAACAGGCTGAGATGGCGGGACAAAAACGTATTGTTCGGTCCCTGACTTCACATAGACAAATACATTCGGCAGCGTTCCGTTGGCGTTCACCTTGCCGTCTTCGGCGTAAACCGGCCCCGAATGTCCTTTGGTGCAAGCAGGGTCCGCGTCCATCCTGATGACGTGCACCTCAGGCTTGCGACCTTCAAAGCTCACCCGGCCGGTCATCGTCCCCACGGTGGAAGGATCAATCGGGGTTGGTTTCACGGGGGCAGCGGCCCGCGGGCCTTCTGTCCGTTCCCCTGTCTTTTTCCCGCAGCCGGCCATGATCAGCGGCAAAAGGCAAACCAGCATTGAGAACCCGAGGCGTTTCATTCCTTTCATGCTTGCATATCCTTGGTTGGGCAGAGTTCAACGGTTACGAACCTGAATGATCTCGGTTGACTCCTCATCGGCTGCGATCGTAAAACATTCAAAAAGTCCTGCCTATTCTACCAGCCCGGGGCCTGTTTTTGCGCTTTCTCGCAATGCCGACTTCAAGGGACCAACCTGCATAGCGGACCTACAGCCCTGAACGGAGCTAAGCCTGGGGCGTGTCGGGGACGCGCAACGGCTGGCATGATTATGTATATAGTAATATATTATTAATGTATGATATCTACTAGTAGAGTATGGTATACATTACGTCCATGGCGCCCTGCGGTCTCCTTTTCGTATTCCGGTCGCGCGGCATGTTGCTGTGCGACTTTCCTGCCGGGCGGTGCTTTAAGGTTTCACGTGGAACATCGGCGTTTTTTGACGCCACTTCCACAATCCGTCTTTGCTTTCCATTGCTTGTTTAAGCGCTGGATTCTAAAATGTCTTCGCATGTTGTCCAGTCGCTCGGTACGCGAGTTGTTAAAGCCCTTTGCGGCTGATCTCTCGGATGATCAGCTTGAGCAGGTTCAGGCCTACCTCGACCTACTGCTCCGCTGGAACCAGAAAATCAACCTTACGGCGATCCGCACACCCCAGGAATGCGTGACCAGGCACTTCGGGGAAAGCTTCCTTCTTTCCCACGTTATCCCGATGGCTGGAAACCTGGTGGACGTGGGGAGCGGTGCCGGCTTCCCCGGTTTGGCGCTCAAAATCCTACTTCCAGAACTCGGCGTCACCTTACTTGAGCCAGTAGGGAAAAAGCGAGCCTTCCTGAAGGAGGTCATCAACGCCTGCCGGTTGAACTCGATCAAGGTCGTGGGTTCGACCATTGAGGAATTCTCTCGCCAGCAGGGGTGCGAAGCTTTTGACCTTGTTACCATCCGAGCGGTAGGAAGATTGCGGCAGTTGCTGCCGCACGCCCTGAGTTGCCTGAAAGCTCGCGGCCGCCTCTGCCTCTGGATCGGGAGCGAGCAAGTGGAAGAGATGCTACGCACCGAAGCGCCGGTTAAGTGGGGAATTCCTGTTCCCATCCCGCTAAGCCAGGAAAGGCAGATCTTGGTTGGAACAAAGCTTTATATTTGATTACCTTACAAGCTTTATGCGGGCACCTTAACCGCCGCTTAGAGATGGCCGTTCAGCGATGTTTCACGTGGAACCTTCCTTTTCATCTTGCCTAAACCGCCGCTCTCTGGTAGTTTCTGTTTCTCGCACGAAGGAATCGCAGAGATGGGACGGGTCATTGCCATAACCAACCAGAAGGGGGGCGTCGGAAAAACAACGACGGCCATCAACCTTGGCGCAGCTCTCGCCAGCCATGAAATGTCGACGCTGGTAATCGACTGCGACCCGCAAGGCAATACGACCAGCGGCCTTGGCTTCCCCAAAGATCCATCCCGCCTCTCCCTTTATAACGCCCTTGTGCTAACTTCTCCCCTCGAAGAGCTTATTCTTGCCGGCCCGCTTGAGCGCCTCCATCTGATCCCTTCCGATAAGAGCCTTGTGGGAGCCAACGTTGAACTGGTTTCGAGGGATGATAGGGAACAGATTCTTCGGCAAAAACTGGCCCCGCTTCGCGAAAGGTTCAATTACATTGTGCTCGACTGCCCTCCGGCTCTTGATTTACTGACGCTTAACGCGCTGGTGGCCGCAGACTCTGTCCTGGTCCCTATTCAGTGCGAGTATTTCGCTTTGGAAGGCGTCTCGGAGCTTTTGGACACCTTGATCCGGGTCCGTCGCGCCCACAATCCTAAACTCGCCATCGAGGGTATTCTGCTTACCATGTTCGACGAGCGTACCAACCTGTCCCATCAAGTCCGCGATGACCTTAAGGACTTTTTCGGCGACCAGGTCTTTGACACCATGATTCCCAGAAATGTTCGCTTGGCCGAGGCGCCAAGCCATGGCAAGCCCGTCATTCTTTATGACCCGGAATGCCGGGGATCTGAAAGCTATCTGCAACTTGCCAAGGAGGTTATCAGCCATGACCAGAAAGGCATTGGGACGCGGCCTTAATGCATTGATCCGTGAGACGGAAGCGCAGGCCGCTCCATCCGCCCAGGACGGACAGCGGGGGCTTGAACGCATCCCCCTGACACTTATTGACCCCAACCCTTTCCAGCCGCGTACCGAGCTATCCGAAAGCAGTCTGGAGGAGCTTGCCAATTCCATCCGCTCGAGCGGCATCCTGCAACCCATCCTCCTTCGTCCGGCCGGTGATCGCTATCAACTGGTGGCCGGAGAACGCCGGTGGCGTGCCGCAGGCCGGGCGGGCCTTGACAGCGTTCCCGCGCTGATTCGAGATATTGAAGACGGCGAGGCGCTTGAACTGGCCCTGGCGGAAAACCTTTTGAGGGAGCAGCTTAACCCCATTGAGGTTGCGCACGCCTATGATCAGCTCCAGAAGAAGTTTCAACTGACTCACGAGCAGATTGCCGAGCGCCTGGGCGTCAACCGCTCCACCGTAACCAACACGCTGCGGCTCCTTGGGCTCGCCCCGGAAGTCCAGAGGCTGGTTGCGGAAGATAAGATCTCCGCCGGCCATGCCCGCGCGCTGGCGGCGATCACCCCGCAGGAGGCTCAGAAAAAGCTCGCAAAACTGGTGGTTGAAAAAGGGTTCTCCGTGCGCAAGCTGGAAAGCCTGATTGCCAGCCGCACAGCCCTCCAAGAGGCGGACGTTCCCAAACCTGCTCCGAAGGTTGATCCCAATATTCGCGCGGCGGTGCTGGAACTCGAGCGCGCCCTGGGCACGCGCGTGCGCGTGGTGGGCGGCGAAAGGCGAGGGAAGATTGAAATCAGTTACTTCTCGCGGGAAGATCTGAATCGCATTTATGAGCAGATAATACATTAATACATATTATATGTTAATTAGTTAATACCCGTATATCGTCGGCCGCGACGCAACCCGCGGTGTGTTGGGAGGCCTTATGGCGTTTACGTTTCGCGACTTGCTGCGCAGGCGGCAGCCCGACAGCTTTGTCGACCAGGAACTGGTGGGATTGCTGGAGCCGGGGGTCGAGTTCGAGGGCAAGATGAACGTCTCTTCCGGCATGGTCCGTCTGAACACGCATCTGAAAGGTGAAATCCGTTGCGAAGGAGTTCTGGTTGTTGCCGAACTGGGCGAGATGGAAGGTGAAATCCACTCCAAGCTGGTCAGCGTGGCCGGCAAAGTCAAAGGAGCCATCCACGCCACCGAAAGGGTTGAAATCAAGGCCCACGGCGTGGTGCTGGGAGATATTTATACGGCTGCGCTGATCGTGGAGCCGGGTGGATATTTCGACGGCCAATGCCATATGCCCATTCCCGTGCCGTCGAACCACGCCGCCGAGGCGGAAGAAAAAAAATAGCCGCGGCACCGCAACACGGTTCCGGATCGCTTCCAATTCAGCCCCGTGGAGTCCAGACCTCCGGTTTGGATTTATAATCAACCCAGGGCGTTTCAAGGCATGAACGTTGTGGTGGTGGGCGGGCATTCCCGGAACATCGGCAAGACCTCGGTGATGGTGGATCTGATTCGCGGCATGACTCCGCCCTGCTGGGTTGCCGTAAAGATCACGCAGTATGGGCATGGCCTCTGCTCGCTTGACGGCGAGCAGTGCGCCTGCGAGCCCGAGGAACACGGGTTTGTTCTGACCGAGGAAAAGGACCGCGAAGGCCGCGCGGACACCTGCCGCTTTCTCGCGGCGGGCGCCCGGCGTTCTCTCTGGCTGCGGGTGCGCCAGGGGCAACTGGCCCCAGCTTTGCCTGCGCTCCATCGCGCCTTGCGCGGGGAGGACTGGGTGATGGTTGAGAGTAACAGCGTCCTCGGTTTCCTCAAGCCCGCGCTCTATCTCTTCGTCCTCGACCCCTCCCGGCAGGACTTCAAGCCGTCAGCCCGGAAATACCTGGAGCGCGCCGATGCGCTGGTGTCTTTGGACTCCGTTTCCGGCGCGAACCCTTGGCCCGACGTTGCGGATACTCTGCTCAGCGCGAAGCCTGCCTTTGCGGTTTCCCGGCAGGATTACGGGAGCCGGGAACTCAACGCTTTTGTCCGGGGAAGGCTGGGCCTTGAGGTGAGCCTTCCGGCCGGCTGAGTTGGAACGGCGCAGCAGGGTGGCAGAATCCGTCGTCATGCCGCTCGCGAGGCCTGCCGGGATTTGCGTCCCAACCGCCGCACTCATGGCACAATGCGCCATGGATGCGCTACCGGGGAAACGACCATGACCAACTTTCTGATTGTTCTCCTGCTTGCCACCGACCCATTGACCCATGGGAGAGCAACTCCGCGCCGATGCAGCGCGGTCGAGTTCACGGCAACACTCAGTGCTGGGGATAGCTTCCGCCGTAAACTGGATGACCTGGTCTTCAGGGTTAAGCCGACAAAGGACAAGGGGTTCTGCTATGGCTGGATATTCACCCTGGAAGACGCGGCCGGTCATGACTTCATCTATCCGGTAAACCCGCCTCTTCGGCTTAACCCGCTCCAGTTTCTGGGTTGCTCATACGGTTTGACGGCGCAGCAGTCCCTAGAGATGAGCCGCAGCCTGAGATTTCTCTTGAGCGAATCGGATTACCTGCAACTCGACCCCCTCGTAATGAATGCGTTATGGCCAGGGGACGCACCCGACCCGGAACATGCTGCCGAAAGATACTTGCAGGCTCTCGGCACGGTTAACACGGGGATCCTCCGTCTGAAGGTTGTGCATTTCGAAGTTTCGGCCGATGGCAGCGTCCGCTCGGCCCAGCTCAAGGTGGAATTCGTGGCGCCGTCAAGCTTCCACTTCGATCCCGCCCTTAAGCCCTATCCGGCGACGTGTCCTGCTAGATCAGCACAATAGACCATTGAACGGTACATCCGCTTTTGTTATTTACGTCCACGCTGTTCGTGGGTTGGTGGTGGGTCAATTTGGCTGGGGTAGCGGCGAGTTTACCTCGCCAAGTGGCGGCATAAAGCCGCCTCTACGTCAAAATGACCCACTACCCGCGGGTTCGCATCCATCGCTGCTCTTTGCGATGGGTGCGGTCACGGCGGGCGGTTTACGGAGAGGAGGAACAATTGCCGCCGGTGAGGACACCGGCGCTTCAACAGGAGCGCTGTAGCCGCGCTACCCACTGCCGGATGCAGCTTTTAGAAAGTTCTCTTTTTCAAGCGGCCCACGTTGAATTTGGCGGTGTCGGCGACGGCCATCACGGCCATGACGCCGGCTTGCACGGGGTCGGTGACAACGAGATCGGCAACGTCCGGCACGCTGCCCGCCATATTGAGGCTGATCACCAGCAGGCCTTGCTCCCGCACTTCTCGAACCGCCTTTTCGATTTCGCCGCCCATCAGGGAGCCGGCCAGCACTAGGGCGCGTGCCCGGGGCAAGCGGCCCACGGCGCGGACGGCCTCCGCCAGCGCCTGTTCGCCGACCAGCGGAATGGTATCCACGGAGATATGCTCCCCGCGGATATTGTGCCGGTCGGCTTCCGAGATGGCGCCGATTGCCACTTGGCCCACTTGGGCGCCGCCGCCCATGACGATGATGCGCTTGCCGTAAATTTTTTGAAGCGTGTTGACGACTTCCGCCTCATGCACCACCGAGAGCGCTCGCAGCCCTTCCAGCAGCGCCTGGGGCGATCCAGGCAGGTCGATTTCAAAATAGAGGCGGGCCTCGGGGGCGCTGTCGTCAATAATCCCCACAGATGAGATGTTCCCCTGATGCTCGGCAATAACGCCCGTCAGTTGGTGGAGAACGCCCAACTCTGAACGGACGCGGACATGAATACCCACTTTTTCAGACATAAACGCTCCAAGAAAACGGCGGGAAGCCCCCAACGTCGCGCCTCCTCGCCCCGGTTCCGCTTTAGCCTAACACAATTCGGCTGATCGCAGGCAGGCCGCAAAGCTTGATATAACTAAGTGGGGATCAGTAAGCGAAATATCGATTCCGCAGGGTGACGGTGATAAGAGTGAAATTACAGCCAAACATCGGTCCGGGGCATACCATAATTCCCCGGCGGAGGAGCTTGACCGGGTTCGAATCCGGGAAGAGAATTTGAAATTTGGCGGAGCTGATGGCCTTGCTTGCCGATTGGAACTGCTTTCTCCCGCTGATGAACTTCACCGCATCGACCTTCGGGCCGGGCGAAAACAAGACATAGAACTCCGCGTTGCCCTCAACTTTAGTGATCTTGCCTAATTTCACCCTTCGCTCCTGCGACGCCTCCCCGGCCGCGACGGTCACTGCCGCCTCGACTTTTTCATCGCTTCCGAGCACGCCACGCAACCGGCGGCGAATATCGGTCGAGGATAAGGGGGCAACCGATATTACTGAAGCATACATGCGAATTGCCGCCTGCCTCTTTCCCATCTTCTCGTAAAGGCGCGCGAGATGGGAACCGATCTTCGGATCCTGGCTCAGATTCCAGGCGGCCTCCAGATATTTCCGGGCGCCGGCGAAATTTCCTTCCCGGCTGTAGATCCAACCTAACGCGCCCCAATCGGAAGCCAGATCGGCCATCAGGCTGAGGTCCGCTCCTCCGGCATCAAGGCCGAGTTTTGAGGCCTTATCCTCATCAGCTTTAACCTCGGTCTCCGCAAAGCGCTGGGCTTCGGGAAGACTCTGATCATATTTTGAAAGAGCCTGCGCCGCCGTTATCCATACGTGGGATGAGGGGTCAAGGTCCGCCGCTTTTTTAAAGGCATCCATAGCCTTGCCAATGTCTCCTGAGGCTGCGTAAGCCCGCGCCAGATTTAACTGGATTGTGGGGCTGGCTGGATCGCTTTTGACCGCCGCTTCGAGCAGTTGCACGGCTTCGCTATAGTTCTTTTGATCCAAAAGCATAGATCCCAACTCCACCTGCGCCTCGCGTTGATCCGGGACTTGCTTGAGAAGCTCGCGCAAGGTTTCGATGGCTTCCTGAGTCCGGCCAAAGTGTTTCAGTACCCTTGCCATCACCTGATAGGGCATGGAATCTTTGGGATTAAGCGCAATGGCTTTGTGCAAAGCGGCTAGGCCCTCTTCATTTTCATTACGGGCAAAGTGAACAACTGCCATACCAACCCAGGCCCGTTCGAGATTCGGATCCAGCCTGAGCGCCTGCTGAAGCGAGTCCTGGGCCGCGGCCAGATCCTGAAGTTGAAACGCTTGCTCCGCCTGGGCGAGCACCTTAAGCGCCTCGGGATTAGCCGAGGGCACGGAAGCCTGAGGCCCGGTCAGCGCGATGTATTGCTCTTCGTCGCTGCTCACGGCATGCTGAAGCGCGAGGTAATCTTTTCGGCGTGAAACGGGCACTTCAGGAGTTTTGATGATCAGATCGCGTTGGGCGGTGAGGATATCGTCCTTGAACGCGTAGGTCGAGTGGTATTCGGCAAAGTCGAAATTGATGTTCACTGCTTTCGGCAGCTGGGGAGTGTATCCCTTGGGCAGCTCTATTTTCGACGTAGAGAGAAACTCCTGGGATTGAAGAAACACGGGATGAGGAGATTCCTTCTTGGTCTCCTTCAATTCAGGCAAGCCGAAACCCGGCAAGGCGGGCTGAATCCTTCCGTTTGCCCAGTCCGAGTAGTTTTTCCGAGTGTAGTCGTAAGCGTAGTGGAAAGGATGGTCGATGTCGTCCGGCGAGATGGCGGTGACGTTGCTAACCGTACCCCCGAACCCCAGAAGATTAGAAATCGTCTGGACGGCTTTCTCCCATTGGCTCTGCGATACGTTTCGAAAGATCAGACGCCACAGGAGTCCTGTGTCTCCCTGGGCAGTCCGCTGGATTTCAGCTTGCAGTGTGCCTTCCTTGCTGAGCTTGCCGTCAATCTGAAAATCCACAAAGCACTGGAATGGCGGGTTGGCGGGCGTCTTCGCCAGGTAAGCCGGTTTGTCATCGGGAATGATCAGGGCCTGCTTGTCTCTTAGATTGGATATCAACAGCCCTAGCGGAGCGACTTCCGTAGTCGTATCTAACCAGACAAGTTTCTGTCCGAGCGGCACAACGCTAATCACGTGGTCAAACTGGCCGGGAGACGGCACGCCGGGATCAAGCTCATTGGTCGAATTCATGAGGGCTGGATAGGCCTTCAGTCCTACGGCTTGCAGCAGCGCAGCCAGCAGAGTCTGCTTGTCCTTGCAATCGCCGTACTCGTTTTGCAGGATCTCGCTCGCGGCGTGCGGCTGGTAACGGCCTATCCCGAAGGAGATACTGATGTACCGGAATTGCTCGGCGACGTACTTATAGATGGCATGGAGCTTTTCCGCATCGGTCTTCGCGCCCTGGGTCAGTTCTTCCGCCTTGGCACGAATCTCCGGGGTAGGCTTGTCTTCCTGCCGCTCCAGATTCCCCCACCAGCGGCCAATATCGCTCCAGGTTTGGAAGGTGCTGATCTCGACCGAGGGCGGGGGCAGGTGACCCGGCAGTACCTGCTTCGGGGGCTGGTGCTCGCGGTTTGCGGTCTGCCAGGTGTAGACCCGGCGGTCGCCGGCCTCCTTGATGGTGGGCTTGAGTGCCGGGCTTTGGACGACAACCTGACGGTCTTTGGGGATATCGACCTGGAGTTTTTCGTCGAGCACGATGTCCGCGGTAATGAAATTGTAATCGAACCAGAATTGCCCGGGGATAAGCGGCGTGCGCGTCTTGACCTGAATTTTGTATTCCAGCAAGTCGCCGGCATTGAGATTTTGCACGGCTACGTGCTTTTCGCGGTAGTCACTGTACATGGGCGCCGCGCGGCTGATATCCGAAGTCACTTCCTGAACTGCTCCTGCCGGCGTTGGAATCATTCTTCCATCCGGCTTCCGGACCCGCACATATTCGATCTTCAGGTTTTGGTTGTCGCTGTTGTAACCGAAGGTCAGTAGCCCGTACTGCTGGACTCCGGCATCCGACTGCACACGGACGCGGACGGCGACTTCCGTCGTTGACGTTCCGTCATTTTCAAACCGCGCAACGGTGTGGTAGCTCTCGATGATGGAAGGCTCTTTCGAATAATCAGGCTTAGCGGGAGCCGGAGATTGAGTTTGGGCGGACAGGCGAAGGAGTGAACCTGTCGAAACAAGAACGACGACCCATAGACCCAGAACCCTTGACCACCTAGTCACAATGGGTAGTCTTTTACTCCAAAATTCCGCGCGATTCAAGCAAAATATGATCATGACCTGGAACGGGCTTCGGCGCCGGACAGGCGATTGCCAGTTGGGTTGCGGCCGGAGAAATCGCCCCCCATCTCGAACGACACGCAAAGCGGCAAGCACAACGGGCAGACGATTCCTCTTGCAACATTCGTTATTTCTAGTAGTATCGAACTATGAGCCCGAACAGAACCAGCGAACAAGTTACCCGGATTGCCGACATGTTTGCCGCCATGGGCGCTGAGCCCCGGCTGCGCATCATGCAAATCCTGCTGACGGCCCATCCCCAGGGGTTGATCGTCGGCGACATCCAGGAAGAGCTGGGGATTCCCGCTTCCACGCTTTCCCACCACCTTGAGAAATTGAAGAACGAAGGGCTGGTCGTGGTGCGGCGCGAAGGCACGTTTCTCTGGTACACGGCCAACACAGAGGCGCTCCAGGAAATCATCAACTTCTTGTATGCGGAGTGCTGCACTCGCAACAAGGCGATTGAGCCGGGCGAACTGGTTGCCATCGGACCCCAATGGGGTCCGGGGAAGAAGAGCCAATGAACAGCAACAGCGTTAAAGAAGCCGTGAAAGAGAAGTACGGACAGGCCGCTCTCAACGCACGGGTAGGTAAGGCCACGTGTTGCGGCGCGGGGCCCGCCCGGCAGAACGCTTGCGACCCGATCACCTCCAATCTCTATGAAATCGGCCAGACGAGCGAGCTTCCTCCCGAGGCGGTGCTGGCATCGCTCGGGTGCGGAAATCCCACGGCCTTGGCCGAGCTGAATCCTGGCGAGACAGTGCTGGATTTAGGCTCCGGCGGAGGCATCGACGTCCTGCTCTCCGCGCGGCGCGTGGGGTCGGCCGGAAAAGTTTACGGCTTGGACATGACGGATGAAATGTTGAATTTGGCCCGCGAGAACCAGCGCAAAGCCGGGGCCGAGAATGTGGAATTCCTGAAGGGAGAAATCGAGAGCATTCCTCTTCCGGACAACTCCGTCGACGTGATTATCTCGAATTGCGTCATCAATCTTTCTGCGGATAAGGACCGGGTGTTGCGCGAAGCCTTTCGCGTGCTCAGGCCGGGGGGGCGGCTAGCCGTCTCGGATGTGGTGGTGCGGGGCGAAATCCCCGCCGAGATCCGGCGGAACGTGGAGCTTTGGGCGGGCTGCGTGGCCGGAGCGCTCGATGAATCGGAATACCGCGCGAAGCTGGCTGCCGCGGGCTTTGACGACATTGGCATCGAGCCAACCCGAATTTACCAGATTGACGATGCCCGGCAATTGTTGACCGGCCAGGGAGTTGACGTGGACACGATTGCGTCGCTTGTCGACGGCAAGTTCATGAGCGCCTTCGTGCGGGCTGGCAAACCGCGCGTGGGGGAGTAGCGCCGCCCTTTAGGGCCGCATGCCGGGTTTAAAGCCCGTCGCCATGACAGATTGATCCTTGTTGTATATGCTGCCGGGCGTAAAGCCCGGCGCTACTGAGGAGTAGCACAGGCGCATGCCAGCCCACTTGGCGAGCAGACTCTCGGTTCTTGATCGTTACCTGACCGCCTGGATCTTTCTGGCCATGGCTCTGGGCGTGGGTTTCGGGCATTTTACTCCGGCTTTTGCCCGCACGATCACAGCCTTCCAGGCGGGCACCACCTCGATCCCAATCGCCATTGGCCTGATCCTGATGATGTACCCGCCGCTTGCCAAGGTCCGATACGAAGAGCTTGGGGAAGTCTTCCGGAACAAACGCATTTTGTCTCTTTCCCTGCTGCAGAACTGGGTCATCGGACCGGTGCTGATGTTTGTTCTGGCGGTGACTTTCCTGCGGAACTACCCGGAGTACATGGTGGGCGTGATCATGATCGGCCTGGCGCGCTGCATCGCCATGGTGATTGTTTGGAACGAACTCGCCCAGGGAGACACGGAGTATGCCGCGGGCCTGGTGGCCTTCAACGCGGTTTTCCAGGTGCTGTTCTACTCGGTTTATGCCTGGGTGTTCATCACCGTGCTGCCTTCATGGCTGGGCCTCAAGGGGGCGGTGGTCGATGTTTCCATGAAGGAGATTGCCGCGAGCGTCTTCATTTACCTGGGGATTCCTTTTGTGGCGGGAATGCTCACGCGCTTTGCGTTGGTTCGTTCCCGGGGGCGGGAATGGTACGAGAAGAAGTTTGTGCCGCGCATCAGCCCCCTGACGCTGGTGGCGCTGCTGTTCACCATTGTCCTCATGTTCTCGCTGAAGGGAGAGTACATCATTCAGTTGCCCCTGGACGTTCTGCGCATCGCTGTGCCCCTGCTCATCTACTTTGTGGTGATGTTTCTGGTGTCTTTCTACATGGGCAAAAAGGCGGGCGCGGATTACGGCAAGACCGCCACGCTTTCCTTTACGGCGGCGAGCAACAACTTTGAGCTGGCGATTGCCGTAGCCGTTGCGGTGTTTGGCATCAACTCCGGCGCCGCATTTGCCGCCGTGGTCGGACCGCTCGTCGAGGTGCCCGTGCTGATTGGGCTGGTGGGAGTTTCACTGCGCTTCCAGCAGCGCTACTTCCGCCCGCGGAGAGCGGAAGCGGCTGCAGTTTCCAGTAGCGCCGATCTATAGAGTCTGTGTGATAACTAGCTTTTTCGCGCTGTAGCGGCGCTCTGTGAGCGCCGAAAGCATTGAAAAATCTAGCCCGGCGGTCATAGACCGCCGCTACAACTTCAGTTATCACACAGACTCTATAGCCCGGCATGCCGCCTAAAGGGCGGCCTTTTTCCGCAACCTGCTGAGCGATTGGGTCTCGCCATGCCGAATGCAGAAACAACTTCGGGAGGTCGAAGCAAGGTTCTTATCTTGTGCACTGGAAACTCGGTGCGCAGCCAGATGGCGGAAGGCTTGCTTCGGCATGATGCCGGCAATCTCTACGAGGTTTGGAGTGCCGGGACTCACCCGAGCCAGGTGCGCGCGGAAGCGATTGCCGTTATGAAGGAGCTGGGGATCGATATTTCAGGGCACCGCTCGAAATCCGTTGAAGAGTTTGCCGGCCGGGAGTTCGCCTTTGTGATCACCGTCTGTGATAACGCCCGGGAGAGTTGTCCGGTTTTCCCAGCCACCACCAAGCGTATTCACTGGAGCATTGAAGACCCGGCAGGCGTTGAGGGTTCCACCGAAAAGCGCTTAGCCGCCTTCCGCCAGGCGCGCGACGAGCTTCGAGAACGCCTGCGCCGCTTTGCCCGCGAGCAAGCCTAATGTCGCGCTACCGAAATCGACCGCACCACATGTCATTCTGAGCGAAGCGAAGAATCTCCCTTTCCCCCAGTTCGCCCTTGGACTTCTGGCCTTTGGTTAGCGCAGGGCGCAGACTCTGAAATGTGGTCACCTGACCTTTGTTACGGTGACCTCGATTACGTAGCGCCGGTTGGAGTATACATCATCGATTGACCCCACAAACGCTGGCTTTCCGGTTATGACCGATGTGTCATCCTGGAGTTTCAGATTACGCGTGACCGGAAATGATGTTGTAGGTTCGTTGTGTACAATAGTGTTCATGTCGAGATCTGTATGGACGAGCAGATCGCCTTCCCGCTCGGTAACGGTGCAATCGAGGCCCATGCCAACAGACCAAACCTGAAATCCTTTTCCCCCGACATTAACCGGAATTCTGCTTCCAACACGAGACATTGATCTCCTATTCGTCTTTGCCATCAGCGTGTACGACCGTGCATTGATGGTCTTCCCATTCTCCAGCTCGCTGATCTTGTAAGTCACGCGGTAGACGTTGACGTTCTGGGCCTCTTCTTTCTTCACTGCCTGTTCGGACCGGTCCTGTCCACCGGGGCGCGGCGCTGTGGTGCCTTGAGCGCACAAGAAAGTCAACGCCAAGGCCGGCGTAAGGATTAAGACATTCCATTTTGCTATTCGCATGGGTTTCTCCAGTCTGCGAGACGCTATTTGCATTTTGCTGCTACTGACTTTCCCGCCTTGTTGCCCCCACTGCCAGGGGTTGGATTTCCAGCGGAGGAATCTTCAGGGACTTGAGTTCTACGTGCTGAGCGGTGGACTGCTCCTTAAAAAGCGCGGCCAACACCTCCGGTGGCGTCTCTCGCACATATTGAACCAAAGCCCTTTCTTCCGGAGACAGCGGCGCCGGAAAGGGGAACTGCGATGGCCAATGTCGGGTTTCAGTCCGGCGAGGCTGCACCCTCTTGAGGCGTGGTGTATGTTTCGGGCTAACGATCGTTGCCATGGTGCTGGCGCTCGGAGATGCTTCTGGATTCGTCGCGATGCCTTTATTCGTCGCCTGGGCAGAAACTGCGTTGCCGGCCTGCGACGTACGAGCTGAGGGGCTGTGTTGTCGGTTCGCTATTTGCGCAACCGCGATGATCGCGAAGACCGCTGCCGCGACCGCCACAGTGATCCACCCTTTTCTTGAAAAGATCCACAATTCGCCCCCGCTCGGGCGCTGGCTGCTCGCCGCTCGGACGCTTTCCAGGATGCGAGCTTCGAGTCCAGGGCTGGGTACTGCCTTTCGCCGATGAGCTAGGGCAGAGTCCAGCAATTCATCGATAAACTTGTTCTTATCTTCCATGCTTTCCCTCAAGCAAAGCCGAAAGTTTTTCTTTGAGAATCTGCCGCGCCTGCCACAGGCGCTGGCGGACGGAACCCTCCGGAATGCCCAGAACAGCGGAAACTTCCCGCGACGACAGGTCCTCCGCAAGCGATAACCTCAGGGTGTGGCGAAGGTCCTTCGGCAGCGAATCGATCAGGCGGTCGAGCAGCGCCGTCATTTCTCCACGAACCGCAATTTCATCGGCGGGAATGCCCGCTGCCCGGAGCCGTGAAATCACTTCCACGGACTCGCTGAGAGAGATGGGTGAATCGCCTTGTGCGCGTCGTGCCCTCAGCGAGTCAAGAGCCACCCGCCAAGCCGTCCGAGCCAGCCAGGCTTGCCGGTCGCGAATCAGCACCCAACGCTTGCGGTGCCGCCAGAAACGAATGAAGGTCTCCTGAGTGGCATCCTCAGCGTCGTGGTGATTGCGAAGCACCGAGTAAGCGATGGCGTAAAGCACGCGGGAGTGTTCCCCTACTGCTTGCTCCAGTTGGTCGGTGGAAGAAGCAGCCATTGGGAAAGTCTCGCTCAACACACCTTCTCTTGGTTCCGGCACTCGCGATCCTCACTGATAAAGACGAAGGCGAGGTCCATGGTGTTCAGATATATTTGCGCAAAGGGGTGCTGCTTTCCCCCGGATGGCATGTATTGGAACGAACCGTGCTCGGGCGATGCACCCATCGCGCTCTTTGCGACGTTTCCGGCCAATGGCGACATCTGCGAAACTAAGATGACGCCTGTATACACCCCATGTGGTTTGAATGCAAGCACGTAAGAGCAGGGATACCCATGTCAGGGGCTGAGGCCCGCGAAGAGGTTGCAGAAGCCTTTTACAGCACGGCCCCTTTCTCATCTGGAGTAAAAAGGCAAAAAACCTCGCTGAGGCCTGCCATCCTTATGTCCTGAACCTTTCATCAAAGAGATGTAAGACCTGTGAAAGTGGAAATAGAGAACGGCAAAGGATTGCGCGAAGCGGGTCTGGAGCTTACTATTCTACTTGTGTGAAATTCACCAGGCTTGAAGGAGTGGGCCTTTCTTGAGAAACATCTATTCCCTGATCATGCTGGTTGCACTCAGTACACTGCCCTGTTTGGCCGTGGAGTCGCACGCCTGCCCGGCGGGCACGCCGGTTGAGACCTTCCGGTTTTTGCTGGAGCCTGCGCACGGCGGATCTGCGCTTCCCATAAGCTCGGTCAACGAAATCGAAGCCGGCGAAAAGTTAAAATACGAGCCCTTAAAAAAAGCGAACCGGAAGAAGAAGAGTAAGGCCAAGGTCGCGGTTCTTCTGGTTCCGGCGTCCGGGGGGTCGCATGATGTTAAGGTCCTGGAACCGCAATCCGCCGACGCCAATGCCGAATGGAAAGTGCCTTTGCGAGCTTCCATCGTGGGGGTGGTTTACGGCCCGGACGGGCTTGATGTGAAAAAAGTGAATTCGCTGGTGGACCACAATCAAAACTTGATCCCCCAATTGGCGGATTACGCGCAAAAGGCCACCACCGTGGAGGCCCTGGTGCAAACGCTGTCTCAATATGAGCAATCACCGCCAGCCAGCCGGGATCTCGACGCGGTGCTCCAGGGATTTTCTTCACAGTACAATGTGTCGCTGCCCCAGGTTAATTCCGCGGCTCCGGCGGACCAGCAGGCGGCATCGCTTATGCATGCCGTTGTTCCCGCCGTTTCCTCTTACAATCCACAAGCGCCAGGGCGGTCCAGCGCCTTGCAACAGTCGGCTGGAGTGGCAGCGTGGGTCGCGGCAATGTTTTTGGGCAGCACTCCGGTGGGTTTGGCGGCCGGGGGCGCCTCGCTCTTTCAAAACATGCGGATTCTGATGTTTCCCGGCACGGACATTCGCGCCGCCTTTGCTGAGCCCGCCGGCTCAAACGGCATGAAGCTTTGCACCACGTCCCAGCCAGCCAAACCGCGGACCCGGCCGGCGTACCTGTGGGTGCTGCGGGTTCCGAACGTGGGACCTCCGACCGCTTCGTTGCCCGAGACGCAGCACGTTCCGTCCGCCTGGAAGTCAAACATCAAGGTTACTTGCGCTACCCGGGCTCAACTGAGCATTCTTTCTCGCGCCCGGGATTGGCAATTGGTTTCTTCCACCCATCAGGCGTCGGTCCCGGTGCAGGTAACCGCCGGATCCTCTGTGGATACGCTCTCACTGGATCTGACGAAAGCAAAGCTTCCTCCGGGGGAATATCGCTTGGCCGCAAAATGGGACTGGACGCCGTTCCAGGTGGCGGGCAGTGTGCAGGTCCATAACTTCGGCAACTTGGCAGCGGCAAAGATTACTCCGGATTCAGCGGACCTCCTGATTGAGGGAAGCGGGCCGGTTTCCGTTGACTTGGCCGGGGCCGATTTCGAATTTGTCAACAAGGTCGCGATTGTGAGGGCAAGCCAGCACGACGCTACAGCGAAAGACCTGACTTTCACGCTTCCGACGAGGGAGAAAAACGGCGAGCAATCCCGGTTGCAGACCGAGGTGGATACCAGCGCCTTGAGCCCGGGTTCGTACCTGCTGATGCTGACCCGATCGAACGGCGCAATACAGGATGTCCCGATTACGATTCATCCGCCCAATCCGAAAATCGCAAATCTGCCCCTGCGGGCGAATCTCGGGGAGACCGAACAGACGGTTACCCTGCGGGGTACGGGCCTTGACCGCATCCAGGGCGTTACGAGCAAAGACGCCCAGTGGGAGCTCGCCCAAGAGCCCGCGGGCGAACCCAATTCGCAGGAGCGCAAAGCTACCCTCAAGCTTGCGGCCGCGGCTCATCAGGGTGAACTCTTGGAGGCCAGCTTGAACATCGAGGGAATCCACAAGCCCTTGCGCGTTCCGGGCGTCCTTCAAGTGGTCGGCCCCCGGCCCAAAATCCTGAGCGCAAAGGCGTCCTTCCCGGCGGAGACAGACGTTGCCTTACGCGCGGGGGAGATTCCCGCCGGATCGCCGGTCAGCTTTGCCATTCGCGGCACGGAAATCGGTTCTCGTCCGGCGCTTGAATTGGCCTGCGGCAACACCACCGATACCAAACAGACGCTCACGCTGCGTCCCGGCGGTCGGGATGGACCATCGGAACTCGATTTTGCGGGCGAGAATGAGTTGTTTTTGTCGCTCGTTCCCGGCAGCGTTGGTCAATCCGGATGCTTGTTGACGGCGACGGTAACAGATGAAATCACGGGAACCTCTAATCCCTACACGCTGGGGCACGTCATCCGTCTGCCCCGAATAACAAAATTTGCATTGACCAACAGTAAATTCGACATCTCTCTCTATGCCGGGTTTTTGACGGGTCAAGACTTGCAGATGATCGAAAAAACAGGCTGGGACCCGGCGAAAGGGTTTCCGGTGCAAGGGATTCCCACGCCGGTGCGGGGACACTCCGATGAGCAAACGTTGAAAATTGAAATGCCCTGGCCTCCTCCAAGTCCCCGTGCGCCGGTTTACGTCTGGTTGCGCGGCGAAAGCCAAGGCCGAATGACCGCGATGAGGTATTAAGCCAGATCATCGGGTTGGCGTGGCGAATCCCGACGTGGGTTTGGTGGATCTCGGCAGCGCTCTGTTCGTCCACAATGCCGCGAGCATATCAGGAACCGGCGGGCGCTCCATTATGAACATCGGAAGGGCCTTTTCCGAGTTCTTGAGAAATTGCCCCCGGTTTGGCATGGTCCCCACATCGAGCAATCATGACCCGAAGACATTGCGAATGGCGTTGAGATAACTCATACCGTGAACAGCGTCCGGTTCAAGATAGCTACCTTCTGTCCACTCGTTCCAGGCGTTAATCGTTAAGATCTTTGGCTGTTCACCAAGTCGATCAAGGTACGACTTTGCATGCACCAAGCCGCGCTGAAAGAGTTCCGGGCTGTTGTTTATAAGGACCGATGTAAACGGGTACTGGGATCGCTCGAACATGTCAGATTGACAAGTGCGCGGGCTGGGATCCCAGCCCATGCTTACGTCCGGCTGATAAGACACTCCGAACATCTCCCTGGCCTTGCTCCAGTATGCCGGAGCTTGCTCTAAGGCATCTTGATATTCTGTAGCCGGGAAACTTGGCATTTCGTAATGGTGTAGCCAAGTATAGGAGGTTACACTTTTTACTCCAAGAGTTGGCAAAAGCTCCCGCACACCAGCTATCGCCTGCACTCCCCAGGCTACTGCATTGAGGTGCAAGTCTCTAAACCCCGCAGCACGCGTCTTTTCGCGAAAGCGGCTCAACGCGGCACGCGCAACGTCGATACCTCCCATTCTCTCGATCATGTTCTTCAGTTCGTAAATAGAGAAGTATGGAGAGCCCTCCACTTGAAAATACGCGGGATCGCTGAAATAGCGTGCGACGACGTAATCTGCCACTCGGTCGAATTCATCTGGACCATAGGTGCCCGAGTAGATGAGCGGTTGTTCTCCCTTATCGAGACGGGCAGGCATGAGATTGAACCAGTCGTGATTCGCCCACATCAGGCAGAATCGAACGTCATTTTTGTTTTGGGCGTACAAGTATCCCTTTTCTAACGCGTCCTGCAAAAAGGGCCGGCCTTCATACCAATACCAATCAAAAATAAAGTGAGTTATTCCTGCACCGTGGGCAGCTGCAATTTTTCTCTCGAAGACCGAAGGCTTTGACTCGTCTTCGTATCCCCAGGCCGGCCTTTTAGGTTGCTGATGCCCGGAAAACTTCGGCTCGCCGCGCTTGAGGATCTCCCACTCTGTCCAGTTTTTGCCGTGAACTAGCTCGTTTCGTGGATCCACGTGAAAATTTGGGAAGTAATAGGCGCCAATCTGATAAGGGTTGGTCTGAGCCGTTCGGTGATCTGCACCAGCCAACACGGTAGAGGCGCCTGCTTTCATAAAATCGCGTCGGTTCATCATCGTCCCCGCACCGCCCTCATGCATAATCTGCTTGGGTGTAAATTGGCCAGGATTTCCATTTTGGCGTCCTTAAGCCACAGCAGTATACACCCCACCGGCTCGTTCGATACCGCAATTCTGACCCCCAGGCGCCGGCACGCCATCGGGCAGTCCGCTGTGCGCCTTCGGGATTGAGTCAACCGGCTCCTTGACAGGTCGGCGAATGGAAAGTGCGTATTCTTCCCACGGCGAGAATCCGTCAGATGCTGGTCGGTCAATTCTCCGAACCCGAGTCGCTCGTCGAGTTCGCGCCCCAGGATCAGGCCGCTGTCGGGAGTGACGCGGGAACCTTGGAAATGTGGGATTAGTAAAACGCGCAGGAGATCAAAAAAAGCTGTCACTATATTTTGCAACTCTCAATAAGTGCCGCGGTTGAGGCGGAGCCTGCGTCTGGGATGCCGAATTTATCGGCCCGCCTTCAGCAGGGGCATTTCTGTTAAACTGTTTCCGGAATTTTCCGGGTCGAAAAACGCTCACAGGAGGTTTATCGATGGTGGGAAAGAAGCTACTGGGTGCGAGCTTGCTGATTCTGTGGTCGGCCATGGCATGTGGGGCTGTTTGGGCAGCCCCGGAGCCTGTTCAATTGGTCCGCCATGGCGAGCAAATTTCAGTCGAAATTGGGGGACGTCCTTTTACGACTTACTATTTTGATCCAAAGGTTGCGAAGCCCTATTTGATGCCGCTACGGAGCGCTGAAGGAACGGTCATCACACGCGGCTTCCCGATCGGTGACACCGTTCCTGCCGCCCACCTGCATGATCATGCCCTGGAACCCCACCAGCGTCCCATGTGCTTTGGCCATGGCAACATCGATGGCATTGACTTCTGGGGCGAAGCGGCGTTCCCGAAGTGGAGCAATGATTCTGTTTTCGGACGCACCGTTATCGCGAAGGTTGAGGAAATAAAGGGAGGTCCGGACTCCGGAAGGCTCCGCGCGCTTTTTCATCTCGTCGGCCCCCGGGGAAGGATCATTGCCGATGAAACCCAGGCGTACGTTTTCGAGGGCGGAGCAAACACCCGGATCATCGACTGCGAATTCACCATCACTGCCAACCACGGCGCACCTGTCACCTTCGGCGACACCAAGGAGGGAACCTTTGCGCTTCGGCTGACCCAGCAACTCAATTCACCGCCGGGCCACATGGTCAACTCGAGCGGCGGCGGCGGCGAGAAGGAGATCTGGGGCAAGCGCGCAAACTGGGTGGACTACTACGGAAAGGTAGGCAGCGAAGAGGCCGGGGTTGCTATCTTTGACAGCCCCAGGAATTTCCGTCATCCGACCTACTGGCACGCTCGAAGCTACGGGTTGTTTTCCGTAAATCCGTTCGGAATTCGAGAATTCACCGGCGATCCTAACAATGACGGAAGCTGGACCCTGCGCCAGGGCAAATCGCTGACTCTTCGCTACCGGGTGCTGATCCATCACGGTGACGATAAGGAAGCCCACGTAGCAGAAGCATACCGGCGCTACGCTGAGCGGCAAAGCGCACGGCCCAAATGATTTGTTGGGGCGCCGGGAAGGACAAGGGCGAACGCAGCGCCGCTCGTTCGAGACCTTTGGCGAATGTGGGAGTAGTGAATGTGAATCGTTGTTTCAGCAACTTTGAAGGCAAGGAGCGATGGACATGAGCAAGAGTGGAATCACCCGTTCGTTTCGTGTGGGCGAGCTTGCCGTCGAGGCTTACGAGAGTACCGAGGCGATGGGAAAGGCAGCCGCGGAGGAGGCGGCAGAGCGATTGCGCTCTTTGGCCGCGCAGAATGAAACCGTCGCCGTCGTCTTTGCCACCGGAGCCTCGCAGATGGCCACGCTTGACGCTCTGATCGCGATGCCTGACCTGCCGTGGAACAAGGTCGTCGCTTTCCATATGGACGAATATCTGGGGCTTTCCGACCAGCACCCTGCTTCGTTCCGGCGCTATATGCGGGAGCATCTCACGAGCAAAGTCCAGATGCGCCAGTTCCATGGAGTGGACGGAACGGCGGCGGATGCGGAGAAGGCCTCGCGCGAATACGCGGAATTGCTGCGCCAGTACGATCCGCAATTGTGCCTGCTGGGGATCGGTGAAAATGGGCATCTGGCTTTTAATGATCCGGCCGAGGCGGACTTTGCGGACCCTCTCGATATCAAGGTGGTGTCGCTCGATGAACAATGCCGGCAGCAGCAGGTGAGCGAAGGTTGGTTCAAGAGCGTGCCCGAAGTGCCCAAGCAGGCGATTACTTTGACGATTCCGACGCTGTTCCGCATTCCGCAACTGATTCTTTCGGTGCCGGGCAAGCGCAAGGCCCATATCGTCCATCGGACACTGACGGAAGCGATCTCAACTGAGTGCCCGGCAACGATCTTGCGTAAGCACCCCCACGCCACGGTTTACCTCGATCCCGATTCCGCGGCTGAATTGCCGTCGTGAAGCTTTCGCTTTCAGGATTAACTTGCAAACCAACATGAAAGTCCATCGAGATGTCATCGTTGTGGGAGCTGGACCGGCCGGCTCCACTGCCGCCAAGCTATTGGCTGACCGCGGCTATTCTGTGCTGCTGATCGACCGATCGAAGTTTCCGCGCCATAAGACGTGCGCAAGCTGGATCAATCGTCTCGCTTTCGAGCGCTTTCCATACCTCAGGGACCGCCTTCCTGATCTCGTCGAAAATCCTTTCTACGGCGTCACGTTTTATGACAAGGAGATTGAGCGGGAGGACCGCTATCGTGAAAACCGGCCATCCGGCTATTTGTCTCTGCGTTCAAAATTCGACAATGGCTTGCTCCGCATCGCCGTCGAGGCCGGAGCAGAATTGCTCGAAGACTGTCAGGTCGTGAACGTGAACGAAGAGCGCGATAGCGTTCGTGTTCAGCTCGCGAACGGCCGGGAATACTTATCAAGGATCGTGATCGGAGCGGATGGCGCCTCCAGCCGGGTGGCCGTGGCGGCAAAGTTGCGCCAGGGATGGGGTGCCCGCGATTATGTGCTTTGCGCCAATACCGATGTTCCTGTCCCGGCGGAACGAATCCGTGCGTTTTATGGAGAACGGTTCCCGTTGCGTGTTTTCCTTGAATTCGATGGCATTCAAGGCTACGGCTGGGTTTTCCCTAAACGGAACCACATCTGCATCGGCATTGGGGCGCTACTCGATGATGGCCGCTCGATTCGCCCGCTTTTCAGTCGATTTGTAGGGGCTCTTCGAGCGCACGAGCATATTCCCTCAGATCTTGCGCAGGAAAAGATCCATTTTGATATTGACCCGGTTGGGGGTGTCTACCGGATTCCAAGCCTGCTGCGCGGCCGGGTGATGTTGATTGGTGATGCCGCGGGCTTTGTTTCGGGTTCTACGGGCGAAGGGATTTATCCCGGTATGGTGAGTGCGGAAGTGGCGGCGGAGGTCATTCACCGGGCGCTTCAAGACATGTCTCCCGGACCCGCGCTCGAACGCTACAATCAAGCCTGGCGTGCGGAGTTGGGAGACTACGTCAAAAGGCTGCCCGGCGGCCGGGAAGAAGGCAAAACACGGGGTCGAATTGAAATGATTTTCCGTATGCCGCTGGTTTCGCGCATCGCGGGAAGAGCCTTTCTCTATGGCGAGCCGGCTTCGCTCCGGACGCTTCTTCGCGCCTTCTTGTAGAGGGCTCGATGAGGGCAGGCTCGCCGGCGGCATGGGTGGTTTTCCCCGTTGCGTTAGCTTCTGCTTACCTTTAACATGGATAAAGATTGGGTAGGGGCGGGAAATATTTTTTGACGGCTTTACGCTCGTCGGGGTGAGTCACCCATTGATCAGATTAAGATATCACGCGCGGTCTCCACTGCTATGCGAGCCCTGTCATGGCGAACGGCGCGTTCCTCAAGATAAAATGCCTTTTTTACGGAAGTCCTCTGGGGCTCGGGGATTTCTCTTTGCGTTGATCCTGTTCCTGGCCATACTGTGGCCGGCGCGCTTGCCAGGCCAAACCTCAGGCTCTTATCGAGTGGACTCGAAAGCCAGCCGCATTGAGATTCATCTATTCAAGGGCGGCTTTTTGAGTATGCTCGGCGACGATCATCTGATCGCCCTCACTCACTTTTCCGGCACCGCGCAACTATCGGGTGACAACCCTTGGTGGGTTCGCCTGCTGGGCGAAGCCGCGTCCCTCACGGTACTGGACCCAGGCGCTTCCGCCTCCGAGCGCCAGGAAGTAGCGAACACGATGCTGGGCCCGGATCAACTCGATGTGGAGCATCACCCTGCTATCAAACTGCAATCATCTTCCATTCTCCCCGGACGGCAGGAACCGCACTGGCGCTTGCTGGCCGAGGTGACCCTGCACGGGGTCACCCGGCAGGTGGAGTTTCCGCTCGACTGCCTGGAAACCGGCGACCGCTTGCGAGTCCGCGGAAAAAAAGACCTCCAATTGCGCGATTTTAACATCCAACCTATTAGCAGGGCACTTGGGGCATTCCGGGTGAAGAATGAATTTGAGGTTACCTACGATATCACCTTGGAACGGAAACCGTGAATTCGCTAGATCCCATACCGGGTTGATCATCCGCTTTGGATATCCAGGGTTTGAAACCCACGGTTTCCTAATTCCCGCTCTAAAAAGCAATAGCGAGCCGCCTTCACTCCGAACGCTGCTGCTCTGACTCAGGTCCGCCGGATGAGAAAAGTGCGCGATCAAGAAGGCGCGGATGGTTGGCTACCATTTCCCCCGGACAAAAGGGCCTGTGAATTCTTCAGTGTTCTTGGCAGCGTTAAGGGGCCGCCCCATCAATTCCAAACTTTTACAAATTCGCCACAGGAGCCTGACATGCTGCTTGTCACCGTCGTGGTAGGATTAGCCCAGCATTGCATGATGAGTGAGAATGGATTGTGAACGTATGAAATTGCGCGGCGTCGTACGACTATGGACTCCTCACTCGTTGGCCGCGATCGTTGTCTCCCGGTTTTCCTTGGCGCTTTGGCTGGCCGCCGGATGTTCCGGACAACTGCTGGCTCAAGGTCCGGGAGTCTACCCAATTAATATGAAGGCGAGTCAAATTGCGATTCACGTGTACAAATCCGGCTTTCTCAGCGGTCTGGGAGACAACCATCAGATTGCCCTGACCCACTTCTCTGGATTCGCGGAGCTGTCGAAGACCCAGCCCTGGCAGGCGCAAGTAACCGCTGAAGCTGGCTCGCTGAAGGTGTTAGATCCTTGGGCCTCCGCTTCCCAACGCAGGGAAGTGCAGGACACCATGCTCGGCCCGCGACAGCTCGATGTCAGCCACTTTCCTTTGATCACGCTTCGCTCCCTAACCTTCGCACCGACGGGTAAAGATACGATCTGGCGCCTGAAGGCCAATTTAACCCTTCACGGTGTCACACGACCTGTGGAGTTTTCACTTGCGTGTCGTCAGACTGGAGACAGTTTGCGAGTTCAGGGAAAGAAGATGCTCCGCTTGCGTGATTTCGGCATCGAACCCATTAGCCGGGCGCTTGGGGCCGTCAGGGTAAAGAATGAGTTTGAAATTACCTACGATGTCGACCTGCAATTCAAGGGTTCAAGCCAGCGGTTGGGATGCTCGGTGGGTGCACTGCGTTGAACCCTACGAGTTCCTTGACCGCCCCGGGGATCCCTTCACAATTGACACGGACTCAGCAGGAGGAAAAGCCTGCTGCTCAATGAGGAGGTCAGGGTGAAGCGTCGTGTGGTGGTGACCGGAATCGGGGCGGTGAGTCCTAACGGTACGGGCCGCGAAGCGTTTTGGGCCGCAACGTGGCAGGGCAAGAGCGGCGTGCGGCGGATCCGGCGCTTTGACCCTTCCTGTCTTCCCGTGCAAATTGCCGGGGAGGTTGCGGACTTTGAGCCGACGCGCTACATCAGCGCGAAGGACGCCGCGAATGTCAGCCGCGTGGTGCCTCTGGCGGTCGCAGCCGCCGAAGAAGCCATCCAGGACGCAGGCCTCGATCCCGCACAGATGACGCTTGAGGAACGGCGCAAGATTGCCGTGCTTTTGGGTTCGGGCGGCGGCGGCCAGGAGTTTGTCGAGCACCAGTACTCGCTCTACTATTCCGGCCACGTGCGGCAGTGCAGCGTGTACACGGTTCCGTCCGCCACGATCGGCACCCTGGCCAGCGAAATCTCCATGCACTTTGGATTTCGCGGTTTCAGTCACTTGATCTCGACCGGCTGCACCTCGTCCACGGACGCGATTGGATATGCCGCACAGAATATTCGGTGTGGGATGGCGGATACCGTGGTTTGCGGCGGTGCGGACGCCCCGCTGGCTCCGTTAATCCTGAGGGGTTTCACCTTGATGCGCATCGTTACGGCTTCCTGGAACGAGGAGCCCGAGCGAGGCTCTCGTCCCTTCTCGGCGGACCGCGACGGCTTTGTTTTGGGCGAAGGGAGCTGGATGTTTGTTCTGGAGGACTACGGGCGCGCGCGGGCGCGAGGAGCCCGTATTTACGGAGAAATTTCGGGCTATGGCTCGACTTGCGAGGCCTTTCATCGAGTGCGATTGGGGGAAGACGGCGAAGAGCCGGCGCGGGCGATTGGCCTGGCGATGGAACGGGCGGGCATCGGTCCGGACCAGGTGGATTATGTCAATCTTCATGGCACTTCGACCGTGCTGAACGACCGCATTGAAACGCGTGCTCTCAAGCTCGCCCTTGGAAAACGCGCCTTTGCAGTGCCCTGTTCCGCGTTGAAGTCCATTATCGGGCATCCGCAGGGCGCCTGCGGAGCCGCCGGGGTGGCGGCGACGCTTTTAGCGATCCGCGACGGACGGGTGGCGCCGACTCTCAACCTCGACGTGCCTGACCCAGAGTGCGATCTGGATTACGTGCCCCACCGTTCCCGGCAAGTCGAGATCGAACACGCGATCTGCAACTGCATCGCCTTCGGCTCGAAAAATTCCGCCCTGGTAGTTTCACGGGCAGCGTAGGAAGTATTCGGCGATGCGTCGCGTTCCCTCACAAGAATGGCTGGACGATGACTTGGGGACTCCCGAGGAGATCCGGCAGAGTTTCGACGACCTGTGGCGGATTAACCGCTGGCTGGGAGGCGTCTCGGGTTGTCTCCGGCTGCTTGACCAATTCTTCGCCCGGACAGGCCGTCATCACGCCCGTATCCTTGACGTGGGTTCAGGAGACTCACGACTGGCGGTTTACTTGCACGAAGAGCTGGCAAAGCGCAAACTGAGTTCGGAATTTGTGGTTGTTGACCGCCGGCTCAACCATCTCAAAAATGGAAATTATTGCTCTCGAGGATTATCCCGAGTTGCTGGCGACGCGTTTGATCTTCCATTTCGACGGGAGAGCTTTGAAGTGGTGATGTGCAATCTGTTCCTGCACCATTTTTCAGGCGAGCAGGCCAGGGAGATGCTCCGGCGTCTTGTCGAAGTTGCCGCGGAGGCCGTGTTGATTAACGATCTTGAGCGGCATCCCCTCCCTTATTTTTTCATTCGCTTTGCCCTGCCGTTTGCGCGCAGCCGCGTTACCCGGCACGACGGCCCGGCAAGTGTGAGCCAAGCCTATACGCGAGAGGAGCTCGGCACGCTGGTCCGGCAAGCAGGCATCTCGAACTTTGAAATCGAGCAGCTTGCCGCTTTCCGGCTGGGGCTTACAGTTTGGAAGATTTAAGCGAGAATCATGCCATGCTCGATCTGGCGATTATCGGGGGTGGTCCGGCCGGTACCGCTGCGGCGCTCGAAGCACGGCGTCACGGTCTGCGGGTTGCGGTCTGGGAACGGGATCGTTTTCCGCGCCATAAGGTTTGTGGTGAGTTTATTTCGGCTGAAGCGCTCCCTTGGTTACAGCAGGAGATTCCTCAAGCCCTGGCCCGAGGCTCCGTCGTTCATCACGCTGAGTTTGTTTCCGAGAACGGGTTCGTGCGGGGATTCAATTTGCCGCACTCTGCCCGGGGCCTCTCACGGCATTTGCTGGACGCAGCGCTTTGGAGGGCGGCTGCTCAGGCCGGCATCGACGTGCGCGAAGGAGTAGGCATCCGGGGAGTACGGAAGTTGCGCGGCCGCGGAGAAGAAAACGGTTGGGAGCTTGAGTCGATGGGCGGGTCCATTAAGAAGGCGAAGACGCTTATTGTTGCCTGTGGGCGTTGGTGGACGCTGGAAGGATTCCCTTCTCCGGCCCGCCAGGGAAAACCGGCCGGAGCGAGAAAGTGGATTGGGGCCAAAGCTCACTTTGCCGGTCTAGCGCCTCGCGGCCGCGTGGAAATGTATCTGTTCCGGGGAGGCTACTGCGGCTTGGCGCCGATCGAAGATGGCGAGTACAACGTCTGTTGCTTGATCCGTCGCGAATGCATTCGCGATTCTGGCATGAAAGGCGTGGAAAATCTTTCGGCTTGGTTAGCACAGGTTTCTTGCCACCCGGCGCTCGGAGCGCGGCTCCGCGGTGCGGTGCAGGTTTCGCCGGTTGTCACCACTGCGCCGGTGCGCCTGGCGCGCCGGTCGCCAGCACAAGACGGCGCGCTGCTGGCGGGTGATGCCTCCGGGTTTCTCGATCCTTTCACCGGCGAAGGCATCTCCATGGCTCTCCATAGCGGACGCCTGGCGGGGGATGCGATTGCAGAGTCCCTGGCAAGAGGGTTGGATGAGGAACGCGCCGTGCAGGGTTACCGGCAGAAGCTGGGCCGGGCCGTGGAGCGAAGTTACAGGATTGCGGCTCTGGCGCGGACTCTGATTCACGCTCCGGTCTGGGCGCAGAATTTGTTCGCGGCGCCGCTTCCGTGGCTTGGAAGCTGGCTGCTCAGGGAAACCCGATGGCGGGCGGTTTCCAAGTATGAATCCTCATAGCCCAATCGGAACAGGACGCGCCGATGGCTAGCGCTTGCAGAACGAAAATCGCCCGTTAGAAAATTTCGAATCGTTCCTGGTGAATCGTCGGGTCGCTCTTAACGATGATATCTTTATGCGTAAGCGCTTCGATTTCTGCAATCAACGTTCCGTCTTTCGATTTTAAGGACTGGGCAACCTCCGGATTGACCCGCAGGGTGATGGTTTTTCCCTCGATCGCACGGGCCATTTTCCTTGCTTCGGCCAGAATCTCATAGCAAATTGTGCTGACGGACTTAATCCATCCCGAACCACTACAGTAAGTACAGGGATCGCAAAGAGTGCGTTCGAGAGACTGCTTGACCCGCTTGCGGGTGACCGCCACAAGACCGAAATCGTTAAAAGATAAGACCTTGGTCGGAGCCCGGTCAAGCCGCAAGGCCTCCTCCAGCGTCTGAACCACCTTGTTGCGGTTGCGGCGTTCGTCCATATCGATAAAGTCGACCACGATAATTCCGCCCAAATCACGCACCCGAATCTGTCGAACGATTTCATTGACCGCGTCGATGTTGGTCTTAACGATCGTATCTTCCAGGCGATTGGTCTTGCCCACGTACTTGCCGGTGTTGACATCGATGGCGACCAACGCCTCCGTCTGGTTAATCACAATGTAGCCGCCGGACTTCAACCACACCTTGGGCCTGAGTGCCTTCTCAATTTCCGCCTGGACTCCATGTTCTTCAAAAAGCGAAGCCTCCCTTGTATGAAGTTTTACACAGCCGACCAGCGAGGGCTGAAGATGATTCACGAATTCCACAACGCGCTCGTAATCCGATTCATTGTCCAGCCAGATCGATTTAAAGTCGGCCGTCACCAGATCGCGCATCAGACGTTGCGCGAGATCCAGATCGCGGTATAGAAGAGATGGCGCCTTCACGCGCTCGGCCTTGTTGCGAATTTCGTTCCAGAGGGTTGTAAGAAATCTTAGGTCGGCCTTGATTTCTTCCTCCGAACGGCCTTCCCCTGCCGTCCGAACGATAAACCCGCCGCTCAGTGATCCCCTGTTTTCCAGGACGATATTTCTCAGGCGTAACCGTTCCTGCTCGGAAGAAATCTTCCGGGAAACTCCGATATGGGAAATCGTGGGCATATAGACAACGTAACGTCCGGGCAAGGCCACATGCGAGGTGATCCGCGCCCCTTTGGTTCCCAGAGGCTCTTTTGCGATTTGGACGATGATCTCCTGGCCCTCTTTCAAGAGTTCTGAAATCTGCAGTCCTTGTCCTGTCTGCGGGCTGGTGGCGCGTGCCGCCGGCTCGTGGCCGTTGTTGTGGCGCGGATGGCGGCCCCCGCGGCGCCTGCCTCGGCGGCTTCGGCGCGGTGCGAAACGGGGATGTGCGTGGGGTTCGCGCAACGTGGCAGAGCGCTCGGGTGATTCAGGGGGATTTTCTGAAGGTTGGGATAGCTGTTCCTCAGATCCGCCTTTCGTTCCGGGAGCCTCAGAAAATGCGGGTGTCGTATCGGCTTCCGAACCCGTGCTCGGCGCCTCAGAAACTGATTCGTCTGGATAGGGCTGTTCCTTCGCGATCTCGGCCCTCGGTTCCGATGCAACTGCGGCCGGCCTGGGGGCAGACGAAGGCACGGAATCGAGACTCCGCTCGATATCCGCCTGCTCAGGCTCGTTTCCGACATAACCTGTACTGGCTGGCTCTCGGGTCTCGAAACTCTCCGAAACGCGGACTTCGGGTTTCGCCGTCTCCAGCACGCCTGATTCAATCGAGGATTGCGAAGCGAAGCCCTCGCCCGACGGTTGCGAGGCAGGCTCGGGCGTCGAGGAATCTTCAGGGTCGATATGACCGTACTTCGCTAAGGTTTCGCCGGGCAGAAGTTCGAACCCCTGGGGGAAAACGGGCTCAGCCTTTTCGGGAACTGTTTTACGCTCCGCGTGGTGAGTAAATCGATGTTCGTCGGGACCTCCTCGGCCACGCCTGCGACCGCGTCGTCCCCGATGTGCGCGATGCCTAAAGCCCTCTTCTCCATTTGTGGATCTGGGGGCGAGCGGCGTTTCTTCGCGAGTGGCGGGGGCTTCAGGCCCGGTCGCCTCTGCGACAGCACGGGCTGCCGAATCCTCGTTCGAAGGCTCATGGGGCTCAGGGATCGAGTCCTTGGCGATTGGCGCAGGCAGGCGGACATCAGCAGATGGGTCCGGGACAGTTTCCCCGCCCGCAACGGCAGCCCCGGTGTCCGTCTGCGTCTCGACCTCGAGGGTTGCTCCCCGCGCCTGCGACTCTCCCAGAAAACCTTCAAAATCTTCCTGATCCTGGAGGGAGAAATCTGAAACATACAAAAAGGCGTCCCGCTCAAGCCCGATATTCACGAAGGCGGATTGCATTCCGGGAAGCACCCGGCTTACACGACCCTTATAAATTCCCCCGACTAAACCCACGTCCGAGTCGCGTTCAAAATACACCTCAACCAGTTGACCGTCTTCGCACACAGCTACCTTCGTCTCGTGCGGAGACGATGAAATAAACATCTCCTTGTTCATGGAAACTCCCTTTTCCGGGATTGGCGGTAAGGATCAATCCGCGTTGGCGGAGATCAACTCCCGTTATCCCTGGTGCGGCCGCACACGGTCCTTCTCCGAACGCCCATACCCGGGCAGCCCCGGCAAACTTCGTTCCGGAAAGCCTGGGTATGGCCATTTACCATGCGCGAACGTACCTGAATTCTGTGATACAAAAAGTACGGCTCTTTTTGAGCCGCCAGTGAACTTTGGCTTCGAGATCCGGTTCGTAATGTCGCTTGCACTTCCTCGGTTCACTTCACCAAATTAATAATTCACAAACCGCTGCATCTTAACGCTCATTACAAGTCCAAGCCCCAGAAAAATAAACAGGACCGAGGACCCGCCCTCGCTCATGAGCGGCAGAGGAATACCCGTGATTGGAAACCATCCGATCATCATACCGACGTTTACGGCGACCTGAAAGAACAGGACCGCGGCAAAACCGACGAGGAGAAAACATCCGCTGCGATCCGCCGATGTTTGGGCCGCGTCGAGCAACCGCAAGAGCAAGGCGAGGTACAACAGAAAGACAAACAGTGTGCCGATAAATCCCCGTTCCTCCGCAAAGGCGGCAAAGATTGCATCAGCATGCGAAACTGGAATAAAACCCAACTGACTCTGTGTCCCGTTTCCTAAGCCCCGTCCCCACAGGCCGCCGGAACCTATTGCAATCTTTGTCTGGGTCACCTGGTAGCTGGAACCCTGGACGTTTTGCTTCGGATGGATAAATGCTTCCAGCCGTGCACGTTGGTAGGGGCGTAAGACCTGCCAGCCAATCGGCAGTATCATCATTCCCACTAAGCCCAAGGTCACTATCTGCCGGCGCTGGATCCCTGCCAGGAATGCCCCGGCAGCCACGATCGGCAAATAAGTCAGCGCCGTCCCAAGATCAGGTTCAAGCGCCACCAGGATTCCTGGCACTCCCGCCAGGAGTCCTAACTTTACCAGTTCCCCCCACGTAACAGCCTTGTTCCGCCTTTGGGCAAACAATGCTGCCACTCCTAATATTATAACCAACTTGACAAGTTCTGACACTTGCAAAGTAAATCCCCCGATTTGCAGCCAACGGTGGGTACCAGCCACCCGGGGTCCTACCACCAGGAGAGCTCCCAAAAATCCGATGCTAAGAAGGTATAGCCAAGGGACATGTTCCAAAATGAGATGATAATCGATTTGACTTATAACAAGGGTCAAGACACAACCGATGATGATCCAATAGATTTGCCTTCGAAATTGGTTGGCAAGCGCAGTTTGGGTTGTGGTGCTATAAATCTCGATGACACCCACGCCGGCAATCGCCAGGGTTAATCCGAGGAGCAACCAATCAAAATCCCGAAAATTTAAGGACTTCCGCATTATTTTCGGTCCGTTAATTGCGCCGACGCGAGGGTGCCCAATTCATCCACCTTCTTTTTCTGGGAAAGCAATTGTGGTGAAGATGGTTTCATCCCGTTTTCCTGGTAGTAAGCCTTGATTACATCGGCTGCAATCGGGGCAGCCACCGACGAGTGTTGGCCTTGCATGACCAGAACAGCCACAACGATTTTAGGATCTGGTGAAGGTGAATAACCCACGAACCAAGCGTTGTTTCTGTATTTCGCCTGGTGGTCGGAATCTTGGAGCCCCACACTGACCACCTGCGCAGTTCCCGTCTTGCCGGCGATATCAAGACCCGGGCAGCGAGCGCCAACCCCGGTTCCCTCGCCTTCGTTGACAACTCCCCACATTCCTTTTGTCACAGCATTTACCGTAGTCGGACTTAAGGGGAACTGTTTAACTGTGTTCGCCGGAGAGTCCACTCCCAGGGCCAGCAGCTCATTGCGAAAAGCCAAGTGAGGCCGAGCGAAGACCCCGCCCGAGGCGATTCCTCCGATGGCATAGGCGGCCTGGAGCGGCGTAACCTGAACGGCGCCTTGTCCAATGGCGACAGAGATCGTTTCTCCCGGCCACCAGCGTCGATGAAAGTCTTTCTCTGCCCACGCCGGAGACGGAATAAGGCCGGAGTCCTCGTCCGGTAGATCGATGCCTGTCCGGTGTCCCAATCCCAGATGAGTGGCGAAATAATCAATCTTTCGAATACCGAGAAGTTTTCCCAGCGTGTAGAAATATACATCACAGGAAATCACAATTGCCCGATGAAAATCCACCACGCCGTGGCCGCGGTGCTCCTTCCAGATCCAGTCATGGAAAGTATGCCCGTAAAGAGTAATTTCCCCGGGGCAATTGACAGTGAAATCAGGTTTGACCGTTCCCGTTTCCAAAGCCGCCGTTCCTGTGATGATCTTGAACACCGATCCCGGGGCAAGCTGAGCCTGGATGGCCTTATTCATGAGTGGCTTCAGCGGGTCTGTGGTTAGCCGCTTCCAGGTCTTAAGATCAATGTGGCGGGTAAAGTCATTGGGATCGAAAGTCGGGTGACTTACCATCGCCAGGACATCGCCGGTGCGAGGATCCAGCGCCACGACCGCACCTGGCCGGTCTCCCAAGGCGGCTTCAGCAGTCATTTGGAGGTCCAGATCAAGGGTCAGCCGCAAATCGTGGCCCGGGACGGCATCAATGGTGCTAAGAGTTCCCACCTCCTGCCCCCGGCTATTGACCACCACCCTCTGCATTCCGTCCTGGCCCCGAAGAACGGAATTGTATTCCTTTTCGATGCCGAACTTTCCGATGACATCTCCAGGGTGGTAGGGGGAGTTGGGTTTGGCGATATCGTTTTGTGATACTTCCCCCACGTAACCCAGCTCTTGCGCAGCAACCCCATGCTTAGGGTAAAAGCGCTGTTGAGCCTGGATGATGTCAAGTTCGGGGAATTCGGAGCGGTGAGAGTCGATGAATGCAACGTCCTTCAGGGTGGCCGATTGCTTGAGAACGACGGGCTGAAATCGCGGGAGCTTGGCCGAATGCTTAACCAGGTCTTCAACCTCTGTTAAATCCAGGTCGAGCCCCTCGGCGATTCTCCGCAGGTGAGCATTGTTAAGCTGGGAGGCATCTTCCCGGTTTAGCAGAATGGTGAAGGCGGGGAAGTTGTCTACGAGAACCCGCCCATTGCGGTCCAGGATTCGGCCTCGGGGGGCGATGACGGGAAGGTTGCGGATCCGGTTATGCTCTGCTTGCTGAAGCAACGCTTGATGCTGACCAATCTGAAGCCGCCAGTATCCGATCAAAAAGGCAGCAAACGAGGCTGCAATCACATATTGTAGGAAGGTGATCTTCCAGGTTGGAAAATGTTCGTCTTCCGTAAATCGATCCTGCATTACCTGTGATCTTCCATGCGGCCCTTGCGATAGGTAGCCCTGCCCTTATCGGTCTCTTTAACTTACGATTGAATTCCGAAGGACACAAAGACTCCTGCGCGTTACCAGTATCCCCTCCCTCAGCAACGATACCACACGCCTGTCACCCGTAAAAGGAGGATATAGCTTATTGGAATACGGATTAAAATCTCCTCACCAGGGACCGTGCGGCGAAAGGCGCCTCCAGAGTCAAAAGAAGCGTGTTTACCATGTGCCGGTAGCAGCTATGCCGGCTGCTTGAGGCGGTCAAATAAAGGAAACAAAATTAGCCCAAGAGCAACGTTGACCAGGATGCTTGCTATAAGCTGGAGTGGTTCAAACGGGGGAGGAAGTCCCAGCAATTCGTGCGTGAGGAGGTAAAGGAAAGCATTGTGGACAAACACTAAAGACCCGATCAGGAGCCCTCGGACCAGGAGGTTGTCGAATTCAAACTTCAGGCCGGCGGTCGCCGCAAGGTATCCAACCAAGGCTTTTGCCATGCCCATTTGCCCGAGATAACCGTGTGAGAGTGCGTCTTGCAGCAGTCCCAAGGCGGTTCCAAAGGCAATGCCGAAAGTTTGATTTTCCCTCACCATCGAGAAATAGATCACCACCAGCAAAGGAAACTGGAAAAGGTGGGCTAGAGGCAGTGTTGGTGGAAGGGTGACTTCCAGCAGAAGAGAGGCAAAGACGATGAGCGATAAGACCGCAGGGTGGACGCGAAAAACCTCTTTGGGTCTATGACGGTAAATGTCCATAGCATATTATTTCTATGTCCGGAAATTGCACCACGGTGTTGGAGTCAAGCAGAGTGAGGCTGCCCGCCTCAGTGATGCCCGAGATTCATTGCTTGCCGTTGCTCCGAGCCGGACTTAAGAAGAATCAGGACGTTTTCGAGCCGGCTCAGGGATACCGCGGGCTTGACGGCGATATGCTTGTATATGTTGCCGTCTTCCGAGCGGATGACATAACCCACCAGCAAGCCCTTTGGATAGATCTGGTCGAGGCCCGAGGTCAGAACGGCTTCCCCCGCCGAAACCTTCTCCTCGTCCATGACGTACTGCAGATTGCATCGGCCTTGACCGCCACCCTTCAAGATGCCTTGGAGGCGGCTGGCTTCTAACATACAGCCCACCCCGCACGAAGGATCCGTTATCAGGAGAACCTGAGCGGTATGCGGATAAACAGCAACAATATTTCCCACCACTCCTTCCGGAGTGATCACCGGGAGATCGGGGGTGATTCCTGAGTTCTGACCGCGATTAATGGATACGACCGTCGAGCCTATTCCCGGGCTCGAGGCGATGACCTCAGCCGCTACGCTGTGATAAGGGAGTTGGGATTTGAAATTTAGCAGAGCCCGGAGACGTTCGACTTCCGCGGCTTTTTCAGAAAGTTCCTGGATGCGTGCCCGCGCCACAACCAGTTGAGAGCCCAGCATCTGGTTTTCCTGCTGGTCGGCCCATAACACGTGAATCGCCTTCCAGCCTTGAGCCGTGCCCTCAACGACGTCGTGGAAGCCCATCTCGAAAGGTCCGAAGGCCGTTGCGGCCCAAACATCAATCAACCTTACGTTTTGATTTCGAGTGATCTGGACCGAGAGAAGCAGGAGCTGAGCTAGGAGGACTCCGAGGAGCGTAAAAAAGGATGGATGCCGTTTGACGACCGCAGGCATCCTGGGGCTATCGCCGAGATGTGCACGTGCAAACAATTTCAAGACGTACCGTTCATATCAAGCGTTAGAACCAAGCCGGGCTGCCTTAATCCCAGCCGACTCAAGCAAGATTAGCACACCCTCCGTCCTGCTGATATAACGCGCCTCGATAAATCCCCCTCTTCTTATTTTTATTCGATGGCGACCCGGCGCAGCAAGTTAAAATCGGTCAGCATTCGTCCGGTGCCTAACACCACCGAGGCGAGCGGGTCTTCGGCGATAGAAACCGGCAACCCTGTCTCCTCCCGAATACGCTTGTCCAAATTTTTCAAAAGCGCACCGCCGCCCGTGAGAACAATGCCCCGGTCGGAAATGTCGGCGGAAAGCTCTGGAGGCGTCCGCTCCAGTGCCACGCGGATGGCATTGATCATGGTCGCCACACATTCGGAAAGGGCATCCCGAATTTCCGAATCGTCGATGGTGATGGTTTTCGGCACGCCTTCCAACAAGTGCCGCCCTTTGATTTCCATGGTCAGGGGTTTCTCAAGGGGATAGGCAGAACCAACTTCCATTTTGATCTGCTCCGCGGTGCGCTCACCGACCAGAAGATTATATCGGCGCTTCAGATAAGCGGTAATAGCCTCATCCATCTCGTTTCCGGCGACACGCACCGAACGGCTATAGACAATCCCGGACAGCGAAATGACCGCGATGTCCGTCGTGCCTCCGCCAATATCCACAATCATGCTGCCCGAGGGTTCGGTAATGGGCAAGCCTGACCCGATGGCGGCCATCATCGCCTGTTCGACCAGGTAGACTTCACTGGCCTTGGCCCGGAAGGCCGAGTCTTGCACGGCCCGCTTTTCCACCTGAGTGATTTCTGAAGGAACCCCGATCACAATTCGCGGATGCACAAACATCTTGCGGTTATGGGCCTTTTGGATGAAATAGTTGAGCATCTTCTCCGTGACCTTGAAGTCCGCGATCACGCCGTCTTTCAGGGGGCGAATGGCGACGATGTTTCCCGGGGTGCGACCCAGCATCTCTTTGGCCTCCCGCCCCACCGCCTCAATTTCGCCGTTCAGCTTGTTGATGGCTACAATGGAGGGCTCATTGACGACAACCCCTTTGGTTTTTGCGAAAACCAAGGTGTTGGCCGTGCCCAGATCGATGGCCAAATCCGAAGAAAAAACACTAAACAAAGAACGGAAACTCATTTCTTTGAAAAAGCCCTTTCTAGACTCAAGTGAGGAAATCCAGGTTGTACTTTCCTATTCGATCACGACGGCCTTGCGGATCGTTTTTGTGCTGCCTTTCCGGTCTTGCGCCGTGATGGTAATTTGATTCGAGCCGGTCTTGGGAAGAGGCGAGGTGAAATGTCGAAACGTTCCATCCGGTGCGATGTTGAATACCTGCTGATTGTTGATAATAACCGTTGAGCCGGGTTCCGTTCGGCCCACCACTTCCACCACCCGGCCGTGTTGAATGATGTTCGTGATCTCGAGGAAAGCTTGGTGATCATGCGAAACCTGCTGAATCACATCGAAACGATTGGCTGCGGAGGGCTGGCTTTGACCTCCGCGCTGACCGATTGAGCTGACAACCCAATAGTAGATCCCTTCATCGAAACCTGACACTTCAGCCGACGTCCCCTTCACCTTTTTATCCACCACGAGGTTTGAAAACATGCCGGACGGAGAAACCTCTAGATGATATTCCTCCGCCCCAGAGACGGCTGACCATGTGAACTTGACCGGAGTAGAGCGAGGGTCCTTGGTGACCGTCAAGGCCATGTTGACGGGTGAAACCAGGACGGGAGGAGCAATAACCTTTTCTCGAATCATCCCGGGTTGGGCCGCGGAAAAGGTGACCTTGTCGTATTCCCCCAACCTCACGGTGGTGGACCCGCGTGTTACCTGCGCTTCGCCCTGGTTCACCGTCAACTGATGAACATTTCTCTTGGGATCGTTCCGGACCACCGCCCGGCTTTCTTCGCCCAGGCTGGCCACCGCGTTTTCAAACGAGACCTTGGAGGTTGAACCGGGAACTTCAAATTTTCCGGTGGACAGGTCCACCGTGCCGGAGGTTACCTGGACGGCTACGCGCGTGGCTTTGGTCACGGGATCTTCACCGCTCTGTTCCACGACAATCAGCGAATCCGGTTTTAGCACGTAGTTCGTCCCGTCTGCAAAAATGATCCTCGCCACAGCGTCACTGCCGGTCTGGACAAAATCCCCGCTGGCAAGGGTGGTATTGTAATCAGCTCGAATCCATTGTGAGGACTGAACTTTTTTCACCCGCACCGTGCCGTCGAGGTTGACAAAATGGGCTTCCCGCTTGGAAGTGGCAACTGTTGCCACCCCGCTCCGAACCATGCCGCCCGTTAGCGTGCTAAGGGCGCTTTTAGCCTTCTTGGTGAAGTACTTAGGGGCGATCAGGTAAAAAACAAAACCTGTCACCAATAATCCAAGAACCGTGTAGAAGGCTATGGTCCGGTAAGCGACGGTAGTCCATTCGACCTCGACTTTGTGTCCTTGTCCGGGGCCAGGCGGCCGTGATGTCGCATCCATGTGGCCAACACCCTACAGCATTCTTGACCAAAGGGCAATTCCGGTCAAGCAGTTTCCGCATTTTGCCGACCCTGCCACCGACATCGTGTTGAAGCCGAAAGGGCGGTTTCCCAGCCTGATCTGCCTTTAAGTTGTTCATCAGTTCGAGACTAGCTTATAATCAGGAAGGTTAAGTCTACGCATTCGGAGCAATCATGTTCAGACTTTTTAAGAAGCACCGGGAGAAGGTGAAGAAGTACCTTTTGGTTTTTTTCTTGGGCATTGTTTCTCTCGGCATGATCATGGTTTTCACCCCGCTAGGGGGTGGGGACATGGAGCAGAATCAATCAAACGTCCTGGCAAGCGTGGGTGATGTGCGAATCACCACCCAAGAGCTTATGAAATCCATTGACAGCCGTTTGCGCAACTCCTCGCTCGGCAATGATCCCCGCCTGGTGCCGCTCATCGCCGGCCGGATGCTGGACAATATGGTCCTGCAGCGGGCGTTGACCCTGCAGGCTAAGAAAATGGGGCTGGAGGTCTCAAACCATGAACTTCGTGCCACCCTCGAAAAAATTCCCTGGCTTTATCCCAATGGACATTTCGTCGGAATGCAAGCATATCCGAACGTTGTGGACCAGCAGACGGGGATGTCCACGGCGGAGTTCGAAGGCCAGGTCCGCGAAAGTCTGCTGATCCAAAAGATCCGCGCCGTCGTTTCGGACGGCGTTGAGGTCACGCCCGTCGAGGTCCATGGGGCATTTGAGCACCAGAACCTCAAAGCAAAAATTCGTTACGTGATCTTTGATCCCAGCAAATTCCTAAAGGCTGTTTCCATCACCCAGCCGGCGCTCGAAAGCTTTTTCAAGAAAGATCCCGCCCGCTATGAGCAGAAGGAGCAGCGGCAAGTCCGCTATGTCTTGATTACCCCGGATGACGTGCGGTCTCAGGTGAACATCAGCGACGACGAAATGAAGCCATACTACACCGCTCATCTAGCTGACTACCGGGTGCCCGACCGTGTCAAGGCGGCCCATATCCTTTTCAAAACAAACGGGAAGACTCCGGCGGAAGACAAAGCGTTGGAAAAGACCGCCCAGGAGGTGCTGGCAAAAATCAAGGCTGGGGCGGACTTTGGGCAAATGGCCAAGAAGTATTCCGAGGACACCAGCGCCTCAAACGGTGGCGTCATCGGCTGGATTGTGCATGGCCAGACCGTGAAAGAGTTTGAAGATGTGGCGTTTGCCATGAAGCCCGGGCAGGTTAGCGGTTTGGTTCACACAAGCTACGGCATCCATATCATCAAGGTTCTGGATAAACAAACAGCGCACCTCGAGACTTTTGATGAAGTCAAAGATTCGATTCGTTCCACCCTAATGGCACAAAAGCTTGCCCAGGTCGAGCAAGGCTACTCCGACAAGCTGGACAGCGAGTTCAAAGCCAATCCCGGCCAATTTGCATCGATTGCCCAGAAGGCGGGGCTTAAAGTCAACCTGACGCCGCTGTTCCAATACAACCAGACCCTTCCGGACTTTGGTTCGAACGATGCCTTTCAGAACCTTGCCTTTGAGCTTAAGCAGAATGAAGTCGGGCAGCCGATCACCGTGCCTAAAGGCACGGCGATCATTCAGGTGACCCAGATCGTGGCGGCGCACGTTCCCAATCTCGACGACGTGCGGGCCATGGTGGAAGAGGACTATCGAGCGAAGGAGTCGAAAGTTCTTGCCCACGAAAAAGCCGTAGCCTTTGCAGCGCAGGTCAAAAAAGGGGACTTTGAAAAGATTGCTCGCGCCAGTGGCTATGACGCGCAGGAAAGCAAGGACTTCACGCAGCAGGATTCCGTTCCGGGTCTGGGACCCGGCCAGTCTTTGCAGGATGCCTTCACGCTTGAGCCGGGGCAGTCGAGCAACGTGCTGTCGGTCGAGGGTAACGACGTGGTTATCCAGGTTGTGTCCCATACCCCCCCGGACGAAGGCACGTTTGCTTCTCAGCAAGAGCAGATTCGCGAGCAACTTCTCAGTCAAAAGCAGGGTCTGGTGTTCGAGCTTTATAGCCAGAACCTGAAGCAACAGCTCATGCGCTCCGGCAAGCTTAAGATCAACTCGGCCGGATTAAAAACGTTCCTCGCCTCGTACGAGACAAGGTAAAGACAGAAACCCCTCGGGATTTCGAGCTGTCCACGCTGCTTTCGAAGACTCTGCTTGAGGAGGCCGACCCCCAGGTCCGCAATGATTGCGTGCTCTCCGCATCGATTCGGCCGGAAATTCTTTGCCCGCGCGCGTGCGTGGACAAAACAGCGCAGGCAAACGATGGTCGCCATCCATCCAGAAGGCCGAGCCACGGCCCCGGGACGCGCGGCTTGACCTTGCCTGACCCATCCCACATAATTTTCGCGAGGCTTTTTTCATTGCTGAGGAGGTACCGTGCGGGAGATCCACAAAGCGGCAGTCTTGGGAGCGGGGACCATGGGCGCTCGCATTGCAGCGCATTTTGCCAATGCTTCCGTGCCCTGTGTGTTGCTCGATATCGCGCCCGATAAGAATGCGCCGGAGGAGCGGAAAGCTTCGCTCGTCGCGAACGAACCCAAAGCGCGTAACCGAATTGCGCAAGCAGGCTTTGAGGCGGCGCTCGCTTCCCGTCCGCCCGCTTTCTTTGTCCCTGAAACAGCACGATTGGTTACGGTGGGAAATTTCGAGGACCATCTCGACTGGATTCAGGATTGCGACTGGATTATTGAGGCGGTCACGGAGAATCGCGAAATCAAGCGGGCTCTGTACAACGAAGTCGAAAGGTTTCGAAAGCCCGGAACCGTCATCAGCTCGAACACTTCCGGCATCTCCATCAGAGGTTTGGCCGAGGGGATGCCGGAAGACTTCCGTCGTCATTTCCTGGGCACCCACTTCTTCAACCCTCCCCGTTACATGAAACTGCTTGAATTGATTCCGACGCCCGAGACTCTTCCCGAGGTCGTGAAAGGAATTTCAAATTTTGGCGATCTGGTGCTGGGGAAAGGTATTGTCCTGGCCCATGACACACCGAACTTTATTGCCAACCGCATTGGAACTTTCTTCATGATGGACGCCGTCCACCGAATGGCTCAGGACGGGTACAGTATCGAGGAAATTGACCTCCTGACGGGGCCGGTGATTGGCCTGCCCAAATCCGCCACCTTTCGCCTCCTCGACTTGGTCGGGCTCGATGTGATGGTTCACGTTGTAAGGAACCTCGCCGCAGCGCTTCCTCACGACGAGCGTCGCGACGTTTTCACTATGCCTGAGTTCGTCGATGAAATGTATGCGAGAAAGTTGCTGGGGGAGAAAACCGGGCAAGGTTTTTATAAAAAGACAAGGGGTAAGGATGCCAACGGGAAAGGCGGCGGAATTCGGACTCTCGATTTAAGCAGCTTTGAATACCGCGAGCGGCAGAAACCTCGTTTTCCCGCTCTCGACATGGCCCGGAACATTGAAGGCGTGGGCCGGCGCGTGGCCACGCTGTTCGATTCTCCCGACCGGGTTGGGGAATTTTACCGAAAAGTCCTCGGAGATACTTTTCACTACACCGCCAACCGAATTCCGGAAATTTCCGATGATATCACGTCGATCGATAACGCGATGAAATGGGGGTTTAACTGGGAAAAAGGAGTATTCGAGCTTTGGGACGCTATCGGCGTAGAAAAGATCGTTCAGCAGTGGGAAAAGGAAGATCGGGTTGTCCCTCAACTTGTGCAGAAGCTGCTCAGCTCTCAGGGAAAGACCTTTTACGTTTCTGAGGATGGCTCAAAACGCGTGTTTGACCTTGCGAGCGGGCGCTCTGAGCCGATTGAAGATTCCAAAGGTGTCTTGTTGCTTGCCGCCCTGAAGGACCGCCAGAAGAAAGTTAAGAGGAACCCCGGCGCGAGCCTGGTGGACCTGGGAGACGGAATCGCCTGCCTTGAGTTCCACTCCAAAATGAACACCGTCGGGCCCGATACGGTCCAGATGGTTCACACTGCGTTGAAGGCCCTGAAGGAGGGATTTGAGGCCCTGGTCATTGGCAACCAGGGCGCCAACTTCTGCGTGGGCGCCAACCTCATGCTGATCCTGATGGCGATTCAGGAGGGTGAGTGGGACGAAATTCACCAAATGGTGCAAGCCTTCCAAAACGCCAATATGGCGCTAAAGTACGCTCCCAAGCCGGTGGTGTGCGCACCCTTTGGCTTGACGCTGGGCGGCGGCGTGGAGATTGCCCTGCATTCGGCGCGGGTGCGCGCTGCCGCGGAGACTTACATGGGCTTGGTGGAAGCAGGCGTGGGACTGATTCCGGCGGGCGGCGGAACCAAGGAAATGCTGGTTCGCGCGATGGATGCTGTGCCGAGCGATGAAGAAGCAGATCCGCTCCTGTACGTAAAGCAAGTGTTTTTCAACATCGGAATGGCCAAGGTGTCTTCGAGCGCGGTAGAAGCGCGCCGGTTCGGATACCTAACTGAGCGGGATTCCATCAGCATGAACCGGGACCGGCAGATTGCTGATGCCAAACAAGCGGCCCTGGATTTAGTCAAACTTGGTTGGCGGCCTGGGAACCCCCGTGATGATATCCGGGTGCTGGGCCAAGAGGCGTATTCCAAGATGAAGCTTGGCCTGCATCTGATGTGCCGCGCGGAACGGATTTCCGATTACGACGTTGTGGTGGCAACCGAGCTTGCCAAAGTTCTTTCGGGCGGAGGGGAATTTACTTCGCCTCAACTGGTTTCTGAACAATATCTACTGGACCTCGAGCGGGAGGCGTTTGCGAGTCTTGCGGGGCAGAAAGGAACCCAGGAGCGCATCCAGCATATGCTCAAGACGGGGAAGCCTCTAAGGAATTGACGACGGGCCTTCCCTCCTCCGCGGTCTTGGGAAAACCGTGGTGAAGTCAATTGACCGAAATAGGTGATTGCACCGCCGCGTCCAAAGAGGGCATCTAAGCAAGAGTAAAGTTTGTCGATCGAGTAAAACAGGAGTTGGTTATGGAAGAAGCTGTGATTGTTTCTATTGTGCGGACCGCGGTGGGGAAGGCCCCGCGCGGCATGCTGCGGAACACGCGGCCCGATGACCTGGCCGCGGCCGTGATCAGAGAGGCTGTAAGGCGGGTTCCGGGGCTTGACCCGGCCGAGATTGAAGACGTGATTCTGGGCTGCGCGATGCCTGAAGCGCAGCAGGGAAACAACGTCGCGCGGATCGCATCGCTTCGTGCCGGCCTCCCGGTGACGTGTGCGGCGATGACGGTTAACCGCTTCTGCTCGTCCGGTCTCCAGGCGATAGCACTTGCAGCGGAACGCATCATGGCGGGATTTGGGGACGTGATCGTGGCCGGAGGGACGGAGAGCATGAGCATGATTCCGATGGGCGGCTTCCATTTCTCGCCGAATCCTTACCTGGTGGAACATTATCCCGACGCCTACCTGAGCATGGGACTGACCGCGGAAAATCTTGCGAGAAAATATCAGATCACGCGCGAGCAGCAGGACGACTTTGCGCTTCGAAGCCATCAGCGGGCGCTTGCGGCGATCGAGGCGGGCAAATTCAAGGAAGAAATCACACCTCTTGAAGTCGTTGAGGTCAGCTTGAACGGCAAGCACAAGCCGCAAACACGCAAGATGACGTTTGACACCGACGAAGGCCCGCGTCGCGAAACTTCCGCAGAGGCCCTTGCCAGGCTCAAGCCGACATTCCACGCGCAAGGCACGGTGACCGCGGGCAATGCTTCCCAGATGAGCGATGGCGCGGCTGCGGCAGTTGTGATGTCTTCGCGCAAGGCCAAAGCTCTTGGGGCGAAGCCGCTGGCTCGCTTTGTCAGTTACGCAACCGCGGGAACGCTGCCCGAAGAAATGGGCCTGGGGCCGGTCTTCGCCATTCCCAAAGCCCTGAAATATGCAGGCCTCACCCTTGCGGAGATCGATTTGATCGAACTCAACGAGGCTTTTGCGGTGCAGGCGTTGGCCGTTATTCAGCAGGCGGGGCTCGATCTTGATAAGACCAACGTGAATGGTGGCGCCATCGCTATGGGGCATCCACTGGGCTCGACGGGCGCCAAGCTTACGGCTACATTGCTTGGTGAGATGAAGCGGAGAAGAGTCCGCTACGGCATGGCGACGATGTGCATCGGTGGGGGCATGGGCGCTGCCGGCATTTTCGAGAACCTCCAATAGATTAGGTACGTGCGCCGCTCGGGTTCAGCAGTCCAGGAAGCGCGTTCCGGCCACACAGAAAGGAAGCCATGGAAACCACCGCGACACATGCGAAGATTAAAGGCGGCAGCTTCCTCATCGAGCAGCGAAAGCCCGAGGAGATCTTTACGCCTGAGGACTTGACGGACCAGCACCGGCTGATCGCGCAGACGGCCGAAGAGTTTATGACCCGGGAAATCGTTCCAAGAATTCGCGAAATTGAAGAAAAGAACCCTGCGCTTTTGCGGGAGTTGCTCCGGAAGGCCGCAGAAATCGGGCTTCCCGCGACCGATATTCCCCAAAAGTACGGAGGCCTCGAGCTGGATAAAATTTCCTCGATCATTATCGCAGAAAAGATGGCTCGTAACGGCTCCTGGACGGCCACGATTGGCGCCCAGGCCGGCATCGGAATCCTGCCCATCGCTTTTTTCGGCACGGAAGTGCAAAAGGTCAAGTACGTTCCTAAGCTGGCGAGCGCCGAGTGGGTGGGCGCCTATGCGCTGAGCGAGGCGAGTTCGGCTTCCGACGCCCTCAATTGCAAGACTCACGCCACGCTCAGCGCGGACGGAAAGAGTTACATCTTGAACGGCAGCAAGATGTGGATCACGAATGGCGGTTTTGCCGACGTGTTCATCGTGTTTGCCAAAGTCGACGGCCAGAAGTTTACGGCGTTTATCGTCGAACGAGGCTATCCGGGAGTTTCGCCGGGCGCCGAGGAACACAAGATGGGAATTCGCGGTTCTTCCACCACGCCGCTGAATTTTGAAAACGCCGCTGTGCCCGTGGAGAACGTGCTCGGGGAAGTGGGCAAAGGCCATCTGGTTGCCTTCAACATCCTGAACGTCGGGCGGCTGAAGTTGGGGGCGGGATGCGTGGGCGGCGCAAAATACTTGATCGCCGACGCGCTCAAATGGGCCAAGGAGCGCGAGGCTTTCGGGCGGAAGATTGCCGATTTTGGCTTGATCAAAGAAAAGCTCGGCGAGATGGTGACCCTGACTTATGCGGCGGAGAGCATTTCGTATCGGACGGCGGGAATGATCGATCGGATGCTGGAGGGTGCGGATTTAGGCTCGTCCACTGCGGGAGAGCAGATTCTTGCTGCGCTCCGGGAATATGCTGTCGAGTGTTCCATCTTGAAAGTCGTCGGAACCGAGATGCTCGATTGGATTGCCGACGAGGCGGTCCAGATTTTTGGCGGCTATGGTTTCTCCAGTGACTACGAGGTGGAGCGGGCATTTCGGGATCAGCGCGTGAATCGAATTTTTGAAGGGACCAACGAAATCAACCGCCTGCTCATCACGGATATGCTGATGAAGCGCTCGATGAAGGGAGAACTCGGCTTGATCCCCGCGGCCGAGAGACTGCTGGATGATGTTCTCAGCATGCCTTCCGAGGCGGAGTCCGAAGACCACGAGTTGCTGGCCGACGTCGCGGCTTTAGTTGAAGGTGTTAAGAAAGTGGTGCTGCTGGTGGCTGGAAGCGCAGTCAAAAAGTACCTCAATCAGCTTGCGGAAGAGCAGGAAGTGGTCGGTGCTCTCAGCAATATTGTGATGGGAGCGTACGCCATGGAGAGCGCTCTGCTTCGTACCCGGAAGAAGCTCAGCAAGATTTCAGCTTGCTGCGCAGAGGCTGACGCTACGCGAACGTACGCTTTTGAGGCCGCCGACCGGGTCGAGGTCGAGGCACGGCGTGCGCTTGCCAGAATAGGAGAGGGCGATACGCTTCGGGCACAGCTTGCCCTCCTCCGCCGCCTACTGCGCCGGACGCCGCCGGATCTTATCGGCCTCAAGCGGCGAGTGGCAGACCGCGCTCTCGAAGTTGGCCGTTATCCCTTTGCCTAGATTTGCGCGCTGCACCGGCCGGATTAAAACCTCGTTGCCGCTAGAGACCTTTCAACGCCTTACCGGCTCCGGCAAGGTCGGAAACCGCCATGACCAGATCGGCCTTTTTCGCGCCTTTGCCAACGGAGGAGTAGGCGTAATCGACGTTGATGTGCGCTTTCGCCAAACGCTCACCCACGTCCGCGAGTTTGCCGGGCTTGTCAGGGAGCGTGAGCCGGAGGACATCCTCTTCCGTCACTCGAAAATCCAGACTGCGGAGCACTTTCTTGGCCTTGGCGGGGCTCGTTACAAGCATCCGAATGGGACTTTCGCCTCCCGTGCCGTAAGCGGTGAAGGCGGTAATGTTGACCTTTGCTTTGGCGAGCGCCCTGCCAATCCGGGCAATCTGTCCGGGGGTGCTGTCAACCCATACTGAGACTTGTTTTGTCTTGCCCATATGCACTCCCTCTTGAGAAACTCTTGATGGCCTGAGAATACGCCAAAAAACCGCAGGAGTAAAGCTAAAGCCACGTAAGCGAGAGATTGGTCGCTGTTCTTTTTGCGGTGGAAACCAGCGCGCGGTTGGAGAGAGGAATTTCCCGTTTTGGAAAGTTTCGATGTTGGCGGAATCTTGAGTTCTGCGAGCATCCCGGGGAATGGAAGCAGATTCGCCCTGAGATGGGTTGATCAATTCCGGGGCTAAGGGGTAAACCGTGAAACGAATTGAGGACGTTCGAGTCGTGGTCGCGGGGAGCAACAATTTCGATATGGTCGTGAATGCTGAGCGGTTTCCCAGGGAAGGGGAAAATCTGCTGGCATCGAACCTGAAGTTTTTTCCTGGGGGCAAAGGCGCTAACCAGGCGGTCGCCGTAGCCCGGCTGGGAGCAAGGGTTACTCTTATCGGCGCAGTGGGACAGGATTTTATTGGGGATTTCCTGCTCTGCAATCTCGAAACGAGCGGGATCGACACGCGTTGGATCAAGCGTGATTCAAGCCGGTCGACGGGGTGCGCTTTTATCGCCATTTACCCGAGCGGAAACAACTCCATCGTCGTCGATCCGGGAGCGAATTTCACCCTTGAGCCGGCTGACATTGAGAAGACCAAGCAATCGATTGCCGAGGCCGATGCCATTCTTACGGTGCTTGAGATTCCGACGGAGACAGTCGAAGCGACACTGCGGGCGGGCCGGGAGGCCGGGAAACTGACCGTCCTCGACGCGGGACCGGCTCGCCGATGTTCAGTGGAGCTATTGAGGCTTGCGGATATCGTTTCACCCAACGAGACGGAGCTCGAAGCCCTGAGCGGGGAGTCGGTCGAGGGGCGGAAATCCGCCAGGAAAGCTGCGGAAAAACTTCTGGATCTGGGCGCGAAGACGGTGGTGGTGAAGTTGGGCAGCGACGGGTCGATGCTGGTGAACGCCGAGGGCTCGAAACACTTTCCAGCCCACAAGATCAAAGCTGTTGATCCCACCGCTGCCGGAGATGCATTCAGTGCAGCTCTGACGGTAAAGCTTGCTGCGGGCGCGGCCATGGATGATGCCATCCGCTACGCGAACGCGGCCGGTGCGCTGGCCGTTACCAAACTCGGCGCGCTGCCCTCCCTGCCTACGCGGGATGAAGTCGAAGCCTTCGCCGCACAACGGGGCTAAACCCGCGTTCAAGGCTGCGGAGGAAGCCTCACTTGAGGATTACATTGCCCAGAAACCCACAGTTCTCGGCTTTCGAGTCCACCACGCGCAGGCTGACCCGGAATGCCTCGGACGGCAGCGGCACAGACTTATCCAGGCGGACCACTTCCCGGGGATCCACTGCTTCGAGCGTCGTGTAGGTAAGCTCTTCCCCCATCGCGCTATAGAAGACGGCTTCTATACTTCCAGGAACGAAAACTCCAAACACTCCTTTCAGAGTGACTTGGTCCCCTGATATTTGCGCGGAAAACGGCTGGCTGATGACGCCGGCCCAGACGGCGTTCCGCAGGGGATTCGGCGCCCGCGTCGGCGCCCAATTCACCGTGAATTCATACTGCTCTCCCGGATCGAGTGTTGCGTAGGGACTGATGACCTCGGTCTCCAGAAAGTAAGGCGTCTTCTGTGGGTCGTCAGGGAGGGTCTGGAAGAACGGTCCCCGGGAGATGGTGCCGGGACCGTCGTTCCAGGATTCCACCGAGGCGTCGTCAGGATACGATTGATCGGGAAAATACTTGAACGTCTCGAGCAGGGAGATATTTTTCTGCCCATTCTCCACGGCGTACCAGCCGGCGCTTGAGTCTGCGGCAACCTTGCCCACATGATAACGGTAGTGGATGCGCAGCATGTCTCCGTTGTCGATCGCCTGATAACTCGGGTTGCGGACGTCACCGTAAGGATTATAAAAGCCGCGTCGAAACCTGCTGTGAGGGTTGATCGGTACGTACACATAAAGGTCGGGATTGGGCTTGGAAGGATCATGAATGTCCGACGCGTCGTTCTGGATCAGGTGCCAGATGCCCCAGCGAATTTGGCGTTGGCTGGTGTTGCGCATCACCTGGTCAACTCGAACGCGCGTCGTCCCCGCGTAAACATGAAAGGTGCGCGAAAACTGCACACCGGTCCTTGGGTCGGGCGGGCTGGTTACACGGACCGCAACCTCCTGGGGAGTTTCCTTGACGATTTCCGATTGGAAGCGGCTGCCGTCAAGGATGTAGTACGGGATGCTGGGCCATTCCCCGTCGTTCATCCATCCTTCCGGCGCCGGCCACACTTTGTCGCCGCCATAGTTCGCCCACCCGGACTTCAGATTATTCTCGCTTTCGGGCAAGATTTTGCCAGCCAGCTCCGGGTTCACAAAAAAGTAGCTCTGGTCGCCAAGCTGTAATTGAATGGCGCGGCCTCCAATTTCCGGTGCGATGTAGAGATTGATGATGCCATTCGTCAGAAGGTAAACCTTCCATCCTTTGTATTCGGTTCTTTCCAGCTTGGCTGCGAATGGCGGCGCAGGAGATGCCATCGCCGGGCTTGCAGTGAAGAGCGATAAGGAAGCGGGAAAGGAGGCAAATTTGCCTGTGCCCTTCAGGCTTGTGAAGAAGTTCGGAATCGAAAATAGGGAAAGTACGACCAGGATACCGAGAACACGGGTAAATCTCTTCATGGGATCACCTCAGTCTTGCGGCTGCGGATTCAGTATCCACTCGGAACGATCCAAAAGCTCGCCTTAAAAGTCTTTCCCGGCTCAAGAACAATCAGGCCCGGAAATTTCCCCTCGTGATTCAGGTTGAAAGCGTTTGTGATGGTTGTCTCCGGCTCCAGGCAAATTAAGGTTTTGTCGAGAGGCGCCCAGACGTGGCCGAAATTGAATCCTTTTCCAAAAACCAACTCCACCTTCTCGGTTTTGCCCTTGACCCAGTAATGACCCAAACCGTGAGAGTCGCGCTCGAGACCGGAGAAACTGTCGTCAAAAAACCTTTTGCCTAACGTGAACTCACGGGCGTGAGGGACGTACTGATCTGCAGGCTCGGTTTCGCCCGTCGGAATCAATCGCTTGTAGCTATCGACCTTCCAATGCTTGTCGGCCTGAATTGAAACCGTCCAATCCTCCCTCGGTCCGTCCGGACTAAAAAAAGGATGGTAACCGATAAAGACCGGCAACGCGCTCCTGCCAACGTTTATGACTCGCGTCGTGTTTTCCAACTTGCCGTCTTTCAGCCGGTAGGTGATCTCGTAAGTCTGTGCGAAGGGAAACTGCTCCACCAAGCCGGGATACTTGTAATACTCCAAGCGGGAGGTGATGAATGCGCCGGTGGAGTCCGAAGCTCCGGAGTGGATGACTTCCCAATCAGGGTTGAAGACCACCGTGCCGTGGATCGGAAAGTTGTAAGGGGGCGTGGTGAGAAAATTTCCAAGGGATGAATTGAGCAAATATTTCTTGTTCTGAAAGTAATAATATTCATGATCGATGCGGTCGGCCCAGGGAGCGAGGAGAGGAATGCCGCAGGAGATCTGGTGGTCATGAGCGTAGGCCTTGAGCGACTCCGCAGGGACCAGGACGTTTTTGCCGCCTGCCTTGAATTGGTAAACGAAGTTGCCGATGCCGGGAACGATGCCAACGTCCATCTTGCGGCTGGCGTCGAGCAAATGATAGGTGACGTATCCGTCAACCATCTTTTTTGCGACCGAGTAATTTCCTGCCGCCAGGAATGCGGGGACTAAGAAAAGAAGAGCCATTGAAAGAATGCAGCTACGCTGGCCGAGTCTCATATCGATTCCTTTCTCAAACGGATTTTCAAGGGCCGCCGCGCTTCAGAAAGTTCCGCCGGCATGACCAACCGCCGGGCTACGCCGGGAGACCTCCGGACGGGGCTTCGGCAGCCAGCGCCGAAAGGCGGTGGGCCATCTCACGGACAGCCGGGTAAAGATCGCGGTAAACCTGGTAAAGGCCATCATACATTGCTTTGTTCGACACTCGCGGGTACAGGCACTCGCGGACCTGGATCGCCTCGCGGGCCGATTCCTGGACCGATGCATAGGTTCTTGCTCCCACGCCGGCAAGCAGGGCCGCGCCAAAAGCCGAGCCTTCGGACGTCTTGAGCGTCACCACTTCCTTATCGTAAATATCCGCCTGGATCTCGCGCCACAGGAAGCTGCGGGATCCACCTCCCGAAGCCCGGATCTGTTCCACGGGGATTTTGAGTTCTTTGAAGATTTCGAGGGAATCGCGCAGGCTGAAGGCGACGCCTTCCAGAATAGCTCGGATCAAATGTCCGCGAGTATGGGCCGCGGTTAATCCGAACCACATTCCCCGGGCTTCGGGGTCCAGATGAGGCGTCCGTTCGCCCATCAGATAGGGGAGAAACAGCAGCCCGTTGCTGCCAGCAGGAGTTTTTGCGGCTTCATTGATGATGAGGTCATACACATCGATGTCCGTCAGGTCTGCGTACCAGTTCTCCGTCCTCCCAAAGTGGTCTCGAAACCAGCGAAGAGAAAGGCCGGCGCCTTGGGTTACGCCCATAACGTGCCATTTGCCGGGAACCGCGTGACAAAAAGTGTGGATGCGGCCGCCCGGATCGAGCTTGGGATCGCCCGTGTAAGCAAACATTACTCCCGAACTTCCCAGCGTGCTGGAAGTGAGGCCGGGCAGCACAATGCCGTTGCCGACGGCGCTCGCGGCCTGGTCTCCGGCGCCTCCCACGACGGGCGTTCCGGCGACCAGCCCGGTGACCAAAGCGGCTTCCCGCGTGAGGTGGCCGGTAATTTTGGGAGACTCGTAGACTTGAGGGAGAAGTCCGGGATCAATGCCCAGTGCGGAAAGCATCTCCTGCGACCAGCGGCGATTTGAAACGTCAAAGAGCAGAGTTCCCGATGCGTCGGAGACGTCGGTGGCAAACTCGCCCGTCAAGCGGTAACGGACGAAATCCTTGGGAAGCAGGAAGTGTGCCGCGCGCTCGAAAATGGCGGGTTCGTGATCGCGGACCCAGAGGAGCTTGGGAGCGGAAAAACCCGTGAGAGCAGGATTGGAAACCAGTTGGATCAGGCGTTCGGAGCCGACTTGCGCGGTGATCCAGTCGCATTGCGCCTGGCTGCGCTGGTCGCACCAGATCAAGGAAGGACGTAGCACGGCATTCGTCCTGTCCAGCAACACGACGCCGTGCATCTGGCCCGAAAGCCCTACGGCGGCAATGTCCGATCCTTTTACATCCGCATCGCTCAGCGCCCCTTGCACGGCGATTGTGGTGGCTTGCCACCAGTCCTCAGGGTCCTGCTCGGCCCAGCCGGGTTTCTCCATGTGCATGGGCGGATGGTCGCCCGTCGCGGCCCCAACTACATGGCCGTCCGGGCGAACGATGACCACCCGCGTGCCCGTTGTTCCAACGTCAATTCCCATCAGGTAGGGCATTAGGAGCCAGAAGTCAGGAGTCAGAAGCCAGAATTGCCCGAAAATTACGAGGTGAGAAGGCGGCTGACCTCTCCCAGAGAATTCATTAGACCACTTGTTTCACCATAACGGAGATTGTTCGCTAAAATGAGATAATAACGAGCCTCCTCAACGGATCCCTCAGCCATATTCATAAATCGGGCCTTATCCGCTTTGCCCCGTTTTCGGAAGCCCTCGGCGATATTAGCGGGAATCGATACCGCTGCCCGCCGCAGTTGAATGGAGAGTCCGTATTGCTCTTCACGAGGGAAGCTTGCTGTGAAGCTGTAGATGGAAAGCACAAATTGGTGCGCCTTCTGCCATACCAGCAAGTCGCGGAAAGTTTTCGCCGGAGCTCGCACGAAGCAATTCCTCTAGGATGATTTATTTTCGGATTCAGGATTATGCTTCCTAACCCTTGGCTACTTCATCGGCTTCTTCGCGGGAGTCCTGTGCAGACTCTCGATACCACCCTGTAGACTCGTTGCTCCTGATGGCGTCCCTGTGTCCTCGCGGCACCGAGATTGAGATTGCGATTCGCTTGAGCGCTCCTCATTCTGGCTCCTGACTGCTGACTTCCTCCCTGCTAGGCGCTGATTCTCTCCCACTTTCCTGACTTGGCTGACCGCTCGATGGCGTCGAGCACGGTCTGGTTCTTCACGCCGTCCTCAAAATTCGGCGAAGGCATTGTGTCTTTTTCGAGCGCGACTAAAAAGTCATGCACGGCATGGACGAAGGTATGTTCGTAGCCAATGATGTGTCCCGGCGGCCACCAGGCGCCGACGTAGGGATGGACGGCTTCAGTGACGCTGATGGTCTTAAATCCTTGCTGCCCTGGTTTGTCGGTACAGTCGTAAAACTCCAGCTCGTTCATCCGTTCCAGGTTGAACGCCAGGCTTCCTTTGCTGCCGTAAACTTGGAAGGTATTGTAATTCCTCCGGCCCCCGCAGAACCTCGATGCCTCAAACACTCCCACGCTCTGGTTGCGGAAGTGAGCCAGAAAATTGGCGTCGTCGTCCACCGTGACTTTTCCCTTTGCCTTCTTCCCTTTTGCGCCCCAGGCTCCGGTTCCGTCATTGGCCCTCGGGCGTTCTTTGATAAACGTCGTCAATTGGGCCGTCACGGCGTTGAACTCTCCGTTGAGGTAGCGCGCGAAGTCGATGGTATGAGCGGCGATATCCCCGAGGGCGCCGCTGCCGGCATATTTTTTTTCAAGCCGCCACACCAGAGGAAAGTTGGGGTCCATGATCCAGTCCTGGAGATAAGCGCCGTGGTAATGATAAACGTCGCCAATGCGTCCATCTTGGATCAGCTTTTTAGCCAGGACGACCGCGGGAATCTTGCGGTAGTTGTGCATGATCATATGCTTGACGCCCGCCCGCTCCACGGCCTGGAGCATTTTTTGGGCGTCTCGCAGCGTGTTGGCCAGGGGCTTTTCGCAGATGACGTGCTTGCCCGCGCGGGCCGCCGCCACCGCCATTTCACAATGGAGATATCCCGGGCTTGAAACATCCACGATGTCGATGTCTTTCCGCCCGACCACGCGGTGCCAATCCGTTTCCACTTCTTCCCAGCCGAATTGCCGGGCGGCAGCCTCCGCGCCTTTGCGGTCGCGCCCGCAGATTACCTTCATCCGCGGCTCGAGTTTGCCCGGGAAAAACCTGCGAACCTGGCGGTAGGCGTTGGAGTGCGCCTTGCCCATGAATTTGTATCCGATCAGCGCAACATTAACTTCAGTCATCAATACTCCTTCAAGTGGCGAGTGAAGAGCCAAAAATAAGGAACATACCCCTGCTATTGTTTCAGCAGGGTGTGTCGCAAGCCGTTGAGCATCTTCCGGGAAGGTCGCGATACCCGCGCGGCCGAGGTTTCCCTTCTTGCTTGTCACTCATCACCTGTCACTCGTTACTGTTCTTCTTACGCCCACCACATTTCCGTAAGTTTTTCTTTGATCAGGATTTCATTCAGGAAGCGGGCGGCCTTGGTCAAGCCCTCCTCGACCGACATCAGGCTGTCCTCGTGCTCGATGGAGAGAACGTCGTTGTAGCCAACCATCTCAAGAGTCGAAATCATGTCGGTCCAGAATTCTCTGCCGTGGCCGTATCCGACGGTGCGGAAGATCCAGGCGCGGTTCTTCTCGTCGCTGTAAGGCTTCGTATCGAGGACGCCGTTCACTTTGTAGTTTACATCGTAGAGTTTGGTGTCTTTCGCGTGGACGTGAAACACGGCTTCGCCCAGCGCGCGGATGGCAGTGCAGGGATCAATGCCTTGCCAGAACAGGTGGCTGGGATCGAAATTGCAGCCGATGGCCGGTCCGGCCGCAGCCCGCAACTTGAGCAGAGATTCGGGCGAATAGACAACGAACCCCGGATGCATTTCAAACGCGATGCGAACGCCGTGATCCTCCGCAAACTTAGCTCGCTTTTTCCAATAGGGGATTACCTTTTTCTCCCACTGCCATTTCAGGATTTCGGGATAGTCCGGCGGCCAGCAGCAGGTCACCCAGTTGGGATACTTCGAGTTTTCGGAATCGCCCGGGCAGCCCGAAAAGTCATTAACGATCCGCACCCCAAGCTTTTCAGCCAGCAGGATGGTTTTCCGGCTAGCCTCGGCATGGGCTTCTGCGATTTTCTTGACCGGGTGGAGCGGATTTCCGTGGCAACTCAGGGCGCTGATGGTGATGCCCTGGTCGTCGAGTCTCTGTTTGAATTCCTTGAGCTTGCAGGGTGAGTTCAGCCATTCAAGCTTCAGGTGGGCATCCCCGGGATAGTTGCCGGTTCCCAGTTCAATGGCTTGAATTCCCAAGGGTTTGATCTTCTTGATGACTTCGTCCAGGGTGAGTTTTCCAAGCAAGACCGTGAGCAGACCTAGCTTCATGAATATCCTCCACGTAGGGGCTTTGGCGCCCAGCATCCAAACCGGAAAGCTTGAGGTCGCCGTGCCCCAAATTGCGATGAGCTGCTAGCAGACGAAACCTAAATCTATCCACCGCGCGCCACCCAGTCAACAGAAAAATCCGGCAGGGAGGTGAATATCATGAGAGGCCGTGCCGGAGGTCCGCGTGTGGCGCACAAGAACTGCGGTTTGAGATATGCTCTTGTGCGGGAATTGATTTCGGGGCATAATATAGGTGAACTTAGTGGAGAGCATGTTTGTGGAATTATGCCTCTTGACAAGAGTGCGGTTGTTCTGTAAACTGTGAAATTGCTCTGACAGAATAGTGCTCTTCAGAGTGGCGGTGGCGCGAGTCGCCGTAACGCCCAAGAATGGGTGGTCGGTCGAAATGGCCGGCAAGTGAGTTCTTTGACAATTGAGTTGAGCAAGCCACGTCAAAGCACATAGTCCTTCGGGACGATGTGCTAAGCCGAGCGAGCTGCCCGATCCTGAAATCTTGGAGAGGGCGAATTCTTCCTCCATAACCCGGAGGGAGAAGCTCCAAAATGTTAGTATGCGAGGGGTCCTTCGACCTTTCGCATGCAAGCCAATTTCAAACGAGAGTTTGATCCTGGCTCAGAATCAACGCTGGCGGCGTGCCTAACACATGCAAGTCGAACGAGAAAATGTGGCTGTAGCAATACAGTCGCGTGAGTAGAGTGGCGAACGGGTGAGTAACACGTAGCTAACCTACCCTCGAGTGGGGAATAACCTGGGGAAACTCGGGCTAATACCGCGTAATATCCCGGTGGCATAAGTTACTGGGATCAAAGGCCCGCAAGGGTCGCTTGAGGAGGGGGCTGCGGCCGATTAGCTAGTTGGCGGGGTAATGGCCCACCAAGGCGACGATCGGTAGCCGGCCTGAGAGGGCGCACGGTCACACTGGCACTGAGATACGGGCCAGACTCCTACGGGAGGCAGCAGTGGGGAATTTTGCACAATGCCCGAAAGGGTGATGCAGCAACGCCGCGTGA
>Ga0307373_10000841_pt1 | contig 59031 bp, 34 predicted proteins | sample OX2MG_FD_202534 | JGI IMG/M metagenome (GOLD analysis project Ga0307373, IMG submission 202534) | Soil microbial communities from Risofladan, Vaasa, Finland - OX-2 | ecosystem: Environmental > Terrestrial > Soil > Coastal area > Acid sulfate soil | place: Finland: Risofladan, Vaasa | collected... | reverse complement strand
GGGTTTGGGGGGAATTCAACAACTCCACTCTAAACCGCTTTCGAGGCGTCCCCGCTCTTTTCCTACCTATAGCCAACTACAGTTCTACGACCACCAGCCAACCAGCTCAAGGAAGCACCGAACCGGGTGATAACTGCTGGAGGAGCCTCGTCGGGAAAAGTTGCCGAAGGGGCCGGTGCCTGGGGTTGAGCCGGGCCGCGAACGATTTTCCATTTCAGCAAGTAATTTGGCCAGGCGACGCCACGGTATCCGCGAGCTACGCGAGCACCGGGTGGCCGCCCAGTACGACCCGTTATGGGCCGACGAGCTGCACAGCCGGAACAATCACGTACTCTGGCTGTTGCTGTGTAATGCAATGAAAGGCGCCCAGCCCCCAGGCCAGGTCGACCGCGCGTTGGCCGGCGATCCGCCGTGTTGGAAACAGTCTTCCCAGCGTGTCGAGAACGAGTCCATCGGCCGGGTCGCCATATTGCGGCGCGACGACCAGGCCGTTGGCGACGTAGAAGTTCATGTAGCTTGCCGGTAGCCGCTGGTCGCCGTGGAACAGCGGCCGTGGCATCAGCACCGGCACGACTTCCAACGACCGCCCTTCCGCGTCGGTCGCGGAACGGAGCCTGCGGAGATTGTCTTGCAAGGCGGCATAGTTCGCGTCGGCAGGATCTTCTTCGACCGCCGCGACGACGACTCGCGCGGCGACGAAACGAGCCAGCTCGTCGATGTGTCCGTCGGTGTCGTCGCCCGCGATCCCCTCGCCCAACCAGATCACGCGCCTCGCGGCCAGGTAGTCGGCCAAGTAACGTTCGATGTCGGCGCGCGAAAGGTCCGGATTGCGGTTGGGGTTCAAAAGGCACTGCTCGGTCGTCAAGAGCGATCCTTGCCCGTTGGTGTCGATCGCTCCCCCTTCCAGCACGATCCCCGGCTCGTAGCGCTGGTAGCCGAGCGACTCGGCGACGAGTCGCGGCACCTGCTGGTCGTGATCGAACGGCGGGTACTTGCCGCCCCAAGCGTTGTAGCCCCAATGGACGAGGGCGGGGGGCAAGCCGGGCCGGCCAACGAGGAACGTAGGCCCGTGATCGCGGGTCCATGCGTCGTTCGTCGCGATGTCGTGGAGCTTGACGCGCGGCAGATGGCCCACCAACCGGTGAGCTTCGCTCATCACTTCCGCGCCTCCGGCCAGCACATGCACCTCCTCGACCGCGGCCAGCGTCCGGACCAGTTCAGCCCACACGCCGGGAATCGGCTCGAATGCCTCAGGCCAGCTCTCGCGGTTGTGGGGCCATGCAAGCCAGGTTGCCGCGTGTGGTTCCCATTCGGCCGGCATGCGATAGCCGAGCAGGGAGGGAACGGCGGATTGCGGATTGCTTATTGTGGATTGCATTCGGTTGTGCGTCGGTAGGAGCTCTCAATCCCGGTACCGTTTCACCAGGTCTCCGTAGGCGTCGATCCGCCGGTCGCGGAGGAATGGCCAGTGCGTCCGCACGACGTCGATCTGGTCGAGGTTGCATTCGACCAGGAGTGTCTCCTCGTGCTCGTGGCTGCCGCGGGCCAGAACGTTGCCGTTGGGATCGGCGACGAACGACGCGCCCCAGAATTCGATGTTCCCTTCCCAGCCCGTCCGGTTTGCCGCGGCCACGAACACGCCATTGGCGATCGCGTGACTGCGCATCATCGTCTCCCAGGCGGAGTGCTGGCTAGCGCCGTATTCGGCCTTTTCGCTGGGGTGCCAGCCAATCGCGGTAGGGTAAAAGATGATCTCGGCCCCCGCCATCGCCGTGAGCCGGGCGGCCTCGGGATACCACTGGTCCCAGCAGACGCAGACCCCCACGTGGCCAAAACGTGTGGCGCAGCTCAAAAACCCCAGGTCGCCGGGCGTGAAGTAGAACTTCTCGTAATAGAGCGGGTCGTCGGGGATGTGCATTTTGCGGTACAACCCGGTCTGCCGTCCGTCGGCGTCGAAGATCACGGCCGTGTTGTGGTACAAGCCGGCCGCCCTACGTTCGAAGAGCGAGCCCACCACGGCCACTCCGTGTCGCCGCGCGGCGCCGGCGAGGGCTTCGCTGGTCGGGCCGGGGATCGGTTCCGCGTCGGCAAAGCGGGCGTGGTCTTCCGACTGGCAAGGGTAGGGGCCGGCAAACAGCTCCTGTAAGCAAACGATCTGGGCGCCGGCCGCGGCCGCCTCTCCGATGCGGGCCACGGCCTTGTCCACATTGGCCGACTTCGCCGCGGCGCAGCTCATCTGTACCAGGGCGACCGTCACGCGGCCGGGTCGCGGCCCAATTTCCGCGTGCGAGGGGTTGGGAGACGTCATGCCGTGATGTTACCCTAACCATGGTCGAAGGCAAAGTCACCCAAAGGATCATCCGATGCGTCGCTACGGGATTCCGGGCTTGTTCATCACCGGCACCGGCACCGGCGTCGGCAAATCGTACGTCGCGGCACTCATCGCGCGTCAGCTCGTGGCCGAGGGTCGGCGCGTGGGAGTTTACAAACCCGTCGCCAGCGGCTGCCGTTCTGACGCCGGCGCGCTGGTGAGCGACGATGCGCTGGCGCTGTGGGAGGCGGCGGGAAAACCGGGTGAGCTTGAGCGCGTTTGCCCGCAGCGATTCGCCGCAGGGCTGGCCCCGCACCTGGCCGCGCGGGCCGAGGGACGGCGCGTCGACGCCGAGCTGCTCCGCCAAGGGCTCGACTACTGGAGCGAACGATCGGAAATCGTGCTCGTCGAAGGGGTCGGCGGGCTGATGTCGCCCTTGACCGACGACGAGTACGCAGCCGACCTGGCCGAAGACATGGCATTTCCGCTCGTCATCGTCGCGAGAAATGAGTTAGGCACGATCCACGACACGCTGGCCACTCTGGTCGCGGCGGCCACATTCCGCCACGGGCTCGACGTCGCCGGGCTCGTGCTCTGCGACCTGCCGCCGGAGCAACTCGACCCTAGCGCCGAGTCGAATGCCGACGAGCTCGCGCGGCGCTGCGTTCCACCGCTCTTGGCCCACCTCGCCTGGGAGGCCCGCGAATTCAACCGCGCCGTCGATTGGTTTCGACTGGCCGGGCAAGGACGAAAGCCGTACCGTTGAAGCGGAAAGTAACTCGCCTTTTCCCGGTGAGTACAGTACGATTTGGGGGACGGCGTGAATACGTCCAGGTATCACGCGATTGTCGGCCTACGGCCGCGTTACCAGGAAACACCGATGAACACTCGACTCCATCTGGTAATGTGGGCGACCGCATTGGTGTCGGTGTCGCCGGGCGAGGTGCGCTCGGCCGACGATCGGCCAAAGCGGCCGAACGTGTTGTTCATCATCGCCGACGACCTCTGCACACGGCTTGGCTGCTATGGCGATCCACTCGTTCAATCGCCCAACATCGATCGCCTGGCCGACCGCGGAGTGCGCTTCGACCGGGCATACTGCCAGTTCCCGCTTTGCAACCCGAGCCGAGCGTCGCTGCTCACCGGACGCCGCCCCGACGCCACCGGCGTGTACGAAAACAGCACCCAATTCCGCCGCAACATTCCCGAAGCCGTTACCTTGCCGCAAACGTTTCTCGAGGCGGGTTATTTCGTCGCGCGCGTGGGCAAGCTTTTTCATTACGGTGTGCCGAACCAGATCGGCACCAGTGGTTTGGACGATCCGCCCTCCTGGCGGCAAGTGGTGAATCCGCGTGGACGCGACAAGGATGAAGAGGAAAAGATCTTCAGCCTCGTGCCGGGCCAGTTCGGTGGCACGCTGAGCTGGCTGGCCGCCGACGGCACCGACGAGGAGCAGACCGACGGCATCGGCGCGGCGGAAGCCATCCAATTATTGGATGCGCACCACGACGAGCCGTTCTTCCTGGGCGTAGGTTTTTACCGCCCTCACACGCCTTACGTGGCACCCAAGAAATACTTCGACGCGTACCCGCTCGAGAAAATAATCCCATCCGTAGTGCCGGCGGACCATCACGCCGGCGTGCCCTCGCCTGCGTTTGCCAGCGGCATGCCGGAGCAAGACCGCATGGACGATCGGCTGCGGCGCGAGGCGCTCCAGGCGTACCACGCCTCGACCACGTTCATGGACGTGCAGCTTGGCCGCGTGCTCGATGCTCTGGATCGGTTGGGGCTGACTGAGAAAACCATCGTCGTTTTCACGAGCGACCACGGCTATCACCTGGGTGAGCACGGTCTGTGGCAGAAGATGAGCATCTTCGAAGAATCAGCTCGCGTGCCCTTGATCATTTTTGACCCGCGTGCGAGGAGCAATGGCCACACCTCTTCGAGGACGGTGGAGCTGGTCGACCTGCACGCGACCCTTGCCGATTTGTGTGGTTTGGAAGCGCCTGCCGGTCTGGACGGCAAGAGCCTGCGGCCGCTCTTGGAAAACGCGAATGCCGACTGGTCCAAGCCCGCCTACACGCAAGTCTGGCGCGGTCGCCCGCCCGGCGAAGTCCGAAAAGTGGGCCAGAAACCTGAGGGCTTCATGGGACGTAGCATCCGCACCGAACGCTGGCGATACACCGAATGGGACGGCGGACGGAAGGGGGTTGAGTTGTACGACCACGACGTCGATCCGCGGGAATACCACAATTTGATTCTCGATCGAGAGTTCGTCGACGTCCGAACGGAGATGAAGCGACTGCTCGGCAAGTAAGCTTCCAACCTGGCATACAATTCGGTGCCCGGATACGCCGGATCCGCGACCCACGGGGCGGCGCAAAAAAAACGGGGGCCTCTGACGTGCCAAATACGCTTTGGCAATTGCTGGACGATCAGGGGCAAGTCAACCGTCAAGCCGGAATTCGTCAGAGGCCCCGCGGGCCAGTCGAGTTTAGTTGCCCGGCCGTTGCCGGCCTGGCGAACATCTTTAATAGCACGCCGCGTGCCATGCGCGAACCAACTTGACCATCGGCATGAATGACGGGCTGTAAACATCTATCTGAAAAGCATTTACGATTCTCTAGCAAATCCGAATACCCTTCGAGATCCATGCTTCCCGACGTCCGCGCCGGCGAGCCATTCCACGTCACGTTGCGTCATCTTGCGCGGAAAACGGTCCGATACGGCAAAAGCATCCAATACGTCTCAGGTTGAGACACTTTCACGTCAATCTAGTTGTAAAGTAAACCCTAGCAAAAGGTTGCGGTTCAGATTCGTCGTCAAATAGCGGAAAGGCCCCAATTCGCAGTGTCCAGATTTGAGACGGCAGCGAACACGTTAGGGAGTCCATTGCGTAGGAAAAGCGAGTCGAAGCATGGCGACCACAATGAGCCGCCGTTATATTGAGCGTTTCCCCAAAACAAGGTCACTTCGCGCTTGCCCGCCAACCCAGCGAACGTCGGTCCCTATCAATGCGGTCGCGGAAAACGGCTGTTGGTCATCGCTGGTCCCTGCGTGATCGAAAGTGAGGAGCTGACGCTCCACATCGCCGGGACGCTCAAGCGGTTCGCCGCCGAGTTGCCAATTCAGTTGGTGTTCAAAGCTTCATTCGACAAGGCCAACCGCACCAGCGGCGACGCCTTTCGCGGCCTGGGCCTCGAAGCAGGTCTGGCCGTTCTCCGCCGCGTTCGCGAAATCACGGGCTTGCCGGTGACCACCGACGTCCACGAGTCGCAGCAAGCGGCGCCGGTGGCGGAAGTCTGCGAGTTGCTGCAGATTCCCGCATTCCTGGCCCGACAGACCGACCTGCTTGTGGCGGCGGCCCAAACCGGGCGCGCGGTCCATGTGAAAAAAGGACAGTTCATGGCCCCATGGGACATGCGGCACGTGGTGGCCAAGCTCGAATCGCACGGTTGCCGCGACGTGCTCGTCTGTGAGCGGGGCACCTTTTTTGGCTATGGGCGACTTGTGAACGACCTGCGATCGATCCCGCAAATGCAAGCTTTGGGTGTGCCGGTCGTTTTCGACGCCACGCACAGCGTACAAGAGCCTGGCGGATTGGGATCCGCGACAGGCGGTAACCGGGCGATGGTCGAGCCGCTCGCCCGCGCCGCGACGGCCGTGGGCGTCGATGGCCTGTTCTTCGAAACGCACCCCGATCCGGACGCGTCGCCCAGCGACGGACCCAATATGGTTCCTCTCGACCAATTTGGCCCGTTGCTGGCCCGGCTGATCAAAATCAGGCAGACCGTGGAGGACCTCGGTGACTGAATTACAAACGGCGGCTCGCATTCGCCTCCCCTCGGCCGTGGCGCTGGCGCTGGTCTGGGTGGCGTGTGGCGGCTGCACCCATGGGAAACCCGCCATCGGTACCACCGCGACCACGGCGACCAAGGGTCAACAGGCGACGGAGGTCTTCAAGTACGCGATCGGGCTACTCGACGACATGGACGAATCCGACGCTTCCGCGGCGGATCGGGATGAAGATTCCGCAAACCTCGCGTTGCGTCAGGCCGCCGAGAAGCTGCTCCAGTGGGGCACGGGAGCCACCGTGGTGGCACAGCTCAACCAATGGATCGCCTCACAAGAGCCGCTGGCCGATTGGCGGCCCGATCCTCTGCTCGAAACACTTCCCGCGTCGCTCCGCACGAAGAAAACCCTGGCGGAGCTCGCGGCAATGTCGTTTCCCCTTCGTGATGGGCCGGAACTGCGACAGACGGTTTGGTTGCGCAGCGTGGCTGCCGCCGTCACGAACCAGGCGACCGACGATCTCGACCGGGCAATTCGGCTTTTCGATTGGACGGTCCGAAATATTCAGCTCGAATCGCCGGAGAGCTTGTCGTCCGCCGCGGCGCACTTGCCGTGGCAAACCATCGTCTTGGGTCGCGGTCAGGCGAATGAGCGGGCGTGGGTGTTCGCCCTCTTGGCGCGGCAACAAGGGCTGGATGTGGCGATGTTGGCCCGCCAGGCGGCCAAGGCCGACGAGCCGGATGCGATGGGGCTGGCGGCGCTGGCGGTCGACAACCGTTTGTACCTGTTCGATCCGCAACTGGGACTTCCTGTTCCCGGACCCCAAGGCAAGGGTGTGGCGACGCTTGACGAGGCCGCCGGCGACGATGCGCTCTTGCGGCGGTTGGACCTCGATGCCGACCATCCCTACCCACTCACATCGTCCGATTTCGACCAGGTCGTGGCGATGGTCGAGGCTTCACCGAGTTATCTTTCGCAGAGGATGTGGATTTTGGAGTCGCGTCTGACGGGCGAGCAGCGGCCCGTGCTTGCGATGGACGCCGGCGACCTCGCGCGCCGGCTGCGTGCCTGCGACCACGTCTGCGACGTACGGGTATGGCCGTTCCCCTATCAAAGGCTGCGCGAGGCCGTCAGGCGGAAACGGGTCGACGACGACGCGGCGCCCTTGGTCATCGCGGCCGATCCGTTGTTGGTCGAATTGGAGCCGTTTGTCTTGCCTTTCATGATGAAACGCAAGAAGAACGAGAAGCCTACGCCGGTTCCGGCGCTTTGGCGCGGCCGCGTGCTGCACTTGCTCGGGAGGTTCACGGGCGATGAGGGGGCCAACTTCTATTATCAGTTGTCGCGACCGCCAGAAATCGATCTGGAACAGCAGGCGGTCAAGGCCTTTGAGACGGCTAAGGCATTGGTCAAGGCGGGCCCGGAAGGGCGGGAGCGGGCCGAGCAATTGGCCAGCGCCGCCGACCGAAGCATCGAGTTGATCCGCCGGGCCAAGCAGCACGCAAGCTATTGGCTGGGGGTGGCCGCCTTGGAGCGCGCCGAGCGCGAGCACCGCCGTGAGCTGTACGACACGGCGATCGACTATTTCGTCGAGCGCACGCTGGCCGCCACGCCCGACGGACCCTGGACCCACGGCGCCTACTACAACCTCGCCAGGACCTATGAGGCGCTGGGCCAGACCGACAAAGCCTGCGAGACGTACCGCCAGGACGAGAGTACACCCCAGCACCACGGCAACGTGCTGCGCGCCCGTTGGTTGGAAAGCGACACGACCCCGCCGGGCAAGCAAGATTGACGCTGCCAATTCAAGGGATCGGTGGCGAACCTGCGTGTCCCAAAAGTTCATCGACCGCGGCGCCGATGTCGGTGCGCGACATGAGGGTCTCGCCGACAAGAATGGCGTCAACGCCGGCGGATTCGAGACGCTCGACGTCGGCGCGGTTGCGAATGCCGCTTTCGCCAACCAGCAGGCATTCCTCGGGAATCTGCTCTCGCATACGCAACGTGTGCTCGAGGTCGGTGACAAAGGTTCGCAGGTCGCGGTTGTTGACGCCAATCAACGTCGCGCCGGCGGCGAGCACTCGCGGCAGGTTTTCCGGCTCGTACAACTCCACCAGCGGGGACATGTGAAGCTCGACAGCCGCGTTGAATAGCGCCCGTAAATGGCAGTCGTCAAGGCACTCGGCAATCAACAGCACAGCGTCGGCCCCGGCGACGCGGGCTTCGAGCAGTTGGTAACGATCGAGAATGAAGTCCTTTCGCAGCACGGGTAATCCGACTTCGGCGCGGACCCGTCGAAGATCTTCGAGCGATCCTTGAAAATACGGCCCATCGGTAAGAACGCTCAGGCAACTTGCGCCGTGGCGCTCGTATGTCTGGGCGATGGAGACCGGGTCGAAATCGGCACGGATCACTCCCTTCGACGGGCTGGCCTTTTTGACCTCGGCGATCAACTTGATCGGTCCCTGCGCGGTGAGAGCGGCGAAGAAGTCGCGCACCGGCGGCGCCGAGGCCAATTGCTCGACGAGCGACGATTCGGGCCGCGCGGCCTTGGCCGCAGCGATCTCCCGCCGCTTAGTCACGAGGATCTCGTCGAGGATCGTCGTCATTGAGAAAAACCCGCCCCACGTTCAATGTTTGAAATGGCGGCGGCCGGTGAAGATCATCGCCATCGAGTGTTCATCGCAGGCGGCGATGACCTCGGCGTCGTGTCGCGAACCGCCGGGTTGAATCACCGCCGTCACGCCCGCCCCGGACGCCATTTGGATCGAATCGGCAAAGGGAAAGAACGCGTCGGAACCAAGCGCCGAGCCTTGGGCGCCCTGGCCCGCCTTGGAAAGGGCGATTTGAACGGAGTCGACGCGGCTCATCTGCCCGGCCCCGGTGCCCAGAAGCGTACGTTCCTTGGCCAGCACGATGGCGTTACTCTTGACGTGCCGCACCACGGCCCAGGCGAAACTCAGGTCCACGCGTTCGGTTTCGGTCGGAGCGCGTCGGGTAACGACCTTCCACTCGTCCTCGGGGTCGGGTGCGAGGTCTGCGTCCTGCACCAGCATGCCGCCGGCCAGTCGGCGGTAGTCCCAGCGGGCAAGTTCGACGTCGAGCGGCCCGACTCGCATCAGCCGAACATTGGTTTTCCACTTGGGTCGCGTCGTGAGAATTTCCAGAGCTTCGGGGGCGAATTCAGGGGCCACGATCGCCTCGATGAACCTGCCCGGCTCGGTCAGCACGTCAGCCGTCGGCGCATCGACGGCGCGGTTGAACGCCAGCACCGAGCCAAAGGCGCTTTGCGGGTCGCCGTCCAGGGCGCGCCGCGACGCGACGGCCAACGTGCCGGCCGACGCGGCGCCGCACGGATTGTTGTGTTTGATGACTACAGCGGCGGCGTCCGGCAGTGTGCGGACGATCGCAAGCGCGCTTTCGAGATCGAGCAGGTTGTTGTACGAAAGCTCCTTGCCGTGAAGCTGTTTCGCCGTGACCAGGTTGGCGCCGGACGCGTCTGGCTCGGCGTACAGCGCGGCACGTTGGTGCGGGTTTTCGCCGTAGCGAAGCACCTCGCGCCGCGAAAACTCGAGCCGCCAGGCTTCAGGAAAGGGCCGGTCGTCCGCCTGGCGGGAAAAGAATTCAGCGATGGCCGCGTCGTAATGCGCCGTATGGGCAAAGGCGGCGCCGGCGAGTTGAAACCGCGACTCGAGCGTGGTCGCGCCCGTGGCTACGACCGCGTCGAGGATATCGGCGTATTGATCCGGGCTAGTGGCGACCGTCACGAACGCGTGGTTCTTGGCAGCCGCTCTCACCAGCGATGGCCCGCCAATGTCGATCTGCTCGATGGCCTCCGCCCGGGTGACGTCGCCCCGGGCGACGGTGGCCTCGAAGGGGTAAAGGTTGACCACCACCAGGTCGAACGGCAGGATGCCGTGCGAATTGATCGCGGCGAGGTCGGCCGGCTCGTCGCGCCGGTAGAGGATACCGCCGTGGATTTTGGGGTGCAGGGTCTTGATCCGGCCGTCCATCATTTCCGGAAAACCGGTGTAGGCGGCCACGTCATGAACGGACAGACCTACGCTTTCCAAGTGTCGGCGCGTGCCGCCGGTGCTGAATAGCTCGACGCGACGGTCGGCCAGACCACGCGCGAACATGGCCAAACCGGTCTTGTCGCTGACGCTGATCAGGGCTCGTTCTATACGTGGTGAATCCATGCCCAGAATATAGCGACCGAAACGCCGTGGCGGAACTCGCTACTCGTCGTCCTTCATTTCGTCGTCGGCGGCGGGCTTATCGGCGAACGGGTTGTCGTCGTCGTCCGCGGGCACGTCGGGTTTGCCTTCCTTGTCCCCCGCATCGGCCGGCTTGGCAGCTTTCTTGTCTCCCTCATCGTCCTCGCCGTCAGTGACTGGTTCGGCGAGCGTGTGCCGGAAAGGCTCGACCAACTCGCGTTCACGCAGGCACTGGATCATGCCCGATGGGGAGCCGAGGTAGATGCGATCGGTCTGGGTATTGATGATCTCCAAAGGCAAGTACTCGGTCGCGATCGCCCCGAGCCTCGCGCCGGTGCGGGAGTCGAGAACCAGCAGCCGGCCGGTCATGTCGACCATGTACAGCTTGGTTTCGCTCCCCGAGACGAACCGGCTGATGCCACGCACCGACCATTCCTCCAGGCCCGAGTCGAGCTTCAGCTTGAACAGGTCGCCGGTTTCGGAAATCACGTAAAGCGCGTCGTCGATCACGACCGGCTGTTCGACCACCGGATTACCGGCCGCGAATTGCCAGCGTTTACGCCCCCGTTCGTCGCGTAGCCCGTAGACGTAACCGTCTCGCGAGGCCGCGTAGATGAAGGGCGGAGAGTAGGCCAAGGGTGCGCAGATCGCTTTGCGAGTGCGGAAGCGGAACTTGCCGAACATGTCTTCGCCGGTGACCGCGCAGACGTCGCCACCGATCGTGCCCCATACGACGCTGTTCTCGGTGTAGATCGGGGGCGAGTCGGCCACCCCATTGCCGCGGTAGTGCAATACCTTGTCGAACTTCACCTGCTCAGCCGGCACCTTGTCGTCGCCCGGTTGAGGTAGCCGGTATCCGGCGACCATGCCGGTGACCAGAGGAACGTAAACTCGTCCGCCCCCGATGACCGCTCCGGCGCTTGGAACGCTTTCCAGTGGTCTTTCCCATATCAGCCGGCCGTCGCGGCGATCGAACAAGAACAGCGTTCCGCCGTTCGTCGACACCACGAATTCGGAATTGCAAGTAGGTGCCGACGTGGGGTACTTACGCTGGCCGACCTGCGCGACCCAGAGCGTGCGCCGCGTCTCGGCGTCGAGCACGTGCAGGCTGGCCTGGTCCGTTTGAATCAGCAATAGACCTTGCCACGTTTCATCTTTCAATTTGAGCAGTTTCAACGTGACGTATTCGATCCGGCCGCGACCTGGATCCATCGCGAGTTGCAGCACCCAGTTCCGGTGCAAGCCGTGCCGTTGGGCTACGTTCTCCGGAATGATTCCGCCTTGTAAACGCTGGGCCGTCGCGGGGGTGGCGGTCGCCAACACGCTCCAAATCCCAAGCAAGCCGAACGCGATTCGCGACATGATTCCTCCCGCAGCCAATGGCGGACCCGAACGAACCTCTCTATCATAACCGGAAGCCGCATCGTAATCACCAAGAAATCGCCGTTTTGCGCCAAGGACGATGGCCCGGCTGGGCAAGACGAGAGGCTCCCTTGATGGATCCGCCGAATTCCAATCCACAAGCTGAAGCGACCGCGCAGGAAATGCTCGGTTACTTGAATTTCTCATCGGGGACGACGGACCCCAAATTCCAGCGCAACGCCAATTTCCTCTTTCGGTCACTCGGGGGCGATTCGTGCCAAAGCAAAGAGGTCTGGCAGGAAGTCGGCAAGTGCCTGCGCGCACAGCTTCGGCGGTTGAAAGGCACGTCGGCCGCGTTCGGTGAAGTTGAGCAAGCCCAAGCCGCGATTGAACTTGTGTTCGATCATTTGCTGCCCATGTACCGCGAGTTTCATCGCGATCTCCTTTGCCACCAAAGCTCCGACGCATTATTCGGCCCATTCTTCCTGGCTCGCGTTTGCGAAGCGGTGCTACAGCAAGGTCCCCCCTTCGATGAGTCGGCGCGTATCGTCCAGGCCGCGCTGGTGCAATTGAATGGTTTTCTGGGACATCGCCCCGTTGCCGTCCTCCAGACACCCCAACGGATTGAACCTTACGCTCATGAATGGGTCTGCCCAGTCCCCCTCTACTTGAGGGGCGTCGGCATCGCCTGTGGACCGTACCACGATTTGGTTGAGCAGGCCCTGGCGATTCTCGCGGCAACCGATTCCGAAATCTCGGAGCAGGCCTCATTCGACCTGGCCTTGCTCGACGAACTGGCGCTCGACCCGCGCGCTTATGACTTCGACCATCCCGTAAACAAACGGCCAAACTACCAGTTTGGCCAATGGGATCCGCACCGGATCGACAACCACGGTCGCTACCGCCGCTTCGTGCTGCAGGAAGTGACGCTCGAGGCCCTTTGCCAGCGCATCGCCGGGAAGGTCCCGCTGCCGGCCGATGAGATCCGGTTCGAGGCCGGCGCCGTTCTGGCGGGAACGATGCTGATGGCGTCGGCCGTAAGCGGCCGCGGTCCCGACACACACGATTCCGGCACGACGTTGGCGACCCTGGTACCCCGAATCGCCGCATTCCGCGACTCGTTCTACCAGCGCTTACTCAGTGGAGTCGCCGGAGCCCATGGCGAGCGCCTTCGCGTCGAAGCGGCCGCGCTTCGCCAACCGTTCGGTGGCGCGCGGCAACACTTGAACCAGTGTCTGGCCAGGTTGCGGGCCGTGCAGCTTCAGCACGTTCACCTGGCCCAGTTGTTCGCGCGGATGGGTTTTCCCGATGCCAGCAGCCGGCAGGCCCAGGTCGTGCCCGTCGCTTCGGCGCGTTTGCTGTGCGAGATCAACGGCCGGTTGACCGGCGGGCACCACGCGATCGACCGCGGCCAGATTGTCCAAGCCGCGGGGATGCTTACGGAGATCGAAGACCTGCTCGATCGGGCGATCGAGTGTGGGGCGTTGGTCGATCCGTGGAACGTCTTGGGATTTCAGGGACAGTTCAGTTTATTTCCCGCGATGGAGAACAGCGTACGCGACCACCGCGTCGACGTGCTGATTCACCTGATGGATCAGATTTTCGGGCTCTACGCGCGGCTCGAGGGCGAGGCCGCCGCCCGCGGTGACGGCCCACTTGTCGCGAAGCTCGCAGCCGATATGAAGAAACGAGCTCGCTGGTGGGACCGGTTCGCGACGCTCGACGTGGCAGGCGTGTCGCACGTCTCGGGGCGCGAGGCGGCCGAATCGGCGTCGCACGTGGCCCACGCTTTGGGGGCCTGGCAACACGCCGGCGCCGCGGCCGGCGACGTGGCCTTCTGGCGGCAGCACGTCAGTCGATTCACCTCGCCCAAGTCGTACGCTTTGGTCGTCGATGCGCTGCTTGAGCAGCGCGATTTCGTCGCCGCGCTGGCGCTCTTGATACAGTGGCTGGGTCAGGCCGCCGAAGTGCCGCTGGTCGAAGGAGAATACTCGTTTCACGATTTGGCAGATCGATGGTTTCGCGGCCTCAGCTCGGCCGAGGCCGCCCCGGCTTCTTCCGCCCCCGTTTTATCGGCCGCCCCCATTCCGCCGGCCGCCGTCAATCGCTGGCCGCTGACGGTCAAGTTTTTCGATTATCTCGAGGCCAACGCCGAGGAGTACTGGGAGGTGCCGCGGTTCGAGTTCGGCGCCGGACGCGCGCCGGGTGGCCGGCGCGACCGCGGAGATGAGGAAGCCGAGCCGGACGCGGAGCACGACCCTGATTTGTTCAGCGCGGCTTACGACGACGTCGTCTACCGCGACAGTACCGCCGACGGCCATGAAGCCGACATGCTCGAAGGACCGGGTTCGACGAACGATTTCGAGTTGGACTTCGAATCAGCGCGGCTCGAACAGCGACTGGCGTTCGTATCGACATTGGCCAGGCTTTGGAAATTGGCGGCCGGCGTATCGTCGTCGGCCACGGATTCGCGCGAGCGCGACGCGGTGCTCCGGGGATGGTTCGCACGCGCCGTGTCGAACCGGCGAGAGCTGTTCGAGCTGCTGCGATCAGTCCATCGTTTCCGTGTTCCGGCGCCCGGTGGAACGCACGAATCGCTCGTCGAATACGACCGCCGGCGGCTGCTGAAGGAGTCGCTCTTGGCGCGGATCGTGACGGCCTGCGTCGAGACCTCGTCGGCCGCACGCTGGCTCCTGGCCGCGTGCGACGCCGCCGAAAGCACCGACGGCCGGGACGGCGGCGATCGCGACGAGGACCTGGCCGACTGGGAGCAACGGTCCGTCGGCGTGTTGCGAGCCATGTTTCGTGGCGACGCCGAACAAGTACGCACCCTGTTTCCCGAGTTGCGTGCCGTGCTCGAACGAGAACCGATCCTGTACGTACCCTTGTCGCGACACGGCGCCCCCGGGCAAATCGTAGGCGCCCAGACGCTGCAACACCTTCTCTTGGCCCTTCTGCACGGGCTACCGCGGCTGGGCCTCTTGACCGAGACCTGCCAGGTGATCGCCACGGCGCAGGCCATGGAGCAACACCGCCCGGACCGGGAAGGAGCGGTCACGGAGTTCGACCGGCTGTTCGAGGTTGGATATCGGGCCATCGTTGAAGCAATGGTCCGCGCCGCTTTGGACACTCGACCCGTGGGAGACACCTGGACCGCCAGAACCGTGCCAGCCGAGGGCGAGCGGCAAGAGCTCACCACGGCGACCGACTCCGAGTTGATCCACGCGCTGCAATTGCTGACGGAATCGCTGCTCAAACGCTGGCTCGGTCATAGCCGCTCGTTGCGATTGAGTGTGCTCGAAAAGGTCGGCGAGCACGAGCGCTGGCACGCCCTGGTCGGTTTCATCGAACGCTATGGTCACGACCTGTTCACGCCGCGTTTCTTCAACCTGGGTAATTTGCGGGCCATCCTTCATCAAGGCGTCGGCGCCTATCTCGACGCCCTGGCCAATGGCGACGCGGCCGACGAAATTCGGCTCGTGTCGGAACTCGAAACTCAGATCCCTCGCGCCACAGCGGTCGAGCAATTAGGACTGGTGATCGAGGCGATCGTGGAGAACTTCGGCGAATTCAAGGACTACAACAGCACCACGACACAATCGGACCAGGGCGAGCTGCTTCACGTATTGCTCGATTTCCTGCGCCTCAAGGTGGGTTACGACCGCTTCGCCTGGAACATCAAGCCGGTGGTCCTGGCCCACGAAATCCTGGTGCGTCACGGCCGGATGGCGGCGGCCGAGCTCTGGCGGCGGGCGGTCGCCGACCGCACGAGCCGGGCCGCCGATTGGCACTTGCGGCGATTTGGCGAGCTGGTCGAACAATACAGCGTCAGGCTGCCGACGATCGCCGACCGCTTGGGTGAGCGGTTCGTCAGAACGTTGGCCATCGACCGAGTCCGCGCGTTGATTCGGCCCGCCATCGAGGAAGCCCGGCGTGGCGATCCGCCGACGGCCTTCGACCTGTTGGAGCAGGAACTGGTCGAATTCACCGAAAACCCTTCCGGCGCGGGCCTCGACGTGCCTGCCTGGTTGACGGCGCTGGAGAACGAGGTGGACGAGGTCGGCCCGACGCACCATCGCGGACTCGACGCCGATGACGTGCCGCCGCCGGTGCCGACGCTGGCCCTCTCGTGGGAGACCGTCCAACAACAACTTCAGAATGAAGATCTGTAGCGGAGTTCGTGAGAGTTCCAAGGGGCACCCGGCGGAGCGGATTCCTCGTTCCCACGCTCCGCGTGGGAACGGCTCTTCGGCCGCTCTGCGGCCCCGTCTCCGCCGAGCTTACCGAGCCTGCCCCGCGATCTACATGGTTGGAGCCGGTTGCGTGCTCCCACGCTCCGCCGACCCGCCGCGAGGGTGCCCCGAACGGCTCTTCGGCCGCTCCGCGGCCCCGTCTCCGCCGAGCTTACCGAGCCTGCCCCGCGACCTAGGCTGGTCGCCAAAGGCACTCCGGCAATTTCCGCCCCTCGCGCGACGTCGCGCCGGCTTTTTGTAGGCGGATGCGGTGTCGGTTTTCTTCGTGCAGCGTCTTGGGCCGGCAGGGCGGCGCTGTCGCCCCTTTGCCACGGCGCTTTCGGTCCCTGGCCGTAGAACGGAATTCATTCCGTTTCCCACGTTGCGGAACCAAGTGATGTGCTGATCCACACTAATCGGAAAGCGGACTCTATTAGCGAAGATTAGCGCTCAAAACGCCCGTCCAGGATAGCCGACCCCGCTGGATCGCTGGCAAGAGCAATACAGGCCCATTTCAACGCCGAACCGAAGCCAATGACCAAGAATCGGGCCGCCGACCTGCACCGGGCCTGCGGGCTGAGGTGGATGGCGTCGAGGATCGCCCGGGGGAAGGATGGAACTGACGATGAGGGCGACGTGTCACGGCCCAACGATTTTACAATTTGGCAACGCCTGCCGGAGTTGTGCCAGCCTAGCGTCCGTGACCTGAGTGCCGGAGAGAAAAAGGGTTTGCAGCCCCGTCAGCCCTTGCAGGTGAGCAAGCCCAGCATCGTTGACCTGAATACCAAAGAGATCGAGCACATGTAGCTCCGTCATCTCATGCAGGTGAGCCAGCCCAGCGTCCGTGACTTGAGTGCCGCCGAGAAGAAGCATTTGCAGCCTCGTCAGCCCTTGCAGATGCGCCATCCCAGCGTCCGTGACGTGAGTGCTGCCGTTGAGATTAAGCTCTTGCAGCGCGCTCAGTCCGAGCAAATGCGCCAGCCCAGCGTCCGTGACTTGATTACCTTGGTCGAAACGGAAATCAACTTTTCTTACCTCATCAAAGTAGTCCTGTGGCAGCCAACGTCGCAGGAATGGCCTGGGGAACGCCTCGCTCGCCTCCTCGCTGGGCTTCACGTAGTCAACCCTTCCGCCGAGGGCTTTAATGGCGGCGACTGCCCGTCGCTGCTTCTCAGCCGGCACGACGACCAGGCGCAATCCCACGCACAATACGGTCACGACCAGGAACAACGTCAGCAACGAGAATTGTGCCCAGCGGCGTTTGGGCGTCAGCAGGGCAACGAGCTTGGAGAAGGGTTTCGCCATGCCGTCAGCTTGATGCGCTGACAGGCGGGCGTCAAGAGTACGCCTCACAAGCGGGTGTCCAACTTCGGGAACTTTTCCCCGAAGTTCAACCGGCTGAACTCCACGCCTTCCTCGAGCAATCCGTCGCCACGGCAGGCGGTCCCTCCTATCCGTGGATGATCAGATCGACCACCTGGTCTCCGCACCGCAAGCCGGGCATTTCGAGTCGCAGGCGGGTGTCTGGCGTCGGTCGGATGGGCGGGCTAAACTGAGCCAATGATCCTGCGCCTTTCCCAAAAACTCAGCACGAAGTGCAAGGTCACGCCCTTGAAGGTCTTGCCACCAGACCCCAATCCGTTTGCAGACTGGTCGGCGAATCTTTTCACGGCTGACCGAACCCAGTTCATCATTGTGACGAATACCCCATCGCTGTATTCGACCGTGTTCTACGGCCGGGGAATTGCCGATGAAGGCCAGTTCGTCGGCCGAGTGATGGAGGCGCTCCGGGAATTCCTGGCGGCCGACGGGCAGGAGTTCATCTTTCGGCGATTCATCGCACCGGCAAGCGGTACGGTTCAGTTCTCGAAAGCACTGAATCGTTCAGTCACCGGCTCGATGAAGGACCTAGCTTATCATGCCAAGTTTTGGTTGAGCGAGGGAGAATTGTCCCCGCACGACACGTCATTGCGGCTCAACGAGATTCCGTTTTCGCCGCTGAAGTACCTCAAGCCACGAGAGGTGTTCAAGTCGTTGGCCGTGGTTGATTAGTCGCCCCAAAGAAACCTTCGGCCAGGCCGTGATCCGCGACTTGTATTGCGAGATGGCGGGGCTTGGCGGCTTCCTAGGCCGGAAAGGGGATTGCGAGCCAGGCTGGCAAACCACATGCTTCCACCAATCCTGAAACCAAGTCCAGGCTTCGGCGGACACCTGCAGGGCGGCGACCGAATGCGGGATCGCATTTGCACTCCCATCAATCCTGACCTATTTTCTAAGGGCGATTTCACCGACGCCGTCGGCGCCGGGGTTGCCGGCGACGACAACAGCAGGGTCAACGTGACATGACGACGGGCCCTTACGCCCAGCGCGAGGACGACATTCTCGACGCCGGGACCAAGACCACGGCCTGGAGGGTCGCGGCGGTCGCAGTTTTGGCGTTCTTGCCGGTAATCGCGGGCAAGTGGGTCAATTGGGATGACGACACAAACTTCCTCAACAACCCGAATTTCCGGGGGCTCGGCTGGCAACAGATCGCCTGGGCATGGAAAACCACGCTCCTCGGCGTCTATCAACCGCTGAGCTGGACGTTTCTCGAAGTGCAATACTGCCTGTGGGGGCTGGACGCTCGCGGGTACCACGCCGTCAGCCTCGGCTTGCACGCGGTCAACGCGGTCGTCCTGTTCTTCCTTTGCCGGATGCTCGTGCGGATCGCGCTGCCGGGTTCGTGAACATCGCCCCCCGGCAGGTCGCGGCGGACCGCTATAGCTACCTGGCATCGATCGGGTTCATCGCCCTGGGCGCCGGGCTGGTCTTTCGCTGGTCGTGCGGCGATCTCCGCTGGCGGCCCTTTCGCGTCCCCGGCCGCGGCGCGCGGCAGACGTTTGGGTTTGCCGGGCTCGCGGCGATCGGGGTGCTCTGCGTCCTCAGTTGGCGACAGTCGGCAACCTGGCACGATTCTGAGATGCTCTGGGCGCACGCCGCGGAGCACGGCCAGGCCACGTCGGTCGTGGTCCAGACGAACCTCGGCCTCGCCTACGCGGACATCGGGCGGCTCGACGATTCGCTCGACTGTTTCAAGCTCGCGCTCGACCTCCTGCCGCACGCGCCGACGTCCCTGCAAAACTACGCGCGGGCGCTCGCAAAGCTCGGTTTCAACCGGGAGGCGATCCCCCACTTCCGCGAGGCGATCCGGCTCAAGCCTGACTTCGTCACGGTCCGAAACAACCTGGCGTTGACGCTGCTGCGCCTGGGCGATACGCAAGGCGCCGAAGACGAGCTGAACCTCGTCCTGAAGATCGCGCCCGACTACGCAGACGCCCACAACAACCTGGGCCTCGTCCTGCTTCGCACTGGCCGTAACTCCGAGGCCGTCCCCCATTTCACGAAAGCCCTCCGGCTCCAGCCCGGCAACATCGCTGCCGAGAAGAACCTCCACCTCGCCCGCGACGCGGGCGAAGGCGCACCAGGCAAACGCGAGGGGGGGGCCGGCGACCGCCAAAGCATCCCTTGATCGAACCTCGCCAAAGCGAGGGGGCAGACGCTGGATGCCGCCGCGCTCGTACATGATCTTCAATCAAACGAAACCCTGGCTGACGTCGGCCCAAGATCGATCAGGGAAACAGTCCACGGGCGAGTTTGGCTTCGGCTACCCGCTCGATCCCTTCAATCAAGGCCGCGGTGCGCATGTCGATGCCGTCCCGCTCCGAGCGAGCGCGGGTCCGATGCAAGGCGTCGACCAGAATCTTCTGCAGCCGGGCGTTGACTTCTTCCAAGCTCCACATGTAGTTCTGCGTGTCCTGGACCCATTCGAAGTACGAAACGGTCACGCCGCCGGCATTGGCCAGGATGTCGGGCAGAACGTAAATTCCCTTTTGATTCAGCACTTCGTCGGCTTCGAGAGTTGTCGGGCCGTTGGCACCTTCGGCCAACAGCTTGCAGTCGATCCGATCGGCATTTTCGATGGTAATCTGGTTCTGCATCGCCGCGGGAACCAAAATGTCGCAGCGCAACTCGAGCATTTGCTCGTTGCTGAGGGCCTCTCCGTTGGGAAAACCTTGCAGGAAGCGGTGCTCGGCGACGAATTTCAGAAGCGACGGGACGGAAAGCCCGGCCGGATTGTAAATCGCGGTGGACACGTCGCTGACCGCGATGATCTTGACGCCGAGCTCGTCGAGGAATCGGGCCGTGTTGCTTCCGACATTGCCGAACCCTTGGATCACGGCGGTCGAACGTTCGAGCTTGAGCCGCATGTCCTGGGCTGTTTCGCGGATCAGGAACACCAGTCCGCGGCTGGTGGCCTCGTTGCGTCCGCGGGCGCCGCCGAGGACGACCGGCTTGCCGGTAACGACTGCCGGTACCGAATAGCCCACCTGCTGGCTGTACGTGTCCATGATCCAGGCCATGACTTGCTCGTCGGTCCCCATATCGGGAGCCGGAATGTCCTTGTCGGGCCCGATCATACTGATGATCTCAGAGGCGTAGCGTCGTGTAAGCCGCTGCAGCTCATGGCGGCTCAAGCCGGTGGGGTCGATGCGTACCCCGCCCTTCGCGCCGCCGAAAGGGAGGTGCATCAGGGCGCATTTCCACGTCATCCACATCGCCAGGGCCGAGACCTCACCCAGGCTGACGTCCTGGTGATAGCGCACGCCGCCCTTGGTCGGCCCCATCGTGAGCAAGTGTTGAACGCGATAGCCGAAGACATTTTCGACCTCGGTGTAGTCGTCGCGGCGGAAGGGAAACGCGACGACCAGCGTTCTTTGGGGGAACAGCAATCGCTGTCGGATGTTGTCGTCGAGGCCCACCAGTTGGGCGGCCTTCAGGAATTGCCGCTGCGCCAGGCGGAACATCTGCGAATCCCATTCGGCGTCGCGGACGCGCGTGCGTTCGATCGCGTAGCGCAACGATCGCGTCAGCGAGGCGCGCTGGAGCTGCGTTTTCACCAGGTAGTCCTGGGCGCCCGCCTCGACGGCTTTCGCCGCAAGCTTGACGTCGTCCTGCCCGGTGACGATGACGATCGGCACCGAGGGCGCTTGCGAGCGCATGCGGGTAAAAGTCTCTAAATCCTGGCTGTCCGGTAAAGTCAGGTCGAGCAGGACCACGTCGATCCCGCCCTCGCGCAAGCGCGCCATTCCGTCGGCAAGATCAGCGGCCGTGACCAACTCGAAAACCGGGCTCTTCGTGCCGTGGAGCAGTTCTCCGATCAGGCGAACGTGGATCGGGTTGTCCTCGATCAAGAGCACGCGAAGCAGGGTACCGGCGGCCAGGTTCATGGACGCACTCCCATGGTTTACCTCCGCTTGGTGTGAATCTTCAGCGCCGCCATGAGCCGCCGTGCCTCGACTTCAAGGGACGCGCACGCCGCGTGGGCTTTCTCGATTTGACCGGCTTTGGCCAGGGCTTCCAAATCCCCGCCCGCCGTCGTGGTCCGCCGGGCGCCGAACACGGCCGCCGAACCCTTGAGCGTGTGAGCGGCGCGGCGGAGTTTTGCCGAATCGCCTGCGGCCAGCGCCGAGCGGATCTCGACGAGCAACTTCGGGCATTCGTCGAGAAACAAGGCGGCGAGCTCGCGCAGCGTGTGCTCCTTGACATCGGAATGTTCGAGAGCTGCGTTCCAGTCGAGCACCTCGGCGGCCGGGCATTCGTCGGCGAGTTGCCCGGCCGAGTCTTGAACCATCGCGCCGGCCGCCGGCGCAGCGGCGGCGGGTCGCGCCTCGCTTGCGTTTGCGTGCCCGTTGGCGGTTTTCCCGGCGAGCAAATGTTCGATCGTCGCATACAGCTCGCCGGCACGCACCGGCTTGGCGATGTACGCGTCCATGCCGGCTTCGAGGCAGAGCTCACGGTCGCCCTTGATGGCATGGGCCGTCATGGCCAGAATCGGCGTCCTTCGCCCGGTCGGCTGCTCGCGCCGGCGGATGGTTCGTGTCGCCTCCAATCCGTCCATCTCCGGCATTTGCACGTCCATCAGGACCAGGTCGAAGTCGTCCGCCACCCACTTCTCGACGGCCTCGGCTCCGTTGTTGGCGATTGAAATCGTGTGGCCATGAGGTTGGAGCAGTGCCAGGGCCAACTTCTGGTTGATCAGGCTGTCTTCGGCAAGCAGGATATGCAGAGGGCGCACGATCCGCTCCGGCCCGGTTTCCTGTGCGGCCGTCGCACGTACCTTGAGCGCGCTGGTGGCGCCCAGGCACTCGCAAATCGCGTCCCAAAGTTCCGACTGTTTCACCGGCTTCGTGAGACAAGCCGCGATCCCGAGCTGTTGTCGCCGTGCAACGTCGTCAGAACGGCCGCTCGACGTCAAGAGCACGGTGACCGTCCCGCTCAGAGCGGGGTCTTGCCTGAGTTGCTCGATGAGTGCGAAGCCGTCCATGCCCGGCATGTTCCGATCCACCAGCACGATGTCGAATGGACGTTGGGACCGGTCGTGCTCGCGCATCACATCCAGCGCCTCGGCCGAGCGGGTCACAACGGTCGGCTGCATCTCCCAGTTGCGGAGCATTTCTTCGAGGATGAAGCAATTCGTGTGGTTGTCGTCGACGACCAGGACGCGAACGCCCGCGAGCGACGTTTCGGGAACGGCTTTCGGCGGCTGCGCCCCGTCGGCCGGTAAGGCGACTCGAACGATAAAGTGAAACTCGCTCCCGTTGCCGACCTCGCTCTTGACCCAGATCCGTCCCCCCATCAGATCCACGAGCCGCGACGAGATGGCCAATCCCAGGCCGGTCCCGCCGAAGCGGCGCGAGACCGACTCATCGGCCTGCTCGAAGGCCTCGAAGATCATCTTCTGCTTTTCCAGGGGGATGCCGATACCGGTGTCGCGGACGGTGAAGTGCAGCAGGCACTCATCGCCCGTTCCGGCCGCACTAGCGACCTGTCCGGCCGCATCGGCGCGCGGCTCGCACATGGCGTCGAGCACGACCTCGCCCTCTTCGGTGAATTTGATTGCGTTGCCGACCAGGTTCACCACGATCTGGCGCAGCCGGTACTTGTCGCCGACCACGTGTTTGGGAAGCTGCGGATCGACGTGACAGGCCAATTCCAGACCTTTGCGGTGCGCTCGCAGCGCGAGCGACTTCATCGTGTCTCCGAGGGTGTCGCGGACGTCGAACACCGCCTGATCAAGATCGAACCGGCCGGCTTCGATCTTCGAGAAGTCGAGGATGTCGTTGATCACCGACAGCAACGACTCGCCCGACTCCTGCACCATGGTCAGGTATTCGCGCTGGGTGGGCGTGAGTTGCGTGTCGAGCACCAGCTCGGTCATGCCGATTACGGCGTTCATCGGCGTGCGGATCTCGTGGCTCATGTTAGCCAGAAACGCGCTTTTCGCGCGGCTGGCCGCCTCCGCGACCTCCTTGGCGCGCTCGAGTTCCCGTTTGGCCGCCCGCTGCTGCGTGATATCGTGAACGAACGCGCTGAACAAGTAGCAATCACCCTGCTTGACCGGCGTGATCGTCAACTCGACCGGAAACTCGTGGCCGTCACGGTGCATCGCCGTCAACTCCAACCGCCGGCTGAGCAATGGCCCTTTTCCACTTTCGAGAAACCGAGCGATACCCGCCAGGTGCGCTTCAACGAACCGCGGCGGGATGATCATTTCGGTCATTCGTTGGCCGATGGCCTCCTGGGCGGACCAGCCGAAAGTGACTTCCGCCTGTTCGTTCCATTTTCGGATCACGCTGTCGTGATCGATGGCCACGAAGGCCTCGTGGGCCGTGGCCAGGATCGCGCGGTTGATCTCTTCCCGGGCGCGAATCTCCTCATCAGCCCGCTTCGCCGCCGACACATCGCGGAACACGACCACTCCGCCGCGCAGCGCCCCGGCCGCGTTCTTTAGCGCGCGTGCGTTGGCGCTGAGCCAGATGCCCTCTGGGACGTGAGCGTTTCGCAGGAACAGTTCGCAATCGTCGACCGTTTCGCCGCGGATCGCCCTGGCAAGGGGCAGGTCTTGCGGTGGGCAAGGGGCCTTTCCATCGGCCAGATAGAGTCCGCGGACCGTGCAACCACCGGCGACCGCGGCATTCTCAGGCCGGGGGCCGATCAGCCGCTCCGCGGCGGGGTTCCAGACCAGGACGTTGCCCTCCCGGTCCGCGACGATCACCGCGTCGGCCATGCTATCGAGCACGGACGAGAGGATACGCGTCTTGCGATCCAGTTCCTTTTTCGACTGAATGAGCTGCCCGCGCACCGCGGCTCGCTGCCGCGCTTCGTCGACGTCACCCGGAGCATCGTTTGTGGGCTCGGACAATCGATGCCTCCTTCCGCCGGGAACCGTTTGACCAAACAGGTATGTGATCCTGAGCGACCGTGTGCGATTGCCAGGATGACGCAAGCACCTTAGGCAGCAAATGGGGTGCCATTGCGAAAAAGATCCGGCGCCCTGCTGAAACACGACGGCACACGTTTTGCACCCCTCACGGTTGGTCGAAGCACGTTCAACGGTCGGAAACCATTCGATGGTCGTCGTCGTTGGCGTGCAAATGCGACTGCACGGAACTTCAAGCGAGGCGATCGTGGAGCCGTCCAAAGACATCCCATTCGACGATGGCAGGCGACGCGTGACCATCACCTCGGTCACACCCGAGATCGGCGGCGGTCGCTACCCGATTAAACGGACCGCGGGCCAAGACGTGACCGTGACGGCGACCGCATTTGCCGACGGTCATGAGCTCGTGCGCTGTGTCTTGCGGCACCGCGCCCAGCACGGCGACGACTGGAGCGAGCAGTTCATGCGGCCGCTGGGCAACGATCAGTGGCAGGCCGTCTTCCCGGTCAATAAGATTGGACGATATCGCTACACGGTGCAATCCTGGGTCGATCGGTTTCAGACCTGGTCGCGGGACCTTCGCAAGCGGGTCGAAGCGCTTCAACACGGTCGCGCCGACCTGCTGATCGGCGCTCAACTCGTTCGCGACGCCCAGCGCCGAGCACCGGAAGCCGACGCCGATCGACTCAAGGGGTTTGCCGCGGCGCTGGAACGCGAAGGCGACCTGGCGGCCCAGGTCGACATGGCCCTGGCGGGAGAACTGTCGGAGTTGATGGACCGTTACGCCGACCGGGGTCGCCAAACGACGTACCATCGCGAGCTCGTCGTCGTAGTCGATCGGCCCCTGGCGCGGTGCGGTGCATGGTACGAAATGTTCCCGCGGTCCTGCGCGGATACACCCGGCGAGCACGGCACCTTCCGCGATTGCGTGCGTCGATTGCCCTACGTGGCGTCGATGGGGTTTGACGTGCTCTATCTGCCGCCCATCCATCCGATCGGCCGTACGCACCGCAAAGGCAAGAACAACACGGTCGAGTGCGGCGCGAACGACTTGGGCAGTCCCTGGGCCATCGGTTCGGCCGAGGGGGGGCACAAGGCGATCCATCCACAACTCGGCACGCTTGCCGATTTCCGCTGCCTGGTCGAGCAAGCCCGCCGGCAGGGACTGGAAGTGGCCCTCGATTTGGCTTTCCAATGTTCGCCCGACCATCCGTACGTTCGCGACCACCCGGAATGGTTCCGCAAGCGTCCCGATGGCACGATCCAGTACGCGGAAAACCCGCCCAAGAAATACCAGGACATCATCCCGATTGACTTCGAAACCCCGCGTTGGCGCGAACTCTGGGACGAGTTGAGGAGCGTCGTCTCGTTTTGGATCGATCAGGGTGTGCGGATCTTCCGCGTGGACAATCCGCACACCAAGCCGTTCGCGTTTTGGGAGTGGTTGATCGGCGAGACACAGCGCGAACACCCCGACGTGATCTTTCTGGCCGAGGCGTTCACTCGTCCTTCAGTGATGTACGAGTTGGCCAGGTGCGGCTTTACCCAGTCGTACACTTATTTTCCCTGGCGGACCACGCGGCAGGAACTGACCGACTACTTCACCGAGTTGACTCAATCCGAGATTCGCGAGGTGCTCAGGCCCAGCGCTTGGACGAACACGCCGGACATCCTGATCGAGTACTTGCAAATCGGTGGGCGGGCGGCGTTCGCCGCGCGGCTGGTGCTGGCGGCCACGCTGAGCGCCAATTACGGAATCTATGGACCGGCCTTCGAACTGTGTGAAAGGGAGGCACTACAGCCCGGCAGCGAGGAGTACTTGAATTCGGAAAAATACGAAATGCGCACTTGGGACCTGGCGCGGCCCGGCAACCTGGCGGGCTTGATCACACGCGTGAACCGCATCCGCCGTGAGAACCCAGCCTTGCAGAGCGATGGGAGCCTGGCGTTTCATCCCACGACGAACGAACAGTTGATCTGCTACAGCAAGCGTGAAGGGGAGAACGTGATCGTGGTGGTGGTCAACCTCGATCCGCACCATGCGCACTCGGGGTGGATCGAATTGCCACCCGAGCGGCTTGGCGTCGCGACCGACAGCCGCTTCCAGGTACACGATCTGTTGGCCGACGCCCGTTACCTGTGGTACGGGCCGCGAAACTACGTCGAATTGCACCCGGACGTTTCTCCGGCGCACATTTTTTGCGTGAGGCGCTGGCTGCGTACCGAACGCGACTTCGAGTACTACCTCTGACGAGCATTTCACCGAAACAAGGATGAAACAACATGGATGACGGCCGACCCCGGACGAGCGGACCCGATGCGTCGTGGTACAAGGACGCGATCATCTACGAGCTCCCCGTGCGCGCGTTCTACGACGCCGACGGAAACGGGGTCGGCGATTTTCAGGGGTTGACCGAGAAGCTCGACTATCTGCAAGACCTGGGTGTGACCGCTCTCTGGCTGCTCCCTTTCTATCCGTCGCCCTTGCTCGACGATGGCTACGACATCGCCGACTACACCGACGTCAACCCGGTCTACGGTACGCTGCGCGATTTCAAGACGTTTCTGCGCAAGGCGCACGAGCGGGGCCTGCGCGTGATCACCGAGCTGGTGCTGAACCACACTTCCGACCAGCACCGTTGGTTCCAGCGCTCGCGGCGCGCCCGGCCCGATAGCGCGTGGCGCGATTTCTACGTTTGGAGCGACACCCCCGACCGCTACCAGGAGGCGCGCATCATCTTCAAGGACTTCGAGTCGGCGAATTGGTCCTGGGATCCGCAGGCGCGGGCCTACTATTGGCACCGTTTCTACAGCCACCAGCCCGATCTGAATTTCGATAACCCGCGCGTGCGGCGGGCCCTGTTGCAAGTCATGGACCGTTGGCTGCAAATGGGCGTCGACGGCCTGCGGCTCGACGCCGTGCCCTACCTTTTCGAACGCGAGGGCACGAACTGCGAGAACCTGCCCGAGACGCACGCGTTCCTCAAGGAGCTCAGGCGGCACATCGACGAGCGGTTCGAGAACCGCATGCTGCTGGCCGAGGCCAACCAGTGGCCGGAGGACGCGATCGCCTACTTCGGCGCCGAGAACGAGTGCCACACGGCGTTCCATTTCCCGCTCATGCCGCGGCTGTTCATGGCGACGCAGATGGAGGACCGCTTCCCGATCATCGACATCATCCAGCAGACGCCGGCCATCGGAAACAGTTGCCAATGGGTGCTGTTCTTGCGGAACCACGACGAGTTGACTTTGGAAATGGTCACCGACGAAGAGCGCGATTATATGTACCGCGCCTATGCGCGGGACCAGAGTGCCCGCATCAACCTGGGCATCCGCCGCCGGCTGGCGCCGCTGCTGGGCAACAACCGCCGCAAGATCGAGCTCATGAACGGCCTTTTGTTTTCGCTTCCCGGCACGCCGGTGCTCTATTACGGCGACGAGATTGGCATGGGCGACAACATCTTCCTTGGCGACCGCGACGGCGTGCGCACGCCGATGCAATGGAGCCCCGATCGCAACGCGGGCTTTTCGCGGGCCAACCCCCAACGGATCTACCTGCCGCCGATCGTCGATTCGGAGTACCACTACGAGAGCGTCAACGTCGAGACGCAGCGCACCAACCCCGAATCGCTCTACTGGTGGACCAAGCGCCTGATCGCGCTGCGCCAGCGCCACCCGATTTTCGGGCGCGGGAGCCTGGAGTTTCTGTTTCCCGAAAACCCGAAGATCCTGGCATTCGTGCGGGCCGACGAACATGAGCGGGTTCTGGTGGTGGCCAATCTCTCGCGCTTCGCGCAGTACGTCGAGCTGGATCTGTCGGCTTACGAAGGGTTGGTGCCGCTGGAGCTTTTCGGCCGCACCAGGTTCCCGGCCATCGATAAAGGGCGCTACCAACTCACGTTCGGTTCCTACGCCTTTTTCTGGTTTCTCCTGCAACCAGCCGAGGTCGAACGTGTCGGCGGAACCGTGTCCGAGCTGCCGCTCGTTAGCGTCGCCGGTGACTGGACCGAAGTGCTCGAGGGCCTGGCCTGCCGGCAGTTGGAAACGGTCCTGCGAAGCTCCATCGGCGGTCGGCGCTGGTTCGGCGGAAAAGCGCGGACCATCCAGACTGTGCAAGTCGCCGATGTATTCATGTTCGACCATCTGCGCGGGCAGCCCACGACGTGCCTGCTTGTATTGCGCGTCGATTACGTCTCGGGCGAGCCGGAAAACTATCTGGTACCCGTAGGTTACTTGCCGGCCGCGGAGGCCGCTGACTTGCAGACCAGGTGTCCGCAGGCCGCCATTTGCCGCTTACAACTTGCCGGCGAGCCGGAGCCGGGGATGCTTTGCGACGCCATCTGGCTCGAAGGGTTTGGCACGAGCTTGTCGGAGGCGCTGCTGCGCCGGCGGCGGTTCAAGGGCCGCGTCGGCGAATTGTCAACCCATCCGACGTGGGCCCTCAGGCAAATTGTCGGTACCACGGCACTGCCGGCCCCGTCGACGATGAAGAGCGAACAGAGCAACAACTCGCTGACCTACGGCGACCGATTGATCGTCAAGCTCTTGCGGCGAATCGAGCCTGGTCAAAATCCGGAAGTGGAAATCGGCGGTTTCCTGACGGAAACCGCTCATTTCCAGCACGTGCCGCCGCTGGCAGGTTCCTTGCAGTACCGCGCCGACGGAGGCGAACCGTCCACGGTGGCCATCGCCAACGGTTATGTGCCAAATCAAGGCACGGCGTGGCAATACACGCTCGAGGCCCTCTCCCGCTACTTCGAACACGTCGCCGTCGAACCACCGGAGGCGCGGCCGGACCATCCGACGTTGCCGGGCCGCCCGCTCGTGGAGTTGGCCAAGGCCCCTTGTTCCCCTGAGGAGGAAAAGTACCTCGGCATTTATCGGCAGTCGGCCGAACTCTTGGGCCAACGGACCGCGGAGCTGCACCTGGCCCTTGCCCACGCGACGCGGCAGCCCGATTTCGAACCGCTCCCCTTCACGTCGTTCCACCAACGATCGCTTTACCAATCGATGCGGAAATTGGTGGCGCAAACCTTCGAGCTGCTGCGTTCGCGCCGTTCGGCGTTACCATCGTCCACGCGCGACATCGCCGACAAACTACTCGTGCGCGAAACCGAGGCGCTCCAGGCGCTGCGCGCGATCATCGATCGGAACCCGCGCACCCTGCGGCTCCGTTGCCACGGCGATTACCACCTGGGGCAGGTCCTGTACACGGGCAACGATTTCGTGATCATCGACTTCGAAGGGGAGCCGGCACGCTCGTTGACCGAACGCCGCCTGAAACGGTCGCCGATCCAGGATGTGGCGAGCATGGTTCGCTCGTTTCACTATGCCGCCTACACGGCCTACTTCAAGGAATTGGAGTCGATGACGCTGCGCGAGGGCGACGTGGACTTCGTGCGCTATGCGGTCAGGTGCTGGCATGTCTGGGCCAGCGTCGCTTTCCTGAGGAAATACCTGGCCACCGTGGGCGAGGCCCCATTCATTCCCGCTTCGCCGGAGAAACTGACGATGTTGCTGGACGTGTTCCTGCTGGAGAAGGCGATCTACGAGCTACGGTACGAACTCAACTCGCGGCCTGATTGGGTCGAAGTGCCGTTGAACGGGATCACCGAGCTGCTGGATGCCATGCGGCCCGAGCCCGTATTGGCGTTGACGTAGGACAGGGGCGGTAGTTGGATTCAATACGACCAGCCTGAGCGCTGGCCGACCGAATGGAGAAAACGGCCATGAACCTCGAATTGAGCAATGGGGGTGTCAAGACGCTGGCCCGGCCGGCCAACGACGGACTTACTTCGGCGAGCCTTTTGACCGACGACGACTTGTTCCTCTTCAACGAGGGAACGCACGCTCGGCTGTACGAAAAGCTCGGAGCGCACCCGCGGACGCTCGACGGTTTCGCGGGGGTGCAGTTTGCCGTCTGGGCGCCAAACGCGAGGGACGTCACGGTTGAAGCGTTCGGCGTGGGGAACCACCCGCTTCGGCCGCGGGGACGATCGGGCATTTGGGAGGCTTTCGTGCCTGGGCTTGAGCCTGGCGCCGTTTACAAGTACCGCATCCAGTCGCGGTTCGACGACTTTCAAGTCGAGAAGGCCGACCCTTTCGGTTTCTACAGCGAGGTCCCACCCCGCACGGCTTCGGTGGTACATTCGCTCGATTACGACTGGAAGGACCAGGCTTGGATGGCCGCGCGCGCGGGCCGCAACGCGCTCGACGCGCCCTGGTCCATTTACGAACTGCACCTTGGCTCGTGGCGGCGAACGCCCGACGGCTTCTGGCTCACGTACCGCGAGCTGGCCGCGCCTTTGGTCGAGTACCTGCGGCGGACGGGCTTCACGCACGTCGAATTCATGCCGCTCGGCGAACACCCATTTTACGGCTCCTGGGGCTATCAGACCGTCGGCTATTTCACACCCACGGCCCGCTACGGGACCCCGCAGGATTTGATGTACCTCATCGACCAGTTGCACCAGAACGGGATCGGCGTGGTCCTCGACTGGGTGCCTTCGCACTTTCCCAACGACGGCCATGGACTCGCTTACTTCGACGGCACGCACCTCTACGAGCACGCCGACCCAAAACAGGGTCTGCATCCCGACTGGAATACGTTCATCTTCAATTTCGGGCGTAACGAAGTCCGCAGCTTCCTGCTCTCGAGCGCGCTATTCTGGCTCGACAAGTACCACATCGACGGCGTGCGGGTGGATGCCGTGGCCTCGATGCTGCGCCTCGATTACTCGCGCCGCCCCGGTGAGTGGGTCCCCAACGAATTCGGCGGACCTGAGAACCTGGCCGCGATTCACTTCCTTCGCGACTTCAATCGGCACGTTTACGCCGACTACCCCGACGTGCAGACCTTCGCCGAGGAATCGAGCTCGTGGCCGATGGTCTCGCGGCCGACTTATGTCGGCGGGCTCGGCTTCGGCTTCAAATGGGACATGGGTTGGATGCATGACACCCTGCGCTACATGGGAAAGGACCCAATTTTCCGCAGGTACGAGCACAGCGCCCTCACCTTCCGCGGCATGTATGCCTGCTCCGAGAATTTCGTCCTTTCGCTCTCGCATGACGAGGTGGTTTACGGCAAGGGCTCGCTGCTGAACAAGATGCCGGGCGACGAATGGCGGAAGTTCGCCAACCTCAGGCTGTTGTTTGGTTACATGTATGCGCTGCCGGGCAAGAAGCTGCTCTTCATGGGCGACGAGATCGGCGCGCGCGACGAATGGAACCACGACGCGCAGCTCGATTGGGGGCTGCTCGACATGGCGCCGCACCGGGGCGTACACCGCTGGGTCGCCGACCTGAACCGCGCCTACCGCGGAGAACCGGCCCTGTTCGAGCTCGACTTCCAGCCTGAGGGCTTCGAGTGGATCGACTGTTGCGACAGCGAGCAGAGCACGATCAGCTTCATTCGCCGCGGCCGGACCGACGAAAGGCCGCTGGTCGCGGTGTGCAACTTCACGCCCGTCGTGCGCCGCAACTATCGGCTGGGTGTGCCGGGGGGCGGTTGGTGGCGCGAGTTGCTCAACAGCGACGCCCATGACTACGGAGGCAGCGGCCAGGGAAACCTCGGCGGTGCTGAGGCCTCGCCGATTGGCGCTCACGGCCGCCCCTGGTCGTTGAACATCACCCTTCCGCCGCTGGCAATGGTGCTCTGGAAATGGGCTTAGCCACTGCTATGCCTTCTCGTTGCGCAGCAACGATCGTCACGCGTCGTCACGGTGGCCGGAACATAGTTCGGCGTGGCAATTTGGGGGAAATATGGGTCGTTCATCGCAGGGAGCCAAGTCAAACCGGACCGCGCGAGGTATAACCATGGGCAGGTATAATCCGTAGAAAAAAGCGCTCGATTCCGGTCAAAGCGCACGGTCTCGATGCGCTTTGGTTCTCACGCATTGCACGACGAAGGGCGGGCGGGGGGCGCAAGCCTCCCGGTGAGTTTGGGACAAAGGCATTTCGCGACGGCGGTCCCCGCTCACTCCTCGCGCCCAAAGGGGCCAATTGGCCCCTTTGGACTTGCCTTACTGGTAACGACTTGCGCATGGTCGACCCCGCTACGGTGGGGCTGCCGGCGCTCATTTCAAGACGGCACGCGACTGCCGAAGAAGAGCATCTAGCCGGATTCCGTGTTCCGACTTGCGCGTTCCCGACACGAGGGTAGTCGTGCATGCCTTGCGTAACGGGAGTCAGAAGCATCGTTTCGCTGCCCACTGGACAATGTCTTGCCGGGCGTTAACGTAGGTAGCATATTTTGGCTGTCTCAACGCTTCTATTCGATCGGTCTGGGCAAGACTTTGCCAACGTCCTATGTTATTGCCAATACTACGTTTGCGTCTCTTGGTGGCGGCATTGGGAGAGCGATTGCCAACGCCGTGGTGGCGTTCGCAGTTTCTTTCGCCAGCGGGCGCCAATTTCATCGAGCGCGTTTTCCCTCGCACGGCCCAGGCCGCCGCCCTTGAATCGATCACTCTGGCTGCTTCGCGCGATCACGACGCACACCTCGCTCCGCACGCATTTCACCTGTTTCGGCTGCCGATCTATCTAGAAGACCAGCTTTCTCTCCATCTTCGAGAGCATGGTTTCGCTCTCTTGGGAGCGGTTCCTTTGTCGAGCGATGACGCGATTGCGCGTTTGACTGAGCTGGGTCGACCGGAAACACAACCGCGCGCGGAAGGACCGCGCAACCTTGGCCCGGTCAGCCGATTCGGCGATCCAAAGGTGCAGAGCGGCGTGGCGTCCTTGTACGCACAGGCGGCCCGTGCTGGCAGTCGCGTATTTCCCTACTTTGAGGCTGCCGCGCAATGATCAAGGCGATCACCGTCGGCGATGACCGCCGGTACACGATCCGCACATCGAAAGGCACGGCGATGCTCGCCGAGACACGTGTTTTGTTGCGCGCCTGGGAGCCGCCGGAAACCGCGACGGCGCTGGCCGAAAAAGCACTGGCCCGTGACGTGTTGGCGAAATCCACAGCGCGGAGAGCGAAGGACGTTGTCCGCCGCGTCTTCGCGCCGCGGTTTTTGGAAGCGCCGGGCTGTCCAGCCGCGCGGTTGAAGCGTTTGCTCGATCGTGCGCCCAATGGCGACTGGTTCCGTGATATCTGCCTGATCTACACGGCGCGCGCCGACTTCCTCGTTCGCGACGCGATCACCGTGCTGCTGAGGCGCGCCGCGCTGGAGGGGCGTTGCTCCTTAGGCGTCGAAACCGTGATCGCTTTCCTCGACGAGGCCGAACACGCCGGCCGGATGCAGAAGCCTTGGTCGCGCGAAGTCAAACGGAAGGTCGCTCGCGGCTTGCTAAAGATGCTGACCGAGTTTGGCTTCCTGGCGCCGGCGGCACGGGGACCGCGCGAGATCATTCGATTTCGCCCGTCCCGGCTCGCAATCGCCTACCTGGCGTTCGACTTGCACTTTGCCGGCCACACCGACGCGGCGCTGGTCGCCCACGGCGACTGGCGGCTTTGGCTACTCGACGAGTCGCAGGTTCGCGCGGCGCTCGACGAATTGAGCCGCCCAGGCTCATGGTTTTTCCAGGCCGCGGGATCGGTGGTCCGAATCGGGTGGGGACCTTCAACTATGGAGGAGGCGTTGGATGTCCTCGCTCGACTCGACGTTTGAGGAGTTGGTTTCGCTGCTAGGAAAGCCGGAAGCGCTTGACCCGGCAAAGAGCGATCCGGTCTTCTATTTCGTTCACGATCCCCAACAAACGCTTGAGGTCAAGCGAAGCATTCCGCGTTGGATCGCTCGGCTGCGGCAGGACGGGCATCAGGTGCAAACCGTGTCGTTGGCGCGCCTGCTCTGGGACGCAATCGACGGCAGCGGTCGCTGGGACGACTGGCTCGACTCGGAAGCGGATTATGCTCCCGAAGAAATCAACGACGCGGTTCGCGACGTGCTGCGCGGAGAACACGGGCTGGTCGCGGCCGTGGCGCCCTATGTAACCGGTCCGGCGGCTGGCAAAGTGCTCTTCCTCACGGATGCCGCACTCGTACATCCCTATTTCCGCCTTCGCACGCTCGAATCGGCGTTGCACGATCGATTCGAAACGCCGACCGTGCTGTTTTATCCCGGCAGCCGTGCCGGCCAGTTCGGGCTGCAATTTCTGGGTTTCTACCCGGAAGACGGCAACTACCGCTCGACCCTGCTCGGGGGCAACGTATGAACCTTGTTCGCGAGCTCTTCTCCAGCCAGAAGCCCATCGATCGTCGCATCGAGAAGGTCATCGACTACTACGCCACCGACGACGACCGCCTTGAGCGCGAAGTCGGCGAGTACATCGTCACCGAGCGGATCGAAACCTGCTTGCGCCGCTTCCTCGACGCGTACGGCGAAGGGACGCGCACAGGCAACGTCACCGAAATCGGCATCTGGGTCTCCGGCTTCTATGGCTCCGGCAAGAGCTCGTTCACGAAGTACCTGGGTTTTGCGCTCGATCCGACGCGCAAAGTCGGCGAAAGTCCGTTCTTGAATTTGTTCTGCGAGCGGATCCCATCGAAAGAAATTCAGGCCCAGTTGCGGACCTTGGTCAGCCGTGAGCCCGCCGCCGTCGTGATGCTCGACCTGGGCGCCGAGCAGTTGGCCGACACGGCCACGGCGACGGTCAGCGCCGTGTTGTACTGGAAGGTCATGCAATGGGCGAAATTCTCGAAAGAAAAGAAGCTCGCCCGCCTGGAGCTGACACTCGACGAGCACGGCCGGCTCGACGAATTCCGCGCGGCATACCGTCGCCAATTCCCCGGCAAAGGTGAATGGGATGACGTCCACGACGATCCGCTGGTCGGCATTGCGCGCGCTGACCAGCTCGTGCCTGAGTTCCTCCCCGACGACTTCCCCGAACGCGGTCAGTTCCGCACGCAGAAATTCGAAGAGACCCTGACCGCGCGCCAGCAGGCCGAGCGGATGCTCGACCTGATCCGCCGCAAGAGTGGCTGTCAGAACGTCGTGTTCTTGATTGACGAAGCCGGCCAGTACGTGGCCCCGCGCGGCGAGCTGATCCTGAACCTCGATGGCCTTTCGCGGAACCTCAAGGAGCTCGGACGCGGCAAAGTATGGATCGTGGCCACCGGCCAACAAACGTTGACCGAGATCGTCGAGAAGGCCATCTACAACTCAGCGGAACTGAACAAGCTCCGCGATCGCTTTCCGATCTCGATCGAGCTCGACGCGCAGGACATTCGCCAAATCACCTACAGGCGGCTGTTGACCAAATCGAGCGAGGGCCGCGCCGCGCTCGGCCAACGGTTCCGCGAGCAAGGACAGGCCGCCGTCAATTACACCCGGCTGGCGGGCACTTCACTGTTCAAGTCGGACCCGAATGAGGAGAACTTCGCAAAGTATTATCCGTTCCTGCCTCACCACTTCGACTTGCTGATGGAACTGGTCCGCGAACTGGCGCGCGCGCGGGGCGGCGTTGGATTGCGCTCAGTGATCCGTGTGATTCAGGATCTACTGGTCGATGCCAGCCACTCGCTGGCGGCGGGGCGGACGCCGCTGGCCGATCGCGCCATCGGCACTCTGGCCTGCGCCGACGACTTCTTCGACACGCTCCGCGCCGACGTCAACAAAGTCTTGCCGCACGTCGTGCGCGGTGTTGAGAACGTCGAAAAGGTCTTCGCCGCGGACCACCTGGCCGTCCGCGTCGCCAAAGCGGTCGCCGCGCTTCAACCAATGGAGAACGACAAACTGCGCCGCGACGCCGAGAACCTTGCCGCCTTGGTCTACCCGCGTCTCGGGTCGACCGGGCTGACGGCCGACGTCAAAGACGCGCTGGCGCGCCTCGTGGCCGAGCGTGAGTGCGGCCTGGTCGACGATCCTCAAGCGGGCGGCTACGTGTTCCTCGACGAGGGCATCAAGCGCTATCGCGAGCAACGGGCCGCCTACATGCCCACCAACGCCGAACTGAACCAGTTGCGCGTGCAGATCCTGGGTAAGCTGTTTCCCACGCCGCCGGCGGCCGTGTTGGAAGGCATCAAGAAGGTCCAGGCGGGCGTGGCCTACGGCAAATCGCTCGTGACCGGCCCGGGGGACGGACTTCAATTTCGGATCGAGTCGTGCGCCGCCGGACGCCGCGAGGCACGGCAAAACGAATTACTTGTTGAGACGGCGGCCCAGGCCGAATGGACGCAGGCGATCGCCTGGTTGGCACCATTCCCGGAGCGGCTTGACGACCTGCTGGCCGACGTTCGACGCTCGGAATTCATCTTGTCGGCCGTGCCCGAGCGCGACGCCGACAAGGCCGTCGCTCAGTTTCTGCGGTCCGAACGGCGCCACGCCGAGGTGGTTCGTGAGGAGATCCAACAACTTTTTGAGCAGGCGTTGGCGCAAGGTGTGTACGTGTTCCACGGGGCGCCGACCGTGGTGGCAGAGGCGGGACAGACCTTGGAGGCGGCGTGCCGGCAGACGCTGAGCGGCGCGGCGGCGCAAGTGTTTCCCAAGTACCGCCTGGCGCCGATCCAGGCCGACACCGACCTGGCCGTCAGGTTTCTGTCGGTCGAACGGCTCGACCGGATGCCACAGGAGGCCGATCCGTTGCGGCTGGTAGGCAAGGCAGGCCATAAGTGCCGAGTTCAAACCGGCCACCCGGCGCTGGCGGAGGCTTTTGCCACGTTTCGCGTGTTGGTCGAGAATTCCGGCACGGGCCGCCTCCAAGGGAAAGAAATTCAGGAGCATTTCGCCGACTCTCCCTACGGCTGGACCAAAGACACCACGCGCTATTTGTTCGCCGCGTTGTTCCGTGCGGGCGAGATCGAGATCCACACGGCCGACGGCGCCTTCACGGCGCCGGGACCGAAAGCGATCGAAGCCTTCAAGTCGGCCGTGTCTTTCAATCGCGCCGGCGCGTCGCTGCGCGACGCGCGGCCGCCGCTGGAGGCCCTCGACCTGGCGGCCCAGCGGCTTGAAAAGCTGTTCGCGATCGAGGCGCTGCCGTTGGAAGACCATATCAGCCGTGCCGTGCGGACGTACTTTCCCACCGTACTCGAACAAGTCGGCTCATTGCCCGTGCGCCTCAAGCTACTGGGACTGCCCGGCGCAGACACAGCCCAGCAACTCGTCGAAAACAGCACGGACCTGCTCAAGGAGGACGCCAGCGCCGCCACGGTGTTGCTGGGTGCTCGTGGTGCGACCGTTGGGGACCGGGTCGAATGGGCCCGCGCGGTGGTCAAGTGCCTCGACGCCGGGGGCGAGGACGAGCTGCGCCGCGCCGCGTCGCTGCTGACCCGTATCGAGGAGCTGGCCCAGCTCTTCCCGCACGACGTCGCCCAACTGACCTCCGACGACGCGCTAGGCACCATTCGCGAGGTGCTGCGCAGCGAGACTTTTTATGAGCGGCTGGCCGAGCTGCGCGGCGCGGTGCGCCGGTTCCTGGACCACGTCGCTCGCGAGTACCGGCTCGGACGTGACGCGCTCGGCGTGGCGTGCCGCGAAGCCCTGCGGGAAATGGAGGGCCTTCCGAGCTGGCGGCGGCTGTCGTCCGACGACCAAAAAGAGCTTGCCAACCGAATCACGAGCGTCGTTCCGCCCCCGGATTTGTCTCACGGCAACGAGTTAAGCGACTTTCAGTTATTGCTGGTTCGCCGTGGAGGCATGGAAGGTCTGCTCGCCTTGTTGCGCGAGGAGGCGAAGCGCCGAGCGCCCGAGTCCGCCGCCGACGACGAATCGACGGCCAATGTCGAGCGATTGCGAATGTCTGACCTGGCCGAGCCCGAGGGCGACGTGGTGATCGCCGACGAGGCCGATCTCGACGCCTGGCTTGCCCGGCTCCGCTCGCGTCTCGTGGCCCTGCTTGAAGGTCAACGGCGCCTTCGCATCCAAAAGGGGTAAGGCGCGATGGCGTTCAACGACGCGATAAAGAACGGCTTGGCGAGCATGGTGACTGCTTGCCGCAAGCTGCTCGCCGAGGACATCTCGGCACAGTTTCAGCAGCGTTATGGCATGCAGCCCAACGGCTCCGCGGCGCCCGTGGAGCAGCTTATGCACCTCGACGACCGCGGCCGCGCCTTGGCCGCGACGCTACGCGAGTGGCACGCGCACCTGTCGGCCACGGAATCGGGCCCACCCGCTGATCGCCTGCGGCGCGCTTTCGAGCGCATGGCCCACGAGACGGCCTTTACCTACTTGAATCGGCTGGCCGCCTTGCGCATGTGCGAAGAGCGCGGGCTGGTGTTCGAGTGCGTGCGCCGCGGGATCGATTCCGACGGCTTCGGTGTGTTCCTCCGCGTGGCCGAAGTGGCGCTCGGCGACCGTTGGCAGACCTACCGCGTGTTCCTGGAACGGATGTTCGACGAGTTGGCCGTCGACCTGGGGACATTGTTCGACCGGCGGCTGCCGCACTCGCGGGTGTTTCCCGGCGAACGTTGCCTCGAACAGGTCCTGGCGCGCCTCAACGACGTCGCGTTGGCCGCGGTGTGGGGCGACGACGAGACGATCGGCTGGATCTACCAGTACTTTCATAGCGACGCGGAGCGACGCCAGATGCGGGACGATTCGCCCGCGCCGAGCAACAGCCGCGAATTGGCCGTGCGCAACCAGTTCTTCACGCCGCGGTACGTCGTGCAGTTCCTCACCGACAACACGCTGGGAAGGATCTGGTACGAGATGAGCGGCGGAGAGACGCGGCTCACGGAGGAGTGCGAGTTTCTGGTTCGGCGGCCCAATGAAGTGATCGCAAACGGCAAATTGGACGAGGCTGCATGCGATCCCTTCCGCGCGCCCAAGGACCCGCGCGACATCAAAGTGCTCGATCCGGCGTGCGGCAGCGGACATTTTCTCTTGTACGCCTTCGATCTGTTGTTGCAGATCTACGATGAAGCATGGGAGTCGAATGGGACGGTCTCCGAGGCGACCGGAAGTTCGCTGCGCGATGATTGGCCCGATCGGGCCGTGTTATCGCGCGAAGCCCCAGCGCTGATTCTGCGGCACAACTTGTACGGTATCGATATCGACCCGCGCGCCGTGCAGATCGCCCAACTGGCACTCTGGCTTCGCGCCCAGCGGGCATTCCGCGACATGGGCCTCAAGGGCCGTGAGCGCCCGACGATCACCAAGACGAACCTCGTGTGCGCCGAGCCGATGCCCGGCGAAGCCGAGCTGCTCGACGAGTTCCTCGCCCGGCTCGAAAGCCAGCCGGTGGTCGTCGGGCGGCTCATGCGCGAAGTCTTTGCGCGGATGCAGTCGGCGGCCCTGGTAGGCTCGCTCTTGCCGATCGAGCGCGAGCTTGCGGAGCTCGTGGAACAGGCCAAGCGGGAGTATTTCGAGTGGCAGCGGCTGCGACGGGAGAGCAAAGGGTATTTGCTCACTGACATGGCGCCCGAAGCGCGGCGCACGCTGTTCGACTTCGCCGACTCGCAGCAATACAGCGATGCCGCCTTCTGGGGCGATGTTGAGCGCCAGGTTTTGGAGGCGCTGCGAGGTTACGCCGAGAACGGCGGCGCCGTCCGTGGGCAGCACAAGCTTTTTGCCGACGACGCGGCCCGCGGCTTCGCGTTCATCGACATCTGCCGGGTGCGGTTCGACGTGGTGCTCATGAACCCACCCTTTGGCGACCCGCCCGAGCAGTGCCGCCAGCGCTTTGTACGCGATTACCCGCTGACGTCGGGCGACTTGTACGCCATGTTTTACGAACGGGCGCTCGGTTGGCTCACCGAGCATGGCCGAGTCGGAGCGATCACCAACCGCACCTGGGTTGGCCTGCCGACGTTCGAGGACCTGCGCGCCAAAGTCTTTGGCGTGCGAGGCGCCGTCGAAGTGGCCGCCGACCTGGGCTCTTTCGTGCTCGATGCACAGGTCGAGACACTGGCGGCGGTCGTGGCCAAAGATGCCACTACGGCAACGCCGGCCTTTTGGGTGCGGCTGCTCAAGACCGGCCAAAAGGAGGCCACGTTGCGCGCGGCGATCGAAGCGGCCAGTCGCGCGGAACTGCACCGAAACGCATTTGTGTCACCGGCGGCCCGCTACGAACGTATGCCCCGCAATGTTTATGGCTATTGGATGTCGGACGAGTTGGTCAGCCTTTATGACCCGGCACAATCGATCGATGCTAGAGTGGCCGATGTCAAACAAGGGACAGTCACGGCAGACGACTTCCGCTTTCTTCGATTGGCGTGGGAGGTCGACTCCGAAACAATAGGTCTGGAGCAGCGATGGCCTTACTTCGCCAAAGGGGGCGAATACTCGCCTTTCTACGACGACGTCCACCTTGTTCTGAACTGGGACCGGGACGGTCGCGAATTGATCGCGTGGGGGCGAGGTAGGCCACAGAACACAAAGTACTTCGGAGCTCCAGGCGTGACGTGGCCGCTTCGGACAACCAGCGCATTCGGGCCTCGCGCTTTTCCCGCGGGCTGCGCATTCGGCCACAAGGGGCCTGCTGCACTCCCACGCGTTACCGAGGATGCCTCAATGCTCCTCGGCGTACTGACGACGCGACCCATACGGCTGCTGCTCTCGGTGCGACTAGGGGCAGGCGACGATGCCCCAGGCTCAGCATCGAAGTCATATGAAGTCGGGCTCATCAAGGCGCTACCCTATCCGGAATTGAACGACACCGCGCGGCAACGAGTGCGTGAGTTGACATTGTCCTGTGTGGGCCTAGTACGCGCTGAAGCCGCGGACACCGACGAAACGTCCCTCGACTTCGCGCTTCCCTCTGGACTCGACGACCAGCCGTGCGCGTCGCTGAAACAGGCGGCGCGGGCCCGCGTCGCACGGCGCGAAGATCGACTGATCGAGCTGGCCGAACAGACGGCCGAGCTCGACACGCTGGTGGCCGATGCGCTGCGGTTCTCCGTGACCGACCGTGCGATTATGGACGAGGAACTTGAAGTTCCCTTGCAGGCGCTGGATGGTGATGCCGCGATCGAAGCGGAGCTTTTTCGGCGTGCCTACTTGACCAAGGACGCGCTGCCGGGCGACCAGCTTCCTGGCGGAGTGGCCGCGGAAGGCGACGTGCGAGTCAAGACACGGCGCAAGCGGCAGCAGCGGCTACGCACCGAGCCGACGCTCTGCCGCCTGTTCGGCGCCACCCCCCGGCGGTGCGCCACCGTTCGCCGTGAATTGGGGTTGATCCGCGCCGAGGACGAGCGCGAGCTGGCCGCGGGCCTGGTGAGCTGGCTGGTAGGCGTCGCGTTTGGCCGTTGGGACGTGCGGTTGGCACGTGACCGCTCGCGCGTCGCGCCGACGGCCGATCCGTTCGCCCCCTTGCCGCGAGTCCCGCTGGGCCTGCTGGTGACGGCCGGCGACGATTATCCGTTGGCGCTGCCGCCGGACGGGGTTCTGGTCGACGACGAGCGCGCCGACGGGCTTGGCGCGCACGCCGACGATCTTGCTGCTCGGGTCGCCACTGCGTTACGGCGGGTCGCTGAGGATCGCGCCGAGGCGATTGCGGAAGAAGCCTGCGAGCTGTTGGGGGTCGCCAACTTACGGGCCTATCTGCGCGATCCCAACGGCTTTTTCGCTGACCACTGGGGGCGATACTTCAAGAGTCGCCGGCGCGCACCGATTTATTGGCCGCTGCAGGTGGGCTCGACGCGGTACGGCATCTGGATCTACTACCCGAGGCTATCGCAACAAACGCTGTTCGCGTCGCTGAACCATGTGAACTCCCGGCTTTTCGACGAGCGTGCGCGCGTGGTGCGCCTGCAAGAGCGGCTGGCAACGTCGGAAGGCGGCGCCGCGAGTGAGCTACGCGACGAGGCCGAGCGGGCGCGCGCTCTGGCGACCGAATTGCAGGAATTGCAAACTGAACTCCAACGGGTGGCCGAGCTCCCTTACAAGCCGTCGCTCGACGACGGCGTGGCGATTTCGGCCGCCCCGCTCTGGAAACTCTTTCGGCACGGGGCATGTCGGGATGAGCTGCAAGCACACTGGCAGGCGCTGAACGACGAAGAATACGAATGGTCGAAGCTGGCACGCGCGATCTGGCCCGAGCGGGTCGAGGCGCTCTGCCGCAGCGACCTGTCGGTGGCCATCGCGCACGGCCTGGAGCACCTCTGTGAACCGCCCGTGGCGCGGCGCGGCAGGGGGCGACGCGCCGCAACGGCCGAGGCCGAAGTGTCGCCGGCGACAAAGGAGGATTAACATGAGCACCGCGGACTACAGGCCTCGCCACCACATCCGCGAGCTGCGCTTGAAGAACTTCCGTGTTTTCCAAAATGCCCGATTGCCATTGGACGATTTGACGGTCGTCGTGGGTCGCAACGGAGCGGGCAAGACCACGTTGATGGAAGGCTTCGAGTTCTTACAAGACGCGGTACGCAACTCGTTAACAACGGCGTTGGAACGGCGTGGTGGTCCGGGGGGTATTCGCCACAGTCCACCAACGAGCGTAAGCCCCCCCTTGTCCCGGCGCTCACAGCCCGTTTCGGAAATTGAATTAGCCATCCTGATCGAGTTTCCGACGACGAGCGTCCTTTACGGCTTCAGCATTTCGGTGCCGAGGCCCGCCATGATGATGTACCGGGTGGCGCGTGAGGTACTCCATAGTTTTCCGAAAACGAGTTTTTCGTTCGAGCGCGTCGGCAACGACTTCAAAAGCGCCCTGCCGGGTTTGCAACCGCGGTTTGACCAACAGTCGCTGGCGCTTCCGCTCGTCGCGGGCGCGGATCCCGTTTGGGCGATGACCCTGGACGTGGTGCGCAACTTACGAGTCTACAATTTTGCGCCGCAGCTCATGCAGGCCGAGCCGTTGATCGCGGCCGATGAGGGGCTCGCGCTCGCTCGAGATGGGGCCAACCTGGGTGACGTGTTGCACCGCATGAAGAATGACCGTTCGGAGATGGACTGGATCGTGCGGCACCTTAGCGCCGTCACCCCTGGCATCACCGGCGTTTACACCAGGGCGCATGCCGGCCGGCGGGTAATCCGATTCGATCAGCGCGTCGGGGAGCTTCGAAACGTGTTCGTGGCGGCGCACATGTCGAACGGCACGCTGCACAGCTTGGGCGTGCTGGTAGCGCTGCGGCAACAGCCCGTTCCATCGCTGGTGTTCATCGACGAGATCGAGTGCTCAATCCACACCGCCGCGCTGGCGGCGCTCATGGATGCGGCGCAGGCGACCAGCCAGGAACGCTGCCAGGTCGTCATCGCCTCGCACAGCACGGATGCGCTTTCGCACCATTCCGTGACTGGGCGGAACTTGCGGATCGTCGATTGGCACGACGGCCAGAGCCACCTCTTTTTGCCAGGCTCGGGCACCATTGATCTGTTAAGGCCACCAGAGTCGGTTGGGCGGCTGATGCGTTCGAACGGCCTCTGGCCGGCGGAAAATCCATCGATCGTCGAAGGAGACATTCTCGATGTCCCCAGCGTGGACTAAGCGCTACAAGATTGCGACCGTGGTCGAAGGCGACGGCGAGGTGCTGGCGGTACCTGAACTAATTCGCCAGTGGTTCAACTTTCGCAACTTTTGGAACTTTCGGACGCTCGATCCGCCAATCCGCGCTCCTGGTGCCGCCGGACTGACTTGCCCGCACGTGGCTGGAGGCGATTTGGGAATCGAGCACTTCGTCAACATCGCCTTGAAGCGCGACCCCGATGCGATTCTTGTCCTGCTGGACGCCGACGACGAGTGCATCAAGCGGCACGGTTTGCCTTCTGAACAGCAGCTTGGCCCGGAACTTTTGGAGCGCGCCCGGCGCGTCGCCAGCCACGTTCCGCTGGCGGTCGTCGTAGCGAACAGGGAATTCGAGGCATGGTTGTTGGCGGGACATCGGCGTTTGCGGAGGGCCGGCATATTGCCAGCCTCATCCCGACTAGCGCCTGGATTCGACGTGGAAGGTCCTCGCGACTGTAAAGGACGTGTCGGCGACTTGTTGGGACGCCGCTATTCCCCCACGGCGGACCAAAAGGTGCTGGCGGCCGGTCTGACTTTCAAACCCTATATGCGACGGCACTCGCCGTCGTTCGATAAGTTGGTAAGGGATCTGGAGTTCCTCGCTCAGTCGGCGCGAAGGAGATCGTCATGAGCGTCAGCGGCGCGGTCGTGCGGCAGCTTGTCGACTTGCTGGAAGAAAAGCGGGTCGTCGTCTGGTACGACGGCGAGAGGGCCTTCGCCGACCTGGCCGCGCGGTTGCACGCACCTAAGTGCGTCGTCGTCAATGCCACCGGCTCGGTGCTCGCAGCGCGCCGCGAAGCGGACCATGTGTTCGCCGCACTGAATGCCTCGGATGGAGGAGAATTGGCCGGCGCCAACCTGCTGGTCTACGTCCCCCGCGCCCGTGCGCAGTCGGACGACGACCGCTACCACGATCCCTTGGAAGTGTTTGCGCTGGCTGGGGCCTCCTTTGGCGACAAGCCGAGCCAGACGCTGGCCTCGCTGGCGCGGCAAGCGATGCCCAACCACGTTGTGGAAATCGATCGCCTGTTTCGCGAGGGGCGGCCGACCCTGGCCCTCTTGGACGATCTCAAGGCGGGCGCCAGTTACCCGGTGCTCGACGAATGCCTGGGGACCGACGCCCCGCTCGACGTGGTGGCGCAAGTGTTGTGCCGGAAGGGGACCGTTGAGCAGATCGCATTGGCACCCGGCGCGGGCGACGAACTGCTGCGGCTGGTCGCCGAAGAGTTCGCCTACCACCCGCCGGCCGGCGCACACCGGCTCGAAGCTCGCCTTGCGCCGTTGGGTGGCTACCTGCTGTTCTCGGAGTTTCTCTTTGATCTGAGCCAGCCGCCCGTGCCGGCGCTGGCCCATCTGGCCGTGGCGCCCGAGACGTGCCGTGAGCGCGTTTTTGCCGTTTGCGACCGCATGCGCCGCAGCGACGACACACGCGAGGGCTACCTCGCAATGGCGGAACGCATCGAGGGAGAATGGCGATTGAAGCAGCACTACCAGGGCGTCGAAAACCTCGGCCAGCGCGATACGTTTCCCTTTGAGGAGCGCCTTTACTTGCAGCAGGTTCAGGCCCAGGCCACCGAAGCACGATTGTCCGAGGCGCGGGCGCTGGTCGACCAACGCCGGCAGTCGGTTTGGCGAAACCAGGGCGAGCGTGCCGTCTTGTGGAAGGTCGCACAACGCTGTTGCGAGCTGCTGGAAGCCGCTGCCTCGCTTGGGCCGCGGCTTCTCGACCCTGCTCGGCCCCTGGCCGAACACATTGCCGCGTATGTCGACGACGTACAAGGTGTGTGGCGCCTCGATCGGCACCAACGCCTCGTCGAGCAAGGGGCGGCCAGTTGCGCCGACGACGACGAGATCGGGCCCCTCGTCGAGCTGGCGCGGCGCCGCTATGGGGATCTGGCCCTGCAGGTCCAGACACGGTTTCTGCACGCCGCGGCACGCGACGGTTGGCCGACTCCAGCCATCACGCGGCAGACACAAACGTTTGAGCGGTATGTTGCGCCGGCACTGCAATTGGGCCGCAAAGTCGCCTACTTCCTTGTCGACGCCATGCGGTATGAAATGGGGCGTGATCTAGCCGCCGCGCTCGACGAGCTCGGCGCCGCTAAAGTCGACGTCGCTAGCGGTGTCCTGCCCGCCACCACGCCCTGCGGGATGGCCGCACTCCTGCCTGGCGCGGATTCAACCTGGAAACTGGTCGAACACGCCGGCACGTTAGTCCCCTCGGTCGCTGACAAGCTGTTGCCCGGCTCCGCCGAGCGGATGAACCTCTTGAAGCAGCGATTTGGTGACCGCTTCGCCGAAATCAGGCTGGGCGACGTCCTGTCGCACAAGGAGCGGCGGCTACGCCAGGACTTCGGCGCGGCGGATTTGGTTGTCGTGCGCACGCCTGAAATCGACCAGTTGGGTGAGGCGGCCAGCCAGTACCAAGCGCGCAAGCACATGACTGGCGTGCTTGGCGAGTTGGTGCAAGCCACGAACCGCCTTGAGAAGCTGGGTTTCCAGCGGTTCGTGTATGCCGCTGACCACGGACATGTCTTGCTGCACGATTTGCCGCCAGGGGACGTGGTAGCGCCGCCGCCGGGCCGGTGGCTCTTGACCAAGCGTCGGTCGTGCCTGGGCACAGCGACGGGCACGGCGTCGGGGGTCATGGTGCTCAAGGCTGACAAACTGGGAATCGTGGGACCAGCCGCCGACTTTGCGGTGGCGACCGGGTTCCGCGTGTTCGTCGCGGGCGAGGGTTATTTCCACGAAGGGCTGTCGCTGGCGGAATGCCTCGTACCGGTCGTCTGTCTCGATGTAACCCGGCGCGTGCCGGCGGGCGCGGAGCGCCCCGAGTTGTCGATTCGCTACCGATCCAAGAGCTTTACCAGCCGCGTCGTCGGCGTAAAGCTTTGGTTCAATAGCTTATTGGACGAAACCGCGGCCGTCCGTATTGAGGCTTACGACGGCACGGGTCCGAAGGCGAAGATCGTGGGTGAGGTGGCCGATTGCGACGCTCGTGATCCGGTGACAGGGCTCGTGACTGTGGCCCGCGGACGCGAAACGCCCGTGCCCATCCGGCTGGGCGACGACTTCCACGGAAAAATGATCGAGGTGCGGGCCTACGAGGCCGCTACGGGGGCGGTGCTCGATCGGCTGACGCTTGACAATGGCTTGATGATCTAGGGAGACCTCATGGAACCGGACGATCTCGACCGCAAGCTGTGCGCCGCGTTTGCCGGCAAAGTGGTCCGCAAGGACCTGCTACACCAGCTCAAGGGGGGCGAGAACGTGCCGTCGTACGTGCTGGAGTACCTGTTGGGAAAGTATTGCGCCTCGGACGACCCCGCGGAGGTGAAGCTTGGCATCGAGGCCGTCAAGGACACGCTTCACCGAAACTATTTCCGCCATGATGAGGCGAACAAGGCGCAATCGCTCGTCGAGCAACAGGGACGCCACCGGTTCATCGACCGGATCGAGGTCCGCTTTCTCGCGGGCGAATCGAAGTACTGGGCGTCCATGGACAACTTCGGCTTTAACCGGATTCATGTCGCGCCCGAATATTTCCGGCGTTACGAGCGCCTGCTCGAAGGTGGCATTTGGGCGATCATCGACATCGAGTACGTCGTCAACGAGGATGGCGCCCGTGGCAGCCCTTTCCAGGTCGCCGAGCTCAAGCCGATTCAATTGGCGCGGTTCGACTTCGACGATTTCGCTGCCGGCCGCGGGAAGCTCACGACGGACGAATGGCTCGACGCGCTGCTTCGCAGCGTTGGACTTGAACCGGCGCATTTTTCCAGGCGGCTCAAGCTGCTCTTGACCGCGAGGCTGATTCCATTCGTCGAGAAGAACTACAACTTCATCGAGCTTGGACCGCGAGGGACGGGCAAGTCGTATGCGTTCAGCGAATTCTCGCCCTACTGCATCCTAGTTTCGGGTGGCAAGGCCAGTAGCCCGAACCTGTTTTACAACAACGCCCGACGGCAGGTCGGCCTGGTCGGCCATTGGGACGTGGTAGCCTTCGACGAGGTGGGGGGCATGCGGGTCGGCGATCCGGACGTTGTGCAGATCATGAAGGACTACATGGCCAACGGCCGCTTCAGCCGCGGTATTACGCAGGTGCTCGCCGACGCTTCGCTGGTGTTCGTGGGCAACTTGAACCAGACGGTCGAGGCGCTTGTAGCCAGTACCTCGACCGATCTCTTTCAGCCGCTGCCCAAGGAGTTCGACCTGGCACTGATCGATCGGCTTCATTTTTACCTGCCGGGCTGGGAAGTCCCAAAGAACTCAACGGACATCTTGACGTCGCACTACGGCTTTGTAACCGATTACTTGGCCGAGGCGTTTCGGCAACTGCGCAAGGCGAACCAGGTGGATGCGGTCGAAAAGTTCTTTCATTTGGGTTCCCATGTCGAGGGACGCGATGCCCGGGCGGTGAAGCGAACGGTTAGTGGTTTCCTCAAGCTGCTGCACCCGCACGGCGAATACGCTAAGTCCGAGGTCCAGGAGTACCTCGGGCTGGCGCTGGAATCGCGGCGCCGCGTGAAGGAGCAGCTCAAGAAACGACACTATACCGAGTTTCACAGGACGAGCTTCTCGTACATCGACCAGGAAACGAACCACGAGACGACCGTGGCGGTCCCTGAGCAAGGGGGGACTGGGGCGATTTCGTCGGACCCGCTAGCCGCGGGCTCCGTCTATGCCGCAGGCACTGACAGCGATGGACACGTAGGGCTGTACCGGCTGGAAGTTGCCGTCGTGCCCGGCTCGGGCAAGTTGCGCTCGCCCGTCGCCATTGAAAAGACTCTCAAGGAGTCGCTTCAGCGAGCTTTTTCATATTTTCAATTGGTACGAGACCGTCTTGGGCTCTCGCCGGCCGCCATGCAAAAAGATTTTGTAGTGGAGGCCGTCGAGCTCACCGGGGCGCGGGTTGACGCCGGGTGCGGGGTCGGCGTTTTCATCGCGCTGATGTCGGCCCTGCACGACCGGCCGGTGCAGTCGGGCATGGTCGTGCTGGGCGACTTGACGGTTCAGGGAAACGTCAAGGGAGTCGGCTCGATCATGGAGCCGCTCCAAATTGCGACCGATAACGGCGCCACGCGGGCGCTCGTGCCCATCGCCAACAAATCGCAGTTCGCCGCCCTACCAGAAGACGTAGTCGAAAAGCTCGAACTCGTGTTCTATGCCGACACCGATCGGGCGTTGCGGAAAGCACTCGACACTTGAGCCACCTGCCGGTCGCGTGCAACAATGAATTCATCTTTCCCTTCGGTTTCCGATCGGTCGGTCACCCGAAGTATTTGATACCATGCTACAGAGGCAGCGGCCAGGGAACCTCGTCGTGTAGAGGCCTCGCCGATTGGCGCTCATGGCAACGCTTCGTCGACAGTTGGTCGTTTTGCGACCAACTTGAAGCGGATTAGACCATTTCCCGCCACCGCGCGGCCTATTTCAACTTTGTCGTGCCCTGTCGGGCCAGTTCCAAAACGGACGCCAGCGCCAAAGCCAGACGCCGCCGGGACTCGACGTCGCTGGTCGCGTTGCCCTTGGCCTCGATGGCGGCGGCAACTTCGTCAATCTCGGCGGCGTGCTCGGTGACAACTTGGGCCAAGGCGCGGATCGCGGCGGCGCCCATCGCGGCATCGATCGGTTCGGGCGCCCTCGACCCTTCGGCGACCACGTCCACCAACGGCCCCACGGCCTTATGACCCGCGCGCTGGATCGCCGCGAAGCACATTTCGAAGCCCGAGAAAACCCAAGGTTCCCATTCACCACGGACCGGGTCCCACAGTTGCCAGTCCAAGAGCTCCATGTGTCGCCAGGCTTCGGGCGACTTGTGCCGGTAAGCCACGATCGTCGCACGCACGCGCACCGTCGCGAATTCGACGCCGCGTTCCGCCAGCCGCACCACCTGCTCCGCCAATCGGCGGCCCCGGTCGCGAAGCAGGTACAAAACCGCGGTCTCCGGCGCGGCATGACCGTCTGTCGTCTTGAGCGGCTTGAGTTGAAATGCGTAGTGCGTTTCTTCGGCATCCCAGTAGCCATAGCTGTAGTGGTCCCACACCCGAATCATTCCACAAAGCGTGAACGTCTTGCCGATGTAATCCGGCGCGTTGGCCTTGATGCGATCCAAAGACACGTCGTCCGCCGCGCTCGGGATTCGACCGTTGGAGTTTCCGTTTTCCGAAGGCGGTGCGGGCTCGAGCGCGGCGGCCAATTCCGCTCTCGCCGCGCGCAGAAGTGCCGGAACCGCCTCAGCCGGGACCGACGGCGCGGCGGCAAGACGCTCGATGGCTCCCCGTCGAGTTTCCAGCCTTGTCGCCGAAAGGCGTTCAATCGATTGGCGAACTGTGTTTTCGTGTCCCGTTTGCGGCACCTGCCCGCCGACAACGCCGCTGAGTGCGAGAATCATAGCCAAGTGCATGTTCAAACCTCCACTGCATGAATGAATGATTCAATCAATGGAGCAAACAGCATGCCGTTGCGGATTGTGGCACGTGGAAAATTCAAACTCTTTTCGCAATCGCGCTTTTGCGGGGGCGATGGGAATCCAAGTGCCCGTCGTCCATCCAATGGTTCGGTGTCGATGTTTTGGCGCAATCCCGTATTTTTCCCGCGAATGCGGAATCCCGGCACTGAATTCGCGAACATGGTCTGGCCTCAACGAAATCTACGACGACGAATGACGAACCGAGGAAGACCGGGTCGCGGAGCGGCCGACGATTCATTCGGGGCACCCGCGCAGCGGGTCGGCGGAGCGTTGGAGGACGGCTCCTTGTTATGGCAGGTTGGAAACCTGCCCCACGGGCGCTATCCGCCGCCGATCGCCGGCAAAAAGTGAATTTGGCTCTCCGGGGCCACTTTCGCCAACAAGCCGCGGTTGGTGAAAGCGCCGTCGATCGATACGGCCAATCCGGGAGCCAGCGCATCGTCGCGCACCAACCGAGCTGCCATGCCCGGATGCGCGGCGTCGATCGCCGCGATCACCTGCCGCAGGTTCGCGCCGGTGACGTCGACATGGTCGGCCCCGTCGGTGAACGACCGCAGTTGGGCGGGGATGTGGACGATTGCCATTGGGTTCAACCACGAAACACACGAATCACACGAAAAGAGGAATTCAAACTAACGCACCGGCGGAGAAAGGTCGGATCGCCGTTGCCCCGCCTTTTTCGTGTCTTTTGTGTGTTTCGTGGTTCCCTTTCTTCAACGTTCTTTTTTCCTCATCGCCGCCCAAACCTTCGGGGGCGACATGGGCAACTCGCGCATCCGCACTCCGGTGGCGCGGTAAATGGCGTTGGCCAGCGCCGCGGGAGGGGCGACGATGGGCGTCTCGCCGACTCCGCGCACGCCATAGGGGTGCGCCGGATTGGGCACCTCGACGATCACCGCGTCGATCATCGGCAAATCGAGCGCGGTCGGCATCCGGTAGTCGAGGTAGCTCGCGTTGCGCATCCGCCCCTGGTCGTCGTAAAAGTACTCTTCGTTCAGCGCCCAGCCGATCCCTTGCACGGTGCCGCCTTGCATCTGCCCCTCGACATAGCTGGGGTGGATCGCCTTGCCGGCATCCTGAAACACCGTGTAACGCAGAACGGTCGTTTTGCCCGTGTCCGGATCGACCTCGACGTCGACGATGCTCACGCCAAAACCGTTGGTCGGTCCCTCGGGATCGACGGCGGCGCGGCCCAGCACCGGCCCGCCCAACTCGTTGAGCTTGGCGGCCAGTTCCTTGAACGTGATCGAGTGATCGCAACAGCGGAACGTGCCGTCGTCGAAGGTCACGTTGGCCGCCTTGCAGTCCCAGAGCGTGGCCGCGCGCTCGGCCATTTGGCGGCGGATGTCGAGCCCGCACTCGTAAGCCGCCATGCCGGTTGCGAACGTGACTCGGCTGCCTCCAGTGACGTCGGTGTAGCCGATGCCGTCGGTGTCGGCCACACGTGGATGGACGTCATGGGCGGCGATGCCCAGCGTTTCGGCCAGTTGCATTGCGATCGACGTCCGCGAGCCGCCGATGTCGGTCGAGCCTTCGACGAGCGTGACGGTACCATCCGGGTTGACGCAGGCCGACGCGCAGCTCTTCAGCCCGATGTTGAACCAAAAGCCCGCGGCGATGCCGCGGCCGCGGTTCTTACCCGGCGGAGGCGACTTGTAGTGCGGATGGTTCCTGGCGGTTTCGAGCGTTTCGATAAAGCCGATCTTGGGGTAGTCGGGCCAGCCGACGCGCTTGGTCCCTTGCTTGGCGGCGTTCTTCAGCCGCAGCTCGATGGGGTCGATCTTCAACTGCTCGGCCAGCTCGTCGACGACCTGCTCCGCGGCGAAGGCGGCCTGCGTGGCGCCGGGAGCGCGGTACGCGGCCGACTTGGGTTTGTTGAGCACGACGTCGTAGCCTTCGACCTTGTAATTGGGAATGTCGTAACAACTGAAGACGCACATGCAGCCCGGCCCGATCATGCCGCCGGGGTACGCGCCCGCGTCGTAGGCCAGCCAGGCCTGGGCGGCCACGATGCGGCCGTCTTTCTTGGCCCCCAGCTTGACCCGGACGAACGAGCCGGGCGTGGGGCCGGTCCCCTCGAACACCTCGGCGCGGCTCATGACCATTCTTACCGGCCGGCCACACTTGCGGCTCAGCAGTGCCGCCACCGGCTCCAGGTAGACCGGAATTTTGCCGCCGAACCCACCGCCGATTTCGCAGGGGACCACGGTCACCTGCGAAATGGGGATCTGCAGCAGCTCGGCCGTTTGCTGCCGAGCCGTGAAGGCACCCTGGGTCGCGGTCCAGACCGTCAGGTGCCCGTCGACGTTCCAATGGGCCGTCGAGACGTGTGGCTCGATATAGCCCTGGTGTACGCTCGCGGTCTTGAATTCGCGTTCGATCACCAGGTCGGCCGACGCAAAGCCCGTTTCAATGTCGCCCGCCTCGAACAGCAGGTACTTGCTGGCGTTATTGGCCTTCTCGCTGACTCGCTGACCCGTCATGTCTTCGGTGTAGAGGTCGTCGTGCAACAGCGGTGCGGCGGGCTTCATCGCGTCGAGCACCCAGGTCACGGCCGGCAGCGGCTCGTAGTCGACTTCGATCAGCTTGAGCGCCTCTTCCGCCACGTGCGGGTTGATTGCCGCGACGGCCGCGACGGCATGTCCCTTGTAGAGCGCCTTGCCGTGGGCCAACACATTGGCGCCCAGATGAGCCAGGTTGACGCGGCCTTCTCCCAGGTCGGCCATTTTGTCGCGCAGGTCGGGCAGGTCCTTCGCGGTGACGACGGCAACCACCCCCGGCAGCTTTTCGGCGGCGAGCGTTTCGATGTGCTTGATTTTGGCGTGGGCGTGCGGGCAGCGTAGGATTTTGCCGTGTACCAGACCGGCCATTTGCAGGTCGTTGGTGTAGATCGCCCGGCCCGTCACTTTATCGGCGCCGTCATGGCGAATCGGACGGGTACCGATGACCTTGTACGGCTTACCGTTGCCGGCCTTCTGGTCCTTCATTTCGTGGTGCGTGTAGGTCGCCATTCGAATTACCTCGCTTCGTAACGGAATTCGTGCAACGTGGGGCAGGTTTCCAACCTGCCGTAAATCATAAATCTATGGCAGGTTGGAAACCTGGCCCACGGGGTCATTTCGCCATGACTTTGGCCGCATCTTGCACGGCGCGGACGATTTTGTCGTAGCCCGTGCAGCGGCACAGGTTTCCAGCCAGCTCGAAACGGATCTCGTGTTCGCTGGGCTTGGGGTTGCGATCCAAGAGGGCCTTGGCCGCGACGATGAAGCCCGGCGTGCAGATGCCGCACTGCAAGGCCGCGTCTTCCAGGAAGCACTGTTGCACCGGGTGCAAGTGACCGTCGCAAGCGATCCCTTCGATCGTCGTGATCGTGGCGTCTCGGGCTTCGACGCCCAACACAAGGCAACTGTTGACCGGCACCCCGTCCATGAGCACGGTGCAGGCGCCGCAATTGCCGTTGTTGCAGCCTTCCTTCGAGCCGGTCAGTTGCAGCACGTCGCGGAGCACTTCCAGCAGGCTCTGGCGGTTCTCGCAGAGGAACTCGGTCCGCTCGCCATTGATCGTCGTGGTTACGTGGGCTTTCATTCGTGGTGAGTGGGGACTAGTGAGTGGTGAGTGGTGATTTCCTCGTTCCCACGCTCCGCCGACCCACTGCGCGGGTGCCCCGAACGGCTCTTCGGACGCTCCGCGTCCCCAATGTTTAGGTGGCCCTTGCGCGTTCGACCGCGGCGGCCAGGGCGCGCTGGGTAAGCACGCCAACCAGGTGTACGCGGTACTCGGCGGGGCCACGCATGTCGCTGATCGGCTTGGCGATGGTCCGGGCGCGTCGGCCAGCCTCGGCGAAGGTCTCCTGGCTGGCGGGCTTGCCTGAGAGCCACACGGCGGCGTCGGTCGCGGCCAGCGGCATCGGGGCGACGGCGGCCAGGGCAAGACGCGATTGTTCGATCGTATCCCCGGTGGCGTTCAGCCTGACCCAGGCCGCGGCGCCCACCACGGCGATGTCCATTTCATTGCGGGGAATGAACCGCAGATAGCGCGAACCACAGTGCGGTGCCGGCCCCGGGAACTCCAGCGACACGAGAAACTCGCCGCGGCCCAGCACGTTCTTACCTGGCGCCGTGCAAAACTGCGCAACGGGTACGGACCGCCGGCCCGCGGGACCGGCAATCTGGCAGGTGGCATCCAGGACGATCAACGACGGGATCGAGTCGGCGGCGGGCGATGAATTGCAGAGGTTGCCGCCGATCGTGGCGCGGCTCTGAATTTGCCAACCGCCGATGATCCGGGCCGAGTCGGCCAGCGCGGGGTAGGCGGCGGCGATGATCTTGTCCTCGTAGATCCGGTAACAGGGCACGGCGGCCCCCAACCGCAGGCCGCGCTTGGGTTCGTAGTCCAGCCGCGTCAACTCGGGGATCTTCTTGACGTCAAGCACCAGGTCGGCCGCGCGCAATCCTTCGCGCAACTGGACGATGATATCGGTCCCGCCGGCGAGGATTTTCGCCCCTGGTCCGCGGGCAGCCAACAGGCCGACGGCTTCATCGACGCTTGTCGCGGCCGCGTATTCGAAGTCTTTCAAGGTGGCTCGCTCTCGATAGGTTGAATGAAAGCGGTAGTCAGGCAAGATGCGGCGGCCAGGCATGCCGCAGTGGCCAAACACCGGCCTGGGAACCCGCTCGTTCGATTGGTACTGGGTAATCATGTCAAGCGATACCGCAATGCGGTATAGCGTAACTTGTATCCTGCGCGAGCACAACCATGGTCCAATTGGGTGGTTCAATTCGGCCTTGATCCGCCCGGCTCATCCGGTACAATCCGCGACCCCAAGTCCACCTCGGCGGGATAGGAAGGTAAGGAAACCCTCCATGCTCTTTTGCTCGGAACAATTCCTATTGTTCTTCACGCTGGTGTTCGTCGTCTACTGGTCGATGCCCTGGCGAGCGGCGCGGGTCTACCTGTTGCTCGCCGCCAGCTTCTACTTCTACGCCAGTTGGAACCAATGGCTGGCCTTGATCATCGGCGTTTCGACGACGATCGACTACTTCGTGGCCCGCGGAATGGACGCTGGCGACAACCCGCGTCGGCGAAAGCTGCTGCTGAGCGTGACGGTGATCGCCAACCTGGGACTGCTCTGTTACTTCAAGTACGCCAACTTCTTCCTGCGCTCGCTCGAAGAGGCCATGCAAGCGGCCGGTTCGACCACCTCCCTGCCGCTTTTGAAGGTGATCCTGCCGATCGGTATTTCGTTCTACACCTTCGAGGCGATCAACTACGCGGTCGATGTCTACCGGCGGCACGTGCGGGCGGAACGGAACCTGGCCCACTTCATGCTCTTCATCACGTTTTTTCCGCACCTGGTGGCCGGGCCGATCGTGCGGGCACGCGACTTCCTCCCGCAGATCCGCCGGACCAAGCACTGGGACTGGGCCCGCATGCAGCTCGGCGCGCAGTTCTTCCTGATGGGCTTGTTCAAGAAACTGGCGATCGCCGATCGGATGGCGATGTTCGCCGACCCGATCTTCGCCCATCCGGAACAGTACCGTACGTCGGCCGCCTGGCTGGCCGTGCTGGCGTACGCCTTGCAAATCTATTGCGACTTCTCGGGCTACACCGACATGGCGCTCGGCTCAGCGCACCTCTTGGGCTATAAACTGGCGAAGAACTTCAATATGCCCTACGCCTCGGCCAACATCTCCGAGTTCTGGCGGCGCTGGCACATCTCGCTTTCGAGCTGGCTGCGCGATTACCTGTTCATACCGCTGGGTGGCAGCCGCGGCACGGGCTGGCAGATCAACCGCAACCTGATGATCACGATGACGCTCGGCGGGCTATGGCACGGGGCGAGCTGGACCTTCGTGGTCTGGGGCGTGCTGCACGGAGCGCTCTTGATCGGGCACCGCGCGTTTCGCGAATTCTGCCTCGCGCGGCCGCGGCTCACGGCGATCTTGGCCACGTTTCCCGGCGCGGCCGCGCGGATCTCGCTCACGTTCTTTACCGTTTCACTCGCTTGGATTTTCTTCCGGGCCACCACCTTCACCGCGGCGGCGGAGATGTTCCACCGTATGTTCACCCGGCAGACCGGCATGGGCCTGCCGCTGCACAAACAGAGCCTGATCGTGCTGGCGCTCGTGGTGCTTGTGGCGCACGTGGCGGCGGGGTCGGGCGCATGGCGACGGCTTGCCCCACGGCTGCCCGCGCCGGTGCTCGGCATGAGCTACGCGATGGTTTTGACCTTGGCCCTCTTGCTGGCGCCCGACTCCGGCAAGGCCTTCATTTACTTCCAATTCTAAGTCGTAGCGGAATTCGCGAGAATTTCGAAAATGACGTATGGTTGCCCGTACTCTCGCGATGCGTGGACGCGCGGCGATCGGATGGGGGATCGTGGCTTTCGCGACGCTGCAAGCCGGCTTCTCGTGGATCATCGACCGCTGGGAACCCGGCCTGCGCGACCCGGAATATGGCCGAAAACGATCGCTCCTCCGGGCGCGAATCGCCGAGCACCCCGACCGGCCATTGGTTTTGGCGCTAGGCACGTCGCGGACCGCGTACGGGCTCCGGCCCGGGACCGTCTCCGGCGTGACCACGGAAGGGACCCAGCCGCTCGTCTTCAATTTCGGCGTGCTCGGCGGAGGTCCGTTGTACGAGTTGGTGTACCTTAATCGCCTGCTGGACGAGGGCATCCGCCCCACGACCGTGTTGATCGAGGTGCATCCGCCGCTCTTGCACGACGTCCCCGACCTGAGCTTCGTGCTGGCGCCGGTGGTCGAACGGTGCGATGCGCGCGACCTGGCCGTTCTGCGCCGTTTCACGGCCGGACCTGTGGTGCTGTACGCCAAGTGGCTGCGATTACGGCTGGTGACTTGCCACCGGTACCGTTACGTGTTGATCTCCCGCGCGGCGCCTCGTTGGGTGACCGAAGCGCCGCCTCCCGATGTTCAGGGCTTGACCAAAACCGACCAACTCGGCTGGGTGCCCTATCCCTGGGATGCGCCTGATGATGCCCTGCGGCGGGAGCGAAGCCTTCAGACTGTGGCGGCCTACGAGTGCGCGATTCGCGACTACGCCGTTTCCGATGCGCCCGATCGCGCCCTGCGAGAAATGCTCGACGTCTGCCGCCGCCGGCAGATCGACGCGGCGCTGGTGATCATGCCCGAGGAAAGCGAGTACCGGCGGACCTTCGCCAGACGCACGCACGCACGCGCCGAAACCTATCTCGACGCGCTGTGCGGCGAATACGACGTTCCGCTTTTCGACGCCCGCGAGTGGTGCGACGACACCGATTTCGGCGACGCCCAGCACCTGCTGCGTGAAGGGGCCGACCGCTTTTCGGCGATGTTCACCGGCGATCGTTTGCATCCCTGGCTGACCGCGAATCGCAACGGTCCAGCGGCCAGCGTCGCGCGACGGCCCGGTTCCACGGTCCAAACCAAGTGAGGTCGTAGGGTGGCGGGGCACCCGCGCAGCGGGTCGGCTCGCCATAGGAGGGGCACCCGCGCAGCGGGTCTCCCGGCCCACCAACGGGGTTGCCTGCCTTCCACCGTCGCATGCCACAACGGATGGTGGGCCGTCGCGAGCTGTGGCTCGCTTGCCCCACCCTATACTCCTGTTCGATCGGCGATCACGGCCGCGTGAAGCGAGGCCGCTAGCGATCACAAACAGCGGTATCGGCGGTGGCACGGTCATCGGTCACTTCCGATTGGCTACGGCGCAGTCTCCATCGCAATAACCCCTCGCACTCAGCCGCGTCAGGTATAACCATGGGCAGGTATAATCTCGAAAAAAATGCGCATCGCGGCCGGACAAAGCGCTCGGTAATGATGCGCGCAGCGGCAAGCGACCTGCCGTTCGAATGTGACCGCTCACGTGACCGGCTTCGACCGCCTCCACCAGGGTTTGATCGCGCAGTTCCAATACCTCGCGGCCACGCTTCACCCAACGACGACCGACGTTGAACAGCTCGGCCGCCTGGGAGATCGTCATGTCAGCGGCTGCTGGACGATCAGAGGGACCAATTGGCCACTCTGGACTTGCCTTACCGGTAACGACTTGCGCGCGGTCGCCCCCGCTGCGGAGGGGATTCCTTCCGGGAATCAGCAATGCCAACTTCGCGGCGACATGGCGCGCTGCGCTTCGTCGAGGTGCCGGACGTCGCAGGTTCATCGAAACGACCAATGCCACGGGATCGCCAAGGTTGCGGAATCGGCGCTGCGGACGGATGGCGTCGACGCGGGGCCATCGGCGAATGCCGAACCGCGCGACGCGTGGAGGAGGAAGACCATCCACAGATGGCACAGATTTCACCGATTTGTGTTCCGAATCTGTGAAATCTGCGAAATCTGTGGACCCGCGTCGTTCGTCTCGTCCGTCGTCCGTTCTCTCTTTCGTGTGTTTCGCGGTTCGTCTGCCGCCGGTTACTCGGCGCCGACGCTCGCGCGACGCCGCGCGTCGGAACGCGGTTTTCCGCCCCTGTCGCTCGACGTGTACCTGGAATTGCTCGACTGGACGGATCGTCAGGTGCGCGAGAGGAAACGCGGGGCCATTCGAGCGGACTTGCGGCCAATTCTCGAGCGTTTGCACATCAACGCCAACGTCTGGATCGACACGATCGAACGCTTCGGTCGGGCTTTTCATCGCGTGGTCGGCCGCGTCTCGAGCATGGCGGCGCTGGCCGCGACGCGCGGCAGATCTTGGTATCAGGGCGTCACGGCCAGCAAGATGGCCTTCGGCTGAGCAAATCTTCGCGTCAGCCACGGTCAAAAGATCACGGACCACGATGGAAGGGCCATTCGGCGCTGCGCGCCAATTCGGCTTTTCGTCGGACTACGATGCTCTTGGCGACGGTCTTGCGCCGCCGCAGCCTGTCGCAGGTGTGCCTGACCCGCCGGTCGCCCGCGTGATTTACCTATCCTATCGTACAGGCCGCTTGAAAATGGATGGATGTCTGCTTTGCCAGTCCGGCGTTGCGATTGGTGTAGGTGAAGGAGGTGCCGGTGCCCTTGTTGACGACGGCGCTGGAGCCGGAGGTGGTGCTGCCGTTGACGGATTACAGGAAAATCATC
>Ga0307373_10000838_pt1 | contig 59191 bp, 52 predicted proteins | sample OX2MG_FD_202534 | JGI IMG/M metagenome (GOLD analysis project Ga0307373, IMG submission 202534) | Soil microbial communities from Risofladan, Vaasa, Finland - OX-2 | ecosystem: Environmental > Terrestrial > Soil > Coastal area > Acid sulfate soil | place: Finland: Risofladan, Vaasa | collected... | reverse complement strand
ACCGGCAGTCCGGCCTCGGGCGGCGGCGGGCTGCCGCGGACCACCGGCCGGCGGACCACCTGCGGGCTGAGCACGGACCGGCTGAGCACGGACCGGCTGAGCACGGACCGGCTGAGCACGGACCGGCCGCTGACCTGGACCGCGACGCCCTCGGGCACGATCAGCTCCAGGCTGCCGAAGATCACCGTCGCGTACACGACGGTGTGCTGGCTCTGCAGCAGCGCGGCCCGCAGGTCGAGCACGACCTCCCCGAAGATCGCCGTGACGGGAAAGCTGGCCGGGACGACCCATCGCCCGTCGCGCCGCTCCCGGCGCAGCACCCCGGCGACCGCGAGGCGGTTATCCAGCCGGATCGGCTGCGCCGCCGGAGCGACGAGGTCGGTGGTGAGCGCGGTCAGCTCGCCGAGGGTGCGGGCCGCATGCGCCCGCTCGGCTCGCTCGGCGTGCTCGTCCAGGGTGAGCCGACCGTCGGCCGCCGCCTCGCTGAGCAAGGCGAAGACCCGCTCCCTGTCGGCGTCAGAGGCGCGCAGGTCGCGAGGAGCAGGACGGGATGCCACAGCTCGAAGATACGCCCTGGCCAGCGGTGGCGAGCGCGGCGTCAGGTCCAGGTCGTGCCGCTGTCGGTGGAGATAGCTCGATCACGGCCAAGATTCTTGGTCCCAGGCCGGCGCAGTTGCCTGCCTCAGCGAAGCTGAGGAACGTGTCCAGCACCGGGGACCGGCCGAGGGCTCGCGGCCTCGTTCCCGGCGGAGGGCCCGCCATCCGCCTGTTAGTTTGTATCTAGCAAGTATCTAGGGGAGCGGAGAGCAAGTTGGGCGAGCCCGCGGACGGCGCCAGCGCCGGGCAGCGAGACGGCGTAACGGGCCGGGCGGGCCGCCGGGCCGGGCGGCCCAGCGGCCCGCCCGGTGACCGCTATAAGTGGCTGGCCCTGTCCAACACCACGCTCGGCATGCTCGCGGCCACCGTCAACGCCTCGATCGTGATCATCTCCCTGCCGGCCATCTTCCGCGGCATCAAGCTGGACCCGCTCGCCCCCGGCAACGTCAGCTACCTGCTGTGGATGCTGATGGGCTACCTGGTCGTCACCGCCGTCCTGGTCGTGACCCTGGGCCGCCTGGGTGACATCTACGGCCGGGTCAGGATGTACAACGCGGGCTTCACGATCTTCGCCCTCGGCGCGCTGGCACTGCCCTTTGACCCGTTCACGGGCGGTCCGGGCGCGCTGTGGCTGATCGGCTGGCGGGTCGTCCAGGCCGTCGGCGGGGCCATGCTGATGGCCAACGCGCCGGCCATTCTGACGGACGCGTTCCCGGCCAACCAGCGCGGCACGGCGATGGGCATCAACCAGGTGGCCGGCATCTCCGGCCAGTTCATCGGACTGATTCTCGGCGGCGTGCTCGCGGCCATCAACTGGCGGCTGGTCTTCATCGTCTCGGTGCCGATCGGCATCGGAGGCGCCATCTGGTCCTACCTGAGCCTGCGCGAGATCGGCGCCCGCACCCAGGCCCGGATCGACTGGATCGGCAACGTGACGTTCGCGCTCGGCCTGGTCGGGCTGCTCACCGGCATCACCTACGGCATCCAGCCTTACGGCGGCCACAGCATGGGCTGGACCAGCCCGGTCGTGCTGAGCGGCCTGATCGGCGGCGCGGCGCTCCTGATCGCGTTCTGCGTCATCGAGATGCGGGCGGCCAGCCCGATGTTCGACCTGCGGCTGATGAAGATCCGGGCGTTCGCCGCCGGCGTCGGCGCCACGCTGCTCGCCTCGATCGCCCGCGGCGGCCTTCAGTTCATGCTGATCATCTGGCTGCAGGGCATCTGGCTGCCGCTGCACGGCTACGCGTTCAAGGACACCCCGCTCTGGTCGGGTATCTACCTGCTGGCGCTCACCTGCGGCTTCGTTTTCTCCGGGCCGGTCTCGGGCTGGCTGTCGGACCGGCACGGGGCCCGGGCCTTCGCCTCCGGCGGGCTGGTCGTCTCGGCCGCCGCGTTCGGCGGCCTGCTGCTGATTCCCACCAACTTCAGCTACCCCGAGTTCGCCGCGCTGATCTTCGTGGCCGGCGCCGGCATGGGCCTGTTCTCCGCCCCGAACGCGGCCGCGATCATGAACAGCGTCCCGGCCCGGCAGCGCGGCGCGGCCTCGGGGATGCTGGCCACGTTCCAGAACTCCGGATTCGTGCTGTCCATCGGCATCTTCTTCTCGCTGATGATCGCGGGCCTCGCCGCCACCCTGCCGTCCTCGCTGCTGCGCGGCCTCACCGCCCAGGGGGTCCCGGCCGGGATCGCCCACCAGGTCGGGCAGCTGCCGCCGGTCGGCAGCCTGTTCGCGGCGTTCCTCGGCTACAACCCCATCAAGCAGCTGCTCGCGCCGACGGGCGTGCTGGCCAAGCTGCCGCCCGCCAACGCCGCGAAGCTGACCGGCAAGAGCTTCTTCCCGCAGCTGATCTCCCAGCCCTTCCACCACGGCCTGGTCATCGTGTTCACCATGGCCATGATCGTGCTGTTCATCGCGGCGGCCGCGTCGCTGATGCGCGGCGGCCGGTACGTGCACGATGAGCAGGTGACGGCCGCCACCGTCGCGGCAGCGGGGCGAGCTGTACGGGTCAGCGACGGCCGTGCTAAACCCTGACTCATGACATCAGGGACCTCAGGAACCTCCGAAACCTCGGCAGCCCCCGGCGCGTCGCAGACCGGCGCGTCGCAGACCGGCGCGTCGCAGACCGGCGCGTCGCAGACCGGCGCGTCGCAGACCGGCGCGTCGCAGACCGATGCCAAGCACGCGACCGAGGCCGCCCTCGCCGCGGCCGACGCAGACGGGCTGCAGCTCGTGCGGTTCCTGTACGCCGACCACGGCGGGATCATCCGGGGGAAGGCCGCTACCCGGCAGTTCCTCGCCGAGCGCATCGCCAGCGGGATCGGCCACACGGTGGCCATGATGGCCATGTCGATGCTGGACTCGCTGCAGCCCGTGGACGGGATGGGCCCGGTCGGCGAGATCCGGCTCCGGCCGGACCCGGCGACCCTGGTGCCGCTCCCCTACGCGCCCGGCGCCGGCGCGATGCTGGCGGACCAGGTCCAGGCCGACGGGCAGCCCTGGGACGGCTGCGCCCGGACCTTCCTGCGCCAGGCCATCGCCGCCCTTGCCGCCGAGGGCTACGCCATGTCGGCCTCGTTCGAGCCAGAGTTCACGCTCGGCCGGCGGACGGCCGACCCCGAAGGCGGCCCGGACCGGCTCATCCCGGTCGATGACAGCCTCTGCTACTCGGGCACCGGCTTCAGCATCGCCCACGACTACATCATCGACCTGGTGGCCGCGCTGCGAGCGCAGGGCCTGGAGGTCGAGCACTACTACCCGGAACTCGGCCACGGCCAGCAGGAGGTGGTGGTCCGGTACGCTCCCGCGCTGCGGGCCGCCGACAACCACGTGCTGTACCGGGAGACCGTGCGCGGCGTCGCGTTCCGGCACGGCCTGTGGGCCAGCCTCGCGCCCAAGCCCATCCCGGATCAGGCCGGCAACGGCACCCACGTGCATGCCTCGCTGACCGAGCTGGCGACCGGCCGGGCCGTGTTCGCCGATCCCGCCGGCCGGTACGGCCTGTCGGCGACCGGTTACCACTTCATCGGCGGCCTGCTGGCCCACCTGCCCGCGCTCGTGGCACTGACCTGCGGCAGCGTCAACAGCTACCGGCGGCTGCAGCCACAGTTCTGGAGCAGCGCGTTCACGATCTACGGGATGGACAACCGGGAGGCGGCCGTGCGGATCTGCTCGCCGCTGGGCAGCGACTCCGGCAGCTCGGTGAACCTCGAGCTCAAGCCGTCCGATTCCAGCGCCAATCCCTACCTGGCCCTCGGCGCGGTCATCCACGCCGGCCTGGACGGCATCCGCCGCCAGCTCGATCCCGGCGAGCCAGTCAACGTCGACCCGTCCACCCTATCCGATGCGCAGCGCGCGGCCCTGGGCGCCCATCGCCTCCCCCAGACGCTCGACGCCGCCCTAGATGCCCTGGAGGCGGACAAGCTGCTCATGTCGGCGCTCGGGTCGCTGCGGTCCACCGCCTACCTGGCGGTCAAGCGCTCCGAGGCGGCCGCCTTCGCCGAGCACGACACCGCCTGGGAATGCTTCCAGCACTTCACCAAGATCTGAGCCTCGGCGCGGGGGCGGCGTCAGATCGGCAGGCTACTCGGGAATTATGCGCACGCCGACGGCGACCCAGCCAGGATCTCGCGACGTGGACCTGCGGCCCACGTCTGCGGTCGCGATTCCTCCTCCTGCGCCTGAGAGCCATGCGCCAGGACCCGCTCGGCGGCAGCGTTCGAAATACCTGGGTCCGGACGGCTTGAGTCGTAAGACGGATTGTCTTACAATTCTCCCATGGCCGAGACCATTACGATTCGCACCGACGTCGCCACCGAGCATGCGCTAGACGTCCTCACCCACGACGGCACCTCGCGGTCCGCCGCTATCCGGCAGGCAGTCCTGGAATCTGCCGCGCGCCGCGAGCGGGCGGCGCAGATGCGCCGGGCCGTCCTGCGGATGAACCTCGGCGACCCGGACGGGGTCAACGTTGCCGACGAGCTATCCCGAGCGCGCGACGACGAGCGCTGATGATCTACCTCGACTCAGCTGCGGTCGTCAAGCTCGCCCACGCCGAAGCCGAGTCAGACGCGCTCCGTGACTGGCTGAAGAAGCGTTCGGATCTCGGCTGGGTCAGCTCGGTACTGGCGGAGGTCGAGTCCTTCCGGGCGCTTGCCCGGCACGCCCCCGACGCCATCCGCCGGCTGCCTCCCGTGCTGGATCTCATCGAGCTCGTGGATCTCGACGCGGGTATCAGAATGCTCGCGCAGACCATTGCACCCGCGAGCGTTCGCAGCCTCGATGCCATCCACCTCGCGACGGCGATGCGCATGGGGCGGGAGGTGACGTCGTTCGTAACCTACGACGAGGGGCTCGCCGACGCCGCTGTCGCGGCAGGCCTGCCCCTCGATACGCCGGCATAATGCCCCGGCCTGGGACTACTTCGAGCCCTTCACCACGGTCTGACCATGGCCAGGCTCGCGCAGGGGCTCGCCAGGATGGTCGGAGAGGCGGAGGATGGCGGTATGAGTGGTAGCGGGCCGCAGGGCAATCCGGAGCCGGCGGAGGCGATGGCGGCGGCATTCACCAGCTTTACCCGGGCGGTGAAGGAACTCGCCGGGAGCTTGCGGCCAGTGCTCGCCGAGAGCTTCCGGCCGGTGGCGCAGACGCTGGCGAAGATCGCCGCGGACCCGCGTGTCCAGGCCGCCATCGCCGCCGACCGCGAGCCCGGCCGGACCGGCTGCCACTGCCTGTGCGCGGCGGTGCACCGCGACGATCCGGGTATCTGCGATGGCGAGTCGGTCGCCACGGTGCAGATCAGCGGGATGAACGTGCCGATGTGCGCGCCGTGCCAGGCGGCCCGCGCCGCCTCGAAGCTATCCCGGCCGGCCTGACGGCCGACCGCGCTGCCAGCGCGTCCGGCAGCGCCCCTGCTCAGGCTGCTCTCGCCGCGAGCTAGAAGACCACGAGGCGCTGGCGGTCGATGAAGCTCAGGTCGCTGGACAGCCTGCTGTAGCGCTGGCGCAGATGCCGGAGTCCCTCGTCCCGGCGGGTGTCCAGCATCGCCTCGACCGTCGCGGCCGGGAACAGGTTCATGATTTCCAGGGCCAGCCTCCGGGTGAGCTCATACCCGTGGCTCTCCACTAGATCGAGCGCGTTGCGGACGGGCGCGCGCAGGCCGGCGAGCTCGTCCGGGTCGGGAGCGAGGCCATCCGGTGCGCCCGGCGCAGCACCCCGCGCACCCCGCGCATCCCGCGCACCCCGCGCACCCCGCAGGAACTTGGCTAGGATCTGCGTCAGCACGATAGCGATCTCATCGGTTCGCATCGCCCGGATGAGGCCCATCAAAGTTGCCGAGACCTTCGACACTCCCCGGGCGACCAGGCGGCCGGACGGCGTGATCACCTCGATCACGTCCCCCCCGGCAAAGTTGCCGTCCACCTTCTTGATCCCCGAGGCGAACAGGCTCGCGCCTGCTCGGATGCTCTCCTCGGCTGGCCGGTTAATGACGATGGAACCATGACTCATGGCCACGCCGGAAATCCACCTGGACTCCGCGGGGAAACGCTCGCGGGCGACCACGACGCGCGTGCCCACGGGCTCACCCTTGACGCACTGCGTGATAACGCCATGCAGCCGGGCGCTGGCGATATGCGTCTCGATTCCGTTGTAGGCAGCCAGTTCCGCCGCGCGCAGCTTCGAGCGCATGCCGCCCCGGCCCGTCCCGGCCTTGCTCGTCTGAACGCCGCGAGTGTCCGCGGCCGCGAGATCTGCTAGCTGGACGCCGGAATCCTGCACGCCGGGAACGTCGGTGAGGAGCAGCAGTTTGTCCGCGCCGCTGGACACGGCCAGGGCCACGGCTATCCCGTCGTTGTCGGAGCCTCGCATGTCGGTCACGTCGTTGCCGTTGACGATGGGGATCACCCCGGCGCGCCCGCACTCATCCAGCACCGCGCAGACCGATGACATGGCCCTGGCCGACTTCAGGTCGCTCTCGGAGATCAGGACCTGGCAGACATGACGGCCGGACACCTCGGACACGGACCGGTAGATATCCATCAGGAACGGCTGGCCCACCGCGGCGGCCAGCCGGGCCGAGGAGCCGAGCTCGCTCGTCCGGGCGAGATAGGCCGAGCCGGACGCCACCGCCCCGGAGGAGACGAGGACCACGTTCCAGCCGAGGGACCTGGCGTTCAGCGCCGCGTCGAGGGCCGAGGTGAGGACGACCGGGTCGGGGCCGGTGGAGCGGGTCACCGAGCTGGAGCCGATCTTGACCACGACCGACCTCAAGGTCAGGCCTCCCGCGGACGCACGACGAACTGCCGGAGGCAGAGGTCCTGGAAGGTCACCGGCCCGCGGGGGCCGGGGACGTGATCGACGTTGATCCCCGTCTCGGGCACGCCGCGCAGCTTAAACCCGTCCAGGAGCCGGGTGCTCGCGTTCCAGAACGCCCCGGTCCCCCGGTAGCTGCGCAGGAACTCCCCGGCCGCGTCCGGGTCTGCGGTGACGATGGCGGCGGCCAGGCCGGAGGTCTGGGTGTTGGCCAGCTCGGCGGCCTGCGCCGGTCCGCTGGCCGGGCTGACGGTTACGGTCGCCTCGCGCCCGTCGCTCAGTGCCCACTCGTAGCCGAGCGGCTCGTCATGGGGCGCCAGCGACGGCGTGACGCCGCGGAGGGCCATGGCCTCGGTCGCCAGGGCCAGGAGCTCGTCCCAGGCGTCGGAGCAGATGAGCAGGAGGTTCAGCCGGTTGCAGACGCCGAGCCGATCCAGGCTCGCCGTGATCACCTGCCGCGCCAGGGCCGGGTCGGCCGCCCGGTCCAGGTAGAGCACGCCGCCGCCGTCGGCGTGCGCGAGCGTCCGCACGCCGCGGCGGGCCGCCTGCGCCGCGAGCAGCCGGGTGCTCTCCCCGCTCCCCCGCAGGATCACCAGCGGGATCAGGTGCGGCAGGCTCACCAGGGCCTGCGCCGCCTCCCGGTCGGCCGACCGGACTAGCTGCAACGCGCCCGGGTCCAGCCCGGCGGCGGTCAGCGCGGGCGCGATGGCGTGATCGAACAGGGCCGACGCCGATCCGAGCGCCGCGGCGCCCGTCCGCAGCACCCCGGCGTTGCGTGACTTCAGCAGCTGGGATGCGACGTCGATGGTGACATTGGGCCGCGCCTCGAAGTTCGCGCCGATCACCCCGACCGGCACCCGGCGCTCGCTCAGCACCAGGCCGCCGGGCAGTTCCCCCACTGCGGTCTCCTCCGGCGGGAAGCCGGCATCTGCCAGCAGGCCGATCTGAGCGGCCATGTCGGCTAGCCGGCCCTCATCCAGCCGGAGCCGGTCCAGCAGGCCACCGCCCAGCCCGGCCGCCTCGCCGGCCGCCACGTCGGCGGCGTTGGCGGCCAGGATCTCCGGCGCGCGCTCGGTCAGCAGGTCGGCCATGGCGAACAACGCCTTGTCGATGACCTCGCCAGGCGCGGCGGCGATGCTCCGCGCTCCGGCGGCCGCCGCCGCGCCGCAGGCGGTCACCACGTCTTCCACAGTTGTCACGATGCCGAGCTTAGATGCCCGGCCGTGCCGCGAGCTCCTCATATCCGCCGTGATGCGGTCGGCTGCTTGGCTGGCAGCCGGGCGGGCTGGCCGGGCGAGCGGGGACTGCTGGCCCGGCGGCCGGGGTCAGCGGCCGCAGGCCGGGCCGGGGTCAGCGGCCGCAGGCCGCGCCGGGGTCAGCGGCCGCAGGCCGCGCCGGGGTCAGCGGCCGCAGGCCGGGCCGGGGTCAGCGGCCGCAGGCCGGGCCGCAGCGGGAAAGGGTGCCGGTCCAGCCGTGTTCACGCAGGACCTGACCGATCTCCGCGGCCATCCGGCAGGGGTGCTCGGTGACATCGGCCCACCCGTAGCGGAGCGTGACAATGCCGACGCGGGCAAAGAAGTTGTCCCGGTGAGCGTCCTGCCAGCGGTCTTCCGCCCGGTGGGCGGCCCGGCCGTCGAGTTCCACCGCGACGCCGCACTCCTCGTAGAGATTGTCGAGGTACTGGGACTGCGATCCGCGAGGCCGCTGGGCCTGCCGACTGGCGGCGGGGAGGCCGTGGGGCCGCTCGACGCCGTGCACGTAGCGGTACTCCAGCACCGAGTGAACGCCGCCCCCGATGTCATCGAGCGCGCCGGTCAGCGCCGCGCGCCAGCGCACCCGCGGGCGCTCCTGCATTGCTCGTCGCAATGCCTCGGGGGTAGTGCGGCGTCGCGCACAGGCGGCGACCGGCCAGAAGAGCGCCTCATCGAAACGAGCCGAGGCCAGCGCCAGGTCGAGTACCGTCTCCTCGACCCGCGTGCGGGGCGGAACGCGCACAGGGTGGCGCGCAACGGCCAGCCGGGCTGACTGATGGACAACGATGCGCGGCGCCCCGGCTCGGCGCTCGCGGCCCGAGACCGTGACCTCTCGCTCGGGTAGAACGGTGACGTGAATGGCGCTGGCTCGGACGTCCGTCAGCCCGTCCAGCTCCGCTGCGGTGTGATAACTCAGCGCCGCGCACGGACCCGCTCGCAGTACGGCGCCCCACAATAAGCACTCCCGGGACGGCTGACCTGTGAACGCCGCGTACACCCCTCGATACAGCGGCTGCCATCGGCTGCGGCGCAGCCGAGCGTCAATGACGGCTGTCTCCAACCCGACGCTGGGCGCCTGCCATCGTGCGACGACACCCGCCTGCGTCGCCAGCAGCAGCCGACAGCTATCGCTGAGATCGCCCGACATGATGCCATGCTCGGCAACCTCCGGCCAGGACGCAGCAAAGCGGGCAATCCCTGTGGACAACGCCGGCAGCTCCGCCCAGACTGTGGACAACGCCGGCAGCTCCGCCCAGACTGTGGACAACGCCGGCAGCTCCGCCCAGACTGTGGACAACGCCGGCAGCTCCGCCCAGACTGTGGACAAACCGGCCTCCGTTCATGATCACCCGGCTTTCTCAGTCACTGTGACTGAGAAAGCCGGGTGATCATGAACGGCCGGCGCCTCGCGGGTGCTAGCTCTCCGTGAGGTGGTCCATGTCGGGCGGGATGACCTGACGGGAGGTGAGGGCCGCCCGGAGCAGGTGCTCGGCCGAATTGATCGCCGCCCAGGCCGTGATCGCGAAGGTGTGGGCCCGGTCCAGGTCGGCCAGGCCGGTGCAGCCAAAGGAGACCCGAGCATCATGAATCGCCAGCTCGAGCTGCCGGGCAGCCTCGTTCAGGTCGACGGAACCCTCAGTTGTCTCCGGAATGCTCACCAGGTCCTCCGTCCCTGATGCCGCGGGCGAAACGCCCCGGCGAACGTCCGAGCTACCCAGCTAGATCGGCGCCATGCCAGTTCTGCAGGGCGGCATCGGCTGCGGATAGTAGATCGGGCCTCGCGATCGGGCCTCGCGACGCCGCGGGCCTCGCGATCGGGCCTCGCGATCGGGCCTCGCGACGCCGCGGGCGCGTTACTGCCGCGCGGGGTCGATCAGGAGGCCGGCCAGGACCAGCGACATCATCCGGTCGGCCTGGCCTGCGTCTCCCGGCGCGGAATCAGCGGCCAGCATCAGGCCGTGCACCAGCCGGAGCACGTCGGTGCCGACGATGTCGGTGCGGGCGACGCCGGCTTCCTGGGCCCGGGTCAGCAGTGCCGTCGTAGCGTCGCGCAGCATCGCGCCGCACGAGGAGAATAGCTCCGACTCCTTGCCGAGCATCGCGAGCAGGGCGGTATTCATCGACCGCTTCGTGCTGCCGAAAGCCGTCAGCGCGATCAGCCACTCCGCGAGCGCGTCGCCCGGCGAGTCGGCGGTGAGCAGTCCGCTGGCCCGCCGGTCCAGCGCCTCCACCTGATCGCGGTAAACGGCCTCGAGCAGCGACTGCCGGGTCGGGAAGTGCCGGTACAGGGTGCCGATCCCCACGCCCGCCCGCCGCGCGATCTCCTCCAGGGAGACATCGTCGGCGCCCCGCTCGGCGAAGGCCTCGGCGGCCCGGGCCAGCAGTTGCTCGCAGTTTCGCCGCGCGTCGGCCCGCATCGGGCGCTTCGCCGTCGCACCCGGCGCCGGCCCCGTCGCCGTCATCCCTCACCTCACCATGCTCACGCCGCGCGGCTTGACCGTGCCGACACGACCGCGCGGCTTGACCGTGCCGGCAAGACCGTGCTTGCCAAAGCGGAGGGTACCTCCGTATAGTTACCGGAGGGATCCTCCGAATCTTTCTTCAGGCTAGCTCATCTTCGGCCGCGCTCGCCAGGCCTGCGTCGCGCGGCACCTCCGCGTACTCCTCTGGAAGGAATCCATGCCTTCGCCTGCTCTGACCACGTCAGCTCAGCCTGGCCAAGCGTCTGCCCGACGCCGTCATCGACCTGGCATCACCCTGGCCATCATGCTGTGCGCCCAGCTGATGATCGTGCTGGACCTCTCGGTCGTGAACATCGCCCTGCCGAGCATCGCCAGCGGCCTGCACTTCTCGGCGGCCAGCTTGTCCTGGGTGCTGAACGCCTACGCGCTCACCTTCGGCGGCCTGCTGCTGCTGGGCGGCCGCGCCGGGGACGTCCTCGGCCGACGCCGCGTCTTCCTGGCCGGCCTGGCCCTGTTCACCGCCGCATCGTTGGCCGGCGGCCTGGCCACCACGGCAACCTGGCTGCTGGCGGCCCGCGCCGCGCAGGGCGTCGGCGGCGCGATCGCCACCCCGGCCGTGCTGGCGATCATCGTGTCCGGATATCCCGACGGCCGGGAGCGGACTCGCGCCCTCGGCCTGTTCACCGCGGTCGTCATGGGCGGCGGCTCGCTGGGCCTGGTCCTCGGCGGGGTGATCACCGAATGGTTCTCCTGGCGGTGGGTGCTGTTCATCAACGTGCCCATCGGCATCGCGGTGCTGCTGATCGGCCCCCGGTTCATCGGCGAGTCGCCCCGGCAGCCCGGCAAGCTGGATCTCGGCGGGGCGCTGACCTCGACAGCCGGCATGTCCGCGCTGGTCTACGCGTTCATCCGGGCGGCATCGAGCGGCTGGAGCGACTCGCTCACCCTGGCCGCGTTCGCGGCGGCGGCGATGCTGCTGGCGACGTTCGTCGCGATCGAGACCAGGTCGGCGCAGCCGATTACGCCGCTGCGCCTGTTCGCCGACCGCAGTCGCACGGCGTCCTACGTCGTGCGCCTGCTGCTGGTGGCCGGCATGTTCGGGATGTTCTTCTTCCTGTCGCAGTTCGTCCAGGAGGTGCTCGGCCTGAGCCCGCTGCTGGCCGGGCTGGCGTTCCTTCCCATGACCGCCGCGCTGTTCGCGGTGTCCCGGCTGGCACCGGTGCTCATCCCCCGGTTCGGGGCCAAGCCGCTCATGATCGCCGGGCTCATCCCGGCCGTGACCGGCATGGCATGGCTCGGCCAGCTCTCCCCCAGCTCCACCTACCTGTCCGGTGTGCTGGGCCCGCTGCTCCTGCTCGGCGGGGGAATGGGTGTCGCCTTCGTGCCACTGACCCTAACGTCGCTGGCCGGGGTGGCGCCGGAGGACTCGGGCGCCGCCGCGAGCATGGTGAACGTCACCCAGCAGGTCGGCGGGGCGCTCGGGCTGTCGATCCTGGTGACGGTGTACGGGACCGCCAGCCGGGCCGCCGCGCGGCATCCGCTCGCGCACGCCGGACCGGTCGCGCAGGCGCACCACATCCTCACCCGCGGCATGGCCGTGTCCTTCACCGTGGCGGCCGCCTTCGACCTGTGCGCGTTGCTGGTGGTCCTGCTGGCCATCCGGATGCGCGGTCCCGCGCCGGCCGCCAGCCCGACGCGAGCTGAAGAGATCGCCGTCGAGTCCGACGGCGAGGTGGAGATCCTGGGAGCCGCAGCCGGCGAAATACGATGAGGAGAGACAGAGCCAGCGCGACGAGGATGTGCCCCTGATGCCCGAGTTCAGCTACGCCGATCTCCTGCCGACCGGCCCGGACACCACGCAGTACCGCCGGATCACCCCGGACGGTGTCAGCGTCCGCCAGGCCCTCGGCCGCGAGTTCCTCGAGATCGAGCCGGGTGTCCTGACCCTGCTGACCGCCGAGGCGATGCACGACATCGCGCACCTGCTGCGGCCTGCGCACCTGCGCCAGCTCCGGTCGATCCTGGACGACCCAGAGGCCAGTGGTAACGACAAGTTCGTCGCGGGCGACCTGCTCAAGAACGCCTGCATCGCCGCCGGCGGAGTGCTGCCCATGTGCCAGGACACCGGGACCGCCATCGTGATGGGCAAGCGCGGCCAGCGGGTCCTCACCGACGGGCGCGACGACGAGCACATCGCCCGCGGGGTCTACGACGCCTACACCAGGCTGAACCTGCGGTACTCCCAGCTCGCCCCGCTGACCATGTGGGAGGAGCGGAACACTGGCAGCAACCTGCCGGCCCAGATCGAGGTGTATGCCACCGGCGGCGGCGAGTACAAGTTCCTGTTCATGGCCAAGGGCGGCGGGTCGGCCAACAAGTCCTACCTCTACCAGGAGACCAAGGCCGTGCTGAACCCGGCGCGCATGCTGGCCTTCCTCGAGGAGAAGCTGCGCTCCCTGGGCACCGCCGCCTGCCCGCCCTACCACCTGGCCATCGTCGTCGGCGGCACCAGCGCCGAGTACGCGCTCAAGACCGCCAAGTACGCCTCGGCCAAGTACCTCGACGCGCTGCCCGCCAGCGGCTCGCCCAGCGGGCACGGCTTCCGGGACACCGAGCTTGAGCAGCAGGTGCTGGAGCTCACCCGCAAGACCGGCATCGGCGCGCAGTTCGGCGGCAAGTACTTCTGCCACGACGTTCGGGTGATCCGGCTACCGCGCCATGGCGCGTCCTGCCCGGTCGCCATCGCCGTGTCCTGCTCGGCCGACCGCCAGGCGCTGGGCAAGATCACCCGCGACGGGGTATTCCTGGAGCAGCTCGAAAGCAATCCCGCGCAGTACCTGCCCGACACCACGCCGGACGAGCTGGACGGGGATGTGGTCCGGATCGACCTGTCCCGGCCGATGACGCAGGTCCGCGCCGAGCTGTCGAAGTACCCGATCAAGACCCGGCTCGCCCTGACCGGGCCGATGGTCGTGGCCCGTGACATCGCGCACGCGAAGATCGCCGAGCGGCTCGCGGCCGGCCAGCCGATGCCCGATTACCTGCGCGACCATGCCGTCTACTACGCCGGCCCGGCGAAGACCCCGGAGGGCTACGCGTCCGGTTCCTTCGGGCCGACCACCGCGGGCCGGATGGACAGCTACGTGGATCAGTTCCAGGCCGCCGGCGGGTCGCTGGTGATGCTGGCCAAGGGCAACCGGTCGGCCGCCGTCACCGCCGCCTGCCAGCAGCACGGCGGCTTCTATCTCGGGTCGATCGGCGGGGCGGCGGCCAAGCTGGCCCAGGACTGCATCACCAAGGTCGAGGTGCTGGAGTACCCCGAGCTGGGGATGGAAGCGGTCTGGCGGATCGAGGTACGCGACTTCCCGGCCTTCATCGTCGTGGACGACAAGGGGAACGACTTCTTCGCCGACGTCACGGCGCCCGGGCAGCCGCTGCTGACCATCGGCAGCGGGCCCAGCTAGGAGGACCATGCCCGCCGATCCGCAGGAGCCCGCCACCCGGCCGCAGGAGCCCGCCGCCGACTACCGCACCGAGCACGACTCGATGGGCGAGGTCCAGGTGCCCGCGGACGCGCTATGGGGCGCGCAGACCCAGCGCGCGGTGCAGAACTTCCCGGTCTCCGGGGAGCCCCTGCACCGGGACCTGATCATCGCGCTGGCCTCGATCAAGGGCGCGGCGGCCGTGGTCAACGGCGAGCTGGGGGTCCTGGAGCCAGAACTCGCCGCGGCGATTCACGACGCCGCCGCGCAGATCGCCGCCGGGCAGCACCTCGACCAGTTCCCGCTGGACGTGTTCCAGACGGGCTCGGGCACCTCCTCCAACATGAACGCCAACGAGGTGATCGCGACCCTCGCGGCCCGCCAGCTGGGCCGGCCAGTGCACCCGAACGACCACGTCAACGCCTCGCAGTCCTCCAACGACGTCTTCCCCTCCGCGATCCATCTCGCCGCCTGCCAGCTGCTCGCCCGGTCCCTGGAGCCGGCCCTGGCCGGGCTGGCCGGCGCGCTGGAGGCCAAGGCCGAGCAGTTCGCCGACGTGGTCAAGAGCGGCCGCACCCACCTGATGGACGCCACGCCGGTCACGCTGGGCCAGGAGTTCGGCGGCTACGCGGCGGCCATCCGCCATGGCGTCACCCGAGTCGGCCAGGTCCTGTCCGAGGTCGGCGAGCTGCCGCTGGGCGGCACCGCCGTGGGCACCGGGCTGAACGCCCCGCCGCGATTCGCGGCCGAGGTCATCGCGCGGCTGGCCGGCGACCTCAGCCTGCCGCTGTCGGAGGCGCCCGACCACTTCGAGGCGGCGGGTTCGCGCGACGGCCTGGTCGCGGCCAGCGGCGTGCTGCGCGGCATCGCGATCTCGTTGCTGAAGATCTGCAACGACCTGCGGCTGATGAACTCCGGGCCGCGCACCGGGCTCGCCGAGATCACGGTGCCGGACCTGCAGCCGGGATCGTCGATCATGCCGGGCAAGGTCAACCCGGTCATCTGCGAGGCAGCCAGCCAGGTGTGCGTCCAGGTGATCGGCAACGACGCGGCCATTGCGTTCGGCGGGTCGGCGGGCAACTTCGAGCTGAACGTCATGCTGCCGGTGATCGGCCGCAACCTGCTGAGCTCGGCCAGCCTGCTGAGTGCTGCCGCCGCGCTGCTGGCCGACAAGTGCGTCGCCGGGATCACGGCCAACACCGCCCGGCTGCGGCAGAACGCGGAGTCGTCGCCGGCGATCGTCACGGCCCTCAATCCGTTCATCGGGTACGAGGCCGCCGCGGCGATCGCGCATGAGGCGCTCGAGTCGGGCGCGACCATCAGGGCGGTGACGATCTCCCGCGGCCACGTCGAACGCGGCGAGATCACCGAGCAGCAGCTCGACCGGGCGCTCGACGTGCTGGCGATGGCCTGGCCGCACGGCCGCCGCACGGCCCCATGACCACGGCCCATGACCACGGCCCCATGACCACGGCGAGCCGAATTCACATCTTCCTCACAGGAAACTAACTGGCCGCGGGGATAGTGTCCCGGCATGCACGCTGTGAAGGGGGCTGGCCGGCTGGTCGCCGGGCGCTACCGACTGCAGGGCCCGATCGGCCGCGGCGCGATGGGAATTGTCTGGCGAGGCCGCGATGAGCTGCTGCATCGTGACGTCGCGGTGAAGGAAGTCCAGATCACCGCGCTCGCCATGCCGACCGATGCCGAGGCCAGCTACCAGTGGACGCTGCGCGAGGCCAGGGCGGCGGCCCGGCTCAGCCATCCGGGCGTGGTGACCGTCTTCGACGTCCTCGAGGAAGGCGGGAGTCCGTGGATCGTCATGGAGCTGATCGGCGGACGATCCCTGGACCAGGTCATCGCGGAGGACGGCCCGCTGCCGCCGCAGCACGCGGCCGAGCTGGGAACCAGCCTGCTGGGGGCCCTGGCCGCCGCGCACGCCGCCGGCGTCCTGCACCGGGACGTCAAGCCGGGCAACGTCCTGGTCACGGCCGACGGCCGCGCGGTGCTGACCGACTTCGGCATCGCGACGTTCGAGGGGGACCCCGGGCAGACGCAGGCGGGCATGGTCGTGGGGACCCCCGGCTTCACCGCGCCGGAGCGCATCCGCGGGCGCGACGCGACGCCGGCGTCGGACCTGTGGTCGCTCGGGGCGACGCTGTATGCGGCGGTCGAGGGACGCGGGCCCTTTGAGCGGCCCGGCGGCCCGGCCGCGATCTCGGCTGGCGTGGCGGGCGAGGAACCGCCGCGGGCGCCGTCGGCGGGCCCGCTCGGGCCGGTGATCGACGCCCTGCTGCGCCGGGACCCCGCCACCCGGCCGGACGCGGCGACCGCGGCGACGCTCCTGACCGACGCCGGCCTGGCTGCGGGGACCGGGCCGGCGCCGCTGGGTTCCGGCTGGGTCACGAGCCGACCGCCCAGCGGCGCGAGTCCCGGCGGCGCGAGTCCCGGCGACGCGAGTCCCGGCGGCGCGAGTCCCGGCGACGCGAGTCCCGGCGGCGCGAGTCCCGGCGACGCGACCGCTGCCCTGCCCGCCGACCCAGCCCGCGGGCGGCCCGGTCGCGGGCCAGCGTTCCTGGACCCCCCGGTCTACGCCGACCTGCAGATGCCGGGCGGCTCCGTCGGCGCGGCGACCGCTGGCCTGACCGGGGCCGGGCTGCCCGAGTTCCTGGATCCGGACGGGGCCGGCGCTCAGGGCCCGCCCGGAGCCTGGGCGCTAGCCTCCTGGCCCGGCGCCGGGGCACAACGCCCGCCGAGACCCCGGCCGCAGGGCGCGCTTCCCCCGGGTGCCGCGCTTCCCCCGGGTGCCGCGCGGTCCCCCGCCAGCCGGCGCGGGCCCTGGTCGCGTTACTGGCGAGTGGCTACGGTCAGCGCGGGAATTGCCGCTATCTTCGTCGCGGCCCTGATCGGATTTAACGTCTACTCTCGCACGCTGACCGTCGACAGTCCCGGCACCCAGGCGGGGGGCGCCGGGACGGCCAGCGCGGGAAGCAGCGGCGCGGCGGGCCGGTCCGGCGCGGCAGCCGGGCCGGGCGGTGCCGCCGCCGCGGCGGCCGGGGGCGGCGGCACGGCTAGCCAGGGCTCCGCCCCTGGCGGCGTTGCCGGCGGCGGGACTAGCGCGGCGGGCGGCTCCGGAACTGGCGGCGGGGCCGCGAACCTGGCGCCGCCGGCCGGATATCGGTGGCACACCGTCACGGCCACCGGCCTGGGCAGCACTGCCGGCTTCGTCATCGCAGCCCCCGATCCATGGCAGCTGCGGACGCAGGGCCAGGCGGTTTTCCTGGAACCACCGATCGGCTCGGCTTACCTGGAGGTCAGCCTGCGGCCGTTCACCTACGCCGGGCCCGTGGCCGAGGCCCGCTACCAGCAGGCGGCGGCCCTGGCGGCCCGCGGGTACCCCGGCTACCGGCTGGGCGCGATCCAGCCCGCCGAGCTCGCGGGCGCGGCGGCGGCGAGCTGGCGGTTTAGCTGGAAGCCGCCCGGCACCGCGCGGACCACCGTGCTGGCCATCCTGGTGACGCTGCCGACCTCGGCCGGGCGTCAGCCGTACGCGCTGAGCGTGTCCGCCCCGTCGGCCTACTTCGCCGCGGCCAGGCGGGTCTTCGTTACGGCCCTGTCCGCGTTCCGGCCGCTCCCGCCGGGCTGAGGAGCCGGGCTGAGGAGCCGGGCTGAGGAGCCGGGCTGAGGAGCCGGGCTGAGGAGCCGGGCTGAGGAGATCGTGCAGCGTTTTGGGGGTGATGACCCCCAAAACGCTGCACGATCATGGCTGCCGGAGGGCGGAACCCCGCGAGCTAGCGGCGCACCCGGAAGTACATCGTGGGGTGCCAGTAGCTGTTCATGCGGTGGTAGCCGATCCGCGTGCCCGGCTCCGCCGCGCCGTACGTCCAGCTGCCGCGGTCGTACAGCTCGACGTGCCCGGAGCCGAAGAACGCCAGGTCGCCTCGGCGGGCCTGCGACTTGCGGATCCTGACCAGGTACCAGCTGCCCAGCATCCCGTAGGTGGTCCTGGGCAGGTGCACGCCGCGGGACCGGTAGGACTCATACACCAGCCCGGAGCAGTCGAACCCGGAGGGCCCGGTGCCGCCCCAGATGTAGGGCTTGCCGCGCTGGTGCAGCGCGTAGCGCCAGGCGGTCAGCCGCAGCTTGCTGCTGATGGCCGCGGCGCTGGCGGTGGCGGCTCGGGCCGGCGCGGGCCGGGTGAGCGTCAGCATCAGTGCGGCGCAGGCGAGCGCCACGGCGATGAGGATGAAGCGGTATCGGTGACCGCGCAACTGGGCGCTCATCAATACCACCCGGTGGCTTCCTCGTGCGACCACGCGCCGCACGGCGACCCGTAGGTGCCCTTGATGTAGCCCAGGCCCCACTTGATCTGAGTCGTCGCGTTGGTCGCCCAGTCCGCTCCGGCGCTGGCCATCTTCGATCCCGGCAGCGCCTGCGGGATGCCGTAGGCGCCGCTCGGGTTCGCCGCGGTGGGGTTCCAGCCGCTTTCCCGGTTCCAGAGCTCGTCCAGGCAGGAGAACTGCGAGGACGGCCAGCCGTAGGAACCGAGCATGGCCATCGCGATCTGCTGCGGTGAGCCGGACGCCACCACGGGGACCGGCTGTGCCGCCGCCGGACTGCTGGCCGCCGCCGCGGGCTGCGCCGTCTGCTGGGCGGCCTGCGCCGCGGCCGCCTGCGCCGCGGCCGCCCGGTCCGCCGCCTGTGCCGCCGCGGCTGCCCGGGCCCGGGCGGCTGCTCTCGCGCGGGCCGCCGCCCTGGCCCTGGCGGCCTGCTGGGCCGCACGCAGCGACGACGCCGCGGCGGAGTCCGCATGCCGGGTTTCGAAATCGGTGATGGCCTGGCCAGGACGATCCTGGAGAGCCGTCGCGCCGGCCGTCCGGCCGACCTGCGCGGCCGTGACCCTGGCCGCCTGCGGGGCGACTGCGGGGCGAGGCCACAGAGCCACCGTGCCCCCGGCGGCGCCTGCCGCCAGGACGGTGGCGCATGCCACGGTGATCGTAAGTTTTGAGGGTGGGCGATATCCGGAGAGTCTGGCGTGCGAAGACAAGAGGCGCCTTTGGTCACGCGCACTGCGCGTTCGGCTTCCACCCGGAACGATGCCAGGGCCACGGAACGGGCCGGCAGCGGCGCGGTGACGGGACGCGGGTCAGGGCGACGAGGGTTACTCGGGGCAACCGTCACGGACGCGGGGTGCTGTCAGGCACCAATAGTTGCGGTTGCTGAGCCGCCGATCCACCGCAAAGTGCCAGTTTTTCTATGTGACGTAGATCACGACCACCGTGCGCCACCTGCGAGTTCCGCCGCGGTCGGGCCGCTCACCTTGGCAATCGGCGCCGACACGGCAGCTACCGGAGGGGCGATCGCCACGCATGTGAGTAAGGTCACAAGTTACTAGATTCGCAGCAGGAAACTACCCTGCGTGGAACCTTTTCCGGTCGAAACTAAACTCGCCGCTTGAGCATCGGGAAGGCCCAGCCGCCAATATGTATATCTCTCCGTGATACGGCGACTACGCGCAGCTATTCAATGGCCTCGCCGCGGGTCGCGTCAGTACCAGCCGTGCCCTTGCCAGAACGACCAGGCGCCGCACGGAGTTCCATACCGGCCCTGGATGTAGCCCAGGCCCCACTTCACCTGGGTCGACACGCTCGTCTGCCAGTCCGGTCCCGCGGTGGCCATCTTCGACCCCGGCAGGGCCTGGGGAATGCCGTAGGCGCCGCTCGTCGCGTTCTCGGCGTTGTAGCGCCAGCCGCTCTCCCGGCTCCAGATGTCGTCCAGGCAGGGGAACTGGCTAGCCGCGTTGAAGCCGAACGACGGCAGCAGGCTGTAGGCGACGGACTGAGCGGTACCGGGATTCGGCGGCGGCGCGGACGTCCCGCCCGCCGCGTCGGCAACGGTTCCGCCGGCAGCCGTTCCGCCGGTAGCCGTGGCGGGCGCGACCGTGGCGGCCGGCTGCGCGGCCAGCTTGGGCGCGCTCTCCACGCTCATGGTCCGCGAGGCGGCGTCCATCAGGATCATGTGCTGGCGTTCCTGCTCCAGCACCACCGCGGCGTGGCTGACGCGCACTTCCGCCGCGGCGACGGCCACTGGGTCGGCTCCGTGGCTGTGCGCGCGGAGCGCTACGTAGCCTCCGGAGGTGACCGCCAGGATGGCCGCCATGGAGGTACCCATGAACACGCTGATGCGCGGGCGCGCACGCTTGTCCGGCGTCCGTCTCCGGTGCTGTGACAATGCGGTCCTTCCGTCGGCCAGGCGCGGCGGGGCAAAGCGCCCCACGCACAGACCGCTGCGGTACGGGCAGCGAGTCATGACGGACCCCGGCCGGCCCGATTGCGGCGGCGGCCATCTCGTCCGCCATTCCGGCGGAACTGACCGCCGGCTGCTAGGCCCGGCACCGTCGCGGCATAACGTTGCCAGAAGCGCGGGGCCGGACCAAGCACTTCCGCTGAAAAAGCTGTGTCGCGACGTTGTTATTAATGTCTTGCAGATCACAGTTTGGCAATACGTACCGTAACAATTACTGAACGTAATGACTGGCTAGGTCCCGCGGGCTGCGATCATTGGCCTGCGGGACCTGGCCGGCGGCGACACGCCGCGACCGCCCGCCGCGACCGCCCGCCGCGACCGCCCGCCGCGACCGCCCGCCGCGACCGCCCGCCGCGACCGCCCGCCGGGGCAGGCGCGCCTGCCCCAGGCTTCCCCGCCGGGCCGGAAGCGGTTAGCTTTTCCTGATGGCCCCAACAGGCGACGGGATACGACGATGAGCGACCAGCTACCGACCGGGACGGCGGGCCGGCCGGCGACGGCACGCCGGTCCTGGGACCTGGGTGCCGCCGATCCCGCGACGGTGCTCGCCGGCGCCCGTCGCGCCCTGTTCGTCATGGCAGGCGTCCTGGCCCTGCTGTGGATCATCCAGATCGCGAACTGGGCGGACCACTACGCCCTCACCTTCCAGTACGGAATCCGCGGCCGCGACGTCGGCAGCCTGCCGCACATCATCACGGCGCCCTTCCTGCACGTCAGCTGGACCCACATCGAGGGCAACTCCGGCCCGCTGTTCATCTTCGGCTTCCTGGCCGCCTACCGCGGCGTCGCGAAGTTCGCCGGGCTGACCGCCCTGGTCGTCGTCACCAGCGGGCTCGCCGCCTGGTTCACCGAGAGCCCGCAGACCGTGGGGGTCGGCGCCAGCGGCGTGGTCTTCGGGTACTTCGGCTACATCATGGTCCGCGGCTTCTTCGACCGGCACGTCATCGACATGCTCATCGGCGCCGTGATGGCGCTGTGCTTCGCCTATCAGTTCACCGTGCTGCTACCGCACGCCGGCATCGGCTGGCAGGCCCACATCGGCGGCCTCGTCGGGGGTGTGCTGGCGGGCTGGCTGCTGCGGGACCACCGGGCAGCCAGGGCCAGCCGGGCCAGCTCCGCGGTGACGGGCAGCACGGGTATCGCCAGCACCGGAGGCGGAGCTAGCGTGGGCCGCCCCGGCTCCGGCCCGGTCGCCCCGGCTAAGCCGGGCCAGCCGACCACCTATGCCGGCCCGCGAGCGGAGCTGCACAAGCAGCTGGACGACCTGGGCCTGTGACGCCGCGGCCGCGACCGCCGAGCCTGTGGCGGCACCGCGATTTCCTGCTGCTATGGGGCGGCCAGTCTGTCAGCGAGCTGGGCTCGGCCGTCTCGGTGGTGGCTTTCCCGCTCGTCGCGGTCGTACTGCTGCATGCCTCGACCCTCCAGGTCGGGCTGCTGTCCGCCGCCGAGACGGTGCCGTTCCTGCTCATCGCGCTCCCGACCGGGCTGCTGGTCGACCGGATCGCCAAGCGACGCCTGATGATCTCCTGCGACATCGGGCGGATGCTGATCATGGGCTCGGTCCCGGTCGCAGCCTGGCTCGGCGCGCTGACCCTGGGGCAGCTTTTCGCTGTCGCGCTCCTGACGGGGATCGCGACGGTGTTCTTTGACGTCGCGTACCAGAGTTACGTGCCCAGTCTCATCGGCCGGGCGGAGCTGGCCGACGGCAACGGCAAGCTAGGGGCCACACAGTCGTTCGCCCAGGTCGCCGGGCCTGGCCTGGGCGGCGCACTGTTCGGCCTGCTGAAGGCCGGCGCCGTGACGGCCGATGCGGTGTCCTATGCGGTGTCCTCGGCGGCCATACTGGCGATCCGCGCGCGGGAGCCGAGGCGGGCCCGCCGCCCGGCGGTACAGCAGGCGCGGAGCCTGCGGACGGAACTCCTGGCGGGTCTGGCGTTCATCTTCCGGCAGCCGATCCTGCGCAAGATCGCGGCCTGCACCGCGACCGCCAACCTCTTCGGGAGCATGGTCAGCGCGCTCGGGGTGCTCTTTATGATCCGGGTGCTGCACGTCCGGCCGCAGTTCACCGGTCTGCTGCTGGCCGCCGGCAGCCTGGGCGGGGTCGTCGGCGGGATTGCCTCCGGAGCACTCACCCGGCTGATCGGCTCGGCCCGCATCATCTGGGTCTCGATGCTCGGATTCGGCGTCGTCGGGCTGCTGGTGCCGCTGGCGCAGCCCGGCTGGCGGCTGGTGCTGGTCCCGATCGGCCTGTTCGGGTCCACGGCCAATGTCGTGCTCTATAACATCGCGCAGCTCAGTTACCGCCAGCTGATCTGCCCGCCCGAGCTGCTGGGCCGACTCAACGCGGCCATCCGGTGGATCGTCTGGGGCACCCTGCCGCTCGGCGGGGTTATCGGCGGCGCGCTGGGGAGCACCTTCGGCATCCGCGGCACCCTCTGGATCGGCATGACCGGCACGTGGCTGGCCGGCCTGTGGGTGCTGGCCTCGCCGTTGCGGACGATGCGCGATATCCCAGCGGGCAGCGACCCGGTGCGTGTACCAGATCAGCGACCGCCAGCAGTCGGTCCGCCCGTCAGTTCGCCGTCGTAGAAGCCTGGTCGGGACCAATGGTCCGGGAGACAGTTTCGCCGGCCAGCCGCCGGTGCCGCTCGAGGCGAGCAGGATCGGGCCAGCGGACACTGGTCACCCAGCGGAGCCGCTCGAGCCCGCGGATGAGCGCGGCGGACAGGTCGAGCTGACCGCGATCGACGCCGTGCCGGGCGCAGGATGGCTCGGAGTGGTGCATGTTGTGCCAGCTCTCGCCGAGCGACAGCACCGCCAGCGGCCACAGGTTCGTCGCCCGGTCGTGCTGGCGGGTCGTGAACGGCCGGTTGCCGAGCAGGTGACACAGGGAGTTGACGCTCCAGGTCACGTGCTGCAGCAGGCCGACGCGCACGAGCCCGGCCCATACCAGCGCCAGCAGCGCTGCTTTCAGGCTGCCGCCCGCGGCCCAGCCCACGGCGAACGGCAGCGCCAGGGAGGCGGCGCATAGCGCGGGGAAGGCCCGGGACACCCGCCGCATGGCCGGGTCCGCCAGCATGTCGGGCGCGTAGCGCTCCTGCGACGTGGGATCGCTGCCGAACAGCCACCCGACGTGGGCGTGCAGCAGGCCGCGCAGCTGACCACCCGCGCCGGTCCCGTACCGGTAGGGCGAATGAGGGTCGCCCGGCCGGTCGGTGAACGCGTGATGGCGGCGGTGGGTAGCCACCCAGCCGACCACGTCGCCCTGGAAGCTCATTGATCCGGCGATCGCCAGGGCCGTGCGCAGCGCGGGCCGCGCGACGAAGCTGCGGTGGGTCAGGCACCTGTGGAAGCCCACCGTGACACCAAACCCGGTTACTAGGTAGAACAAGACCGCCAGCCCGATGTCGGTCAGCCCGACGCCGTGGCCCCACAGCCGCCACACGGCGACGGCCAGGCCGACCAGCGGGGCCGCCACGATCAGGCCGGTCACCGTCAGCTGCACGGTGCGCTGCGCCCGGGTCTGGGCCGGGGCCTCGGCATCCGGGAAGGACCCGGTGCCGTCATACGGGGTCGCGGTCATCATCGCCTCGCCTCACGCGGTTGGTAGCTGCAGCAAGGCGGATCTCAAGACCGGCGTGGTCTGGGCCTGATCGGGAACTCGTTCAGGCTGCCTAAGCAAGCGCTCCCGGTTAGTGTACGGGGGCCGGCAGCGTGCCCCGTTATCGCCCGCGAACCCTGACGACCTTGTCCCGACGCGACGGTCGTCCACCTGGCCACTGTGCTGCATAAGCCCGTCCTCATCGAGGGACCCGCCGGGACCGGCAAGACGGAGCTGGCCAAGAGCGTGGCCGCGACCGCCGGCCGCCGGCGCCGACTCCAGCCGCCTGCGCGTTTTCGCCGTGTTCGTGGGGCGTTCCCCGTTCCAGGGCCTGCCTGCCCACCTGAATTTCTCGCACTTCATGGTGGGAGCAGCCCGGGCCCGGTCCGCCACCCCACCAGACCGTCAGCCTGACCTGCTGGCCGGGCCGCCCAAAGGCAGGCGCTGGCTCGCTCGACAGGTCCCGGCGCAGTCTCCGGGCGCCCGGCCCGGATCAGATCCAGGCGCCTCGCCTAACCAGATCCAGGCGCCTCGCCTGACGATTGAACTCCCGCGCAGTCCTCGGCGTAATTCCCCGATGGGCCAGATGGCCAGTTTGTCGTGCATAAACAGGGGTTCGGCCAGGCCGGGCCGTTTGCTTAAGGGGTGGGGTATGGCGCCAATGGATGGTCCTGCTTCCGTGCGGGTCGCGGCCGGCGGAGCGGTCCCGGGCCAGCGGGTCCCGGGCCAGCCGGGCAGAACCGAGCGGGCCGGACTGGTGGTGCGGGCCGATGCCGACCTCCCGCTGGGACCGGCCCTGGCATCGCTGGACCCCGTATTGCGACGCGCCCTCGCGGAGATGGCTCGCACGCCTCGCCTGCTGGTGGCCTGTGACTACGACGGGACCCTGGCGCCCATCGTCGCTAACCCCTGGTCGGCCTACCCGCTGCCGGAGACGGTGACCGCGCTGCGGTCGCTGGCCAGCCTGCCGGAGACGACGGCGGCGGTGATCTCCGGGCGTGCGCTGCGCGAGCTCGCGGCACTGTCCCGGCTCCCCGCCGAAGTGCACCTCGTCGGCAGTCACGGCTCGGAGTTCGACGTCGGCTTCGTGCACGCGCTCGCGGAGCCTGCCCGGGCACTGCGCCGGAAGCTGCTGGCCACGCTGCGCGAGCTGGCAGGCGATACGGCCGGGGTGATTCTGGAAGTCAAGCCGGCGAGCGTGGCGGTGCATGTGCGCCAGGCCGCGCGCGAGGTAGCCGAGCAGATGCTGGACAAGGTGCGCTCCGGGCCGGGCACCTGGGACGGGCTGCAGCTCACCGAGGGCAATGCCGTGCTGGAGCTGTCGGTGATCGCGACCGACAAGGGCGACGCCCTGGATGCGGTCCGCCAGCAGTGCGGGGCCACTGCCGTGTTGTTCCTAGGCGACAGCGTGAGCGACGAGAAGGCCTACGCCAGGCTGTCCGGACCGGACGTGGGAATCAAAGTCGGCGAGGGCAGCACCCTGGCCGCCTATCGCGTGGCGGACAGCGCCGAGGTAGCCGCCGTGCTGTCCTTCTTGTGGGACGAACGGCGCGCCTGGCTCTACGGCAAGCTGGCGCCGCCGATCGAGCGGCTGTCCATGCTCGGCAACGGGCGGTCCGTGGCCCTGGTCACGCCGGACGCGAAGGTCTGCTGGCAGTGCGTCCCCGGACCCGCCTCGGCGGCGGTGTTCGCTGATCTGCTGGGCGGGCCGTCGGCGGGGCATTTCTCGATCAGGCCGCAGCGCGACGGCCTGCCGCTCGGGCAGCGGTACCTGCCGGGGACGATGACCTTGCAGACCCGCTGGTCCCGGCTGCTGGTCACCGATTACCTGGACCATCACACCGAGCCGGGCCGGACGGATCTGGTCCGGGTGATCAGCGGTTCGAGCCCCGCGTTGGTCGAGTTCGCTCCGCGACCGGAGTTCGGGCAGGTCCCGGTGCGACTGCAGCCGACGGGCGACGGGCTGATCGTGGTGGGAACTTCCGATCCGATGGTGCTGCGCTCCCCCGGCACGGCGTGGGAGATCATCTCCGACAGCCCGCACGAGTCCGCCCGCGCCGTCGTGGTGCCTAGTCCGGACCAGCCGGTGGTACTGGAACTGCGCTGCGGCACCAGTGACCTGTCCCCGCATCCCATGCCCGAGGACCAGCGGCGCTCGCTATCGGCGGCCTACTGGTCACAGTGGCTGGCGCCCCTGTCTCTGCCGCCGGTGGAAACCGAGCTCGTCGCCCGCTCGGCGCTCACCTTGCGGGCCCTGTGCCACGCGGACACCGGCGGCATCATGGCCGCCGCGACGACGTCGCTGCCCGAGCAGATCGGCGGAATCCGCAACTGGGACTACCGGTACTGCTGGCTGCGGGATGCGGCACTGACGGCGCAGGCACTGGTGTCGCTGGGCTCGGCCGCGGAGGCGTCGGGGTACCTGGGCTGGCTACACGGCGTCCTCGCGAGCCTGCCCGGCCCCGAGCGCCTGCATCCCGTCTACGCGCTGGATGGCAGCGCGACCGGCTCGGAGGCGGTCATCGACACGCTGCCCGGCTACGCGGGCTCGCGGCCGGTCCGCATCGGCAACCTCGCCGACCAGCAGGTCCAGCTCGACGTCTTCGGACCCGTCGTGGACCTGATAGCGGACCTGGCGAGTCACCGCGGGCACCTCACCGACGCCGACTGGAACCTGGTCTGCGCCATGGTCCAGGCCGTGGCGCGCCGCTGGCAGGAACCCGACCACGGTATCTGGGAAGAACGCCAGGTCCCGCGACACCACGTCTACTCCAAGGTCATGTGCTGGGTCGCCATCGACCGGGCCGTGCGCATAGCGCAGGCCTACGGCCGCGCGATGGACCCGGCCTGGCCGGGGCTGCGTGACACCATCGCGGCCGATGTGCTCGAGCGCGGCTGGAACGCGGAGGCCCAGGCGTTCACCACCGCCTACGACGGCACCGACCTCGACGCGGCCAGCCTGCACATCGGCCTGTCCGGCCTGCTCGACCCCGCCGATGAGCGCTTCCAGGCCACCGTCACCGCGGTCGAGGCCGAGCTGCGCTCCGGCGGCACCGTCTACCGGTACCGGCGCGATGACGGGCTGCCCGGCCAGGAGGGCGGCTTTCACCTGTGCGCCGCGTGGATGATCGAGGCCTACCTGCTCACCGGGCAGCGCGCCGACGCCGAGGAACTGTTCAGCCAGCTCGTCGACACCGCCGGCCCGACCGGCCTGCTTCCCGAGGAGTACGACCCGATCGCCGAGCGGTCGCTGGGCAATCACCCCCAGGCCTACAGCCACCTCGGCCTCATCCGCTGCGCCCGGCTCCTCGCGGCCGCCGAACCCCAGCCCGCTACCTCAGCAGCTGGCGGTATCGGACGACTGCTCGACTAGGACGAAAGTCGTCCATAAGGAGTCTTCTCGTGCGGACCAAGGAGCGAGCGAACAAGACCGTCCTTCGCAAGAAGAACATCATGACAATCCCGCGCGATGTCGCCGAGCGGATGCACCTCGATGCCGGCGCCTCCTGAGCCGGCGGATCGCGGGTATTCCCCCTACTTCAGCCCTTCAGCAACTGGCGGGCCATGACGACACGCTGGATCTGGTTGGTGCCCTCGTAGATCTGGGTGATCTTGGCGTCGCGCATCATCCGCTCGACTGGGTAGTCGCTGACGTATCCGTACCCGCCCAGCAGCTGGACGGCGTCGGTGGTCACCTCCATGGCCACGTCCGAGGCAAAGCACTTGCAGGCCGAGGACATGAACGTCAGGTCCGGCACCGGGGTGCCCGACATGGCGCGCTCGGACCTGGCGGCGGCGGCGTAGGTGAGCTGCCGGGCCGCCTCGACCTTCATGGCCATGTCGGCCAGCATGAACTGGATGCCCTGGAACTCCGCCACAGCCTTGCCGAACTGCCGCCGATCCTTGACGTAACCGACCGCGTAGTCCAGCGCGCCCTGCGCGATGCCCAGCGCCTGCGCGGCGATCGTGATCCGGGTGTGGTCGAGGGTGGCCAGCGCGGTGCGGAAGCCGCTGCCCGGATCGCCGATCATGCGGTCGGCCGGGATGACGCAGTTGTCGAAGTACAGCTCGCGGGTGGGCGAGCCCTTGATACCGAGCTTGTGCTCCGGCGCGCCGAAGGAGAAGCCCGCGTCGCCGTCCTCCACGACGAACGCCGAGATGCCGCCCGCGCCGGCTCCGGTGTCCGTGACGGCCATCACGGTATAGAACTTCGAGACCCCCGCATTAGTTATCCAGCGCTTGGTGCCGTTCAGGACGTAGTTGTCGCCATCGCGGACTGCGCGGGTCCGCATCGCCGCGGCGTCCGAGCCGGCCTCCGGCTCGGACAGGGCATAGGAGAACATCGCCTCGCCGGTCGCGACCCGCGGCAGGTACCGCTGCTTGAGGTCGTCGGACGCCGCCAGGAGCAACGGCACGGTGCCCAGCTTGTTGACGGCCGGGATCAGGGAGGACGAGGCGCACGCCCGGGCGACCTCCTCGATCACGATCGCCGTCGCGATCGCGTCGGCTCCGGCGCCGCCGTACTCCTCGGGGATGTGGATCGCGTGCAGGTCGGCCTTGACGAGGGCGTCGTGGGCCTCAACGGGGAACTGAGCGGACTGATCAACCTGCGCCGCGTGCGGGGCGATCTTGTCGTCGGCGAGCTGCCGCACAGACTCGCGCAGCGCGTCATGCTCAGGCGATAGGGCGAACGCCGGGAAATCAAAGCTCATGTCCTCGATCGTAGGAGCAACCCGCGCCCAGCCCAAGCGCGCGGGCCCGCTAACGGCGGTACGACCCCCCGGCGCGTAGCCTGCGGCGGGTGACCTCGCAGGCGGCGCTGCTGCTCTCCGCACCCGGCCAGGAGCTCCTGGACCGGCTGAGCGGCCAGGACGTGGCCCCCGACCGGGCGCTGGCGCTGGCCCGGCAGCTGCGTGGCAGCTATCCCCCGGAGCTCGTCGCGGCGGCGCTGACGCAGCAGGCCCTGCGGATGAGCGGCCGGGAGAAGTTCAGCCGGGCCGACTCGATGCTCTTCACCCGGGCCGGGCTGGAGCAGGCGTCGTCCGAGCTGGCCGCCCGGCACAGTGCCCGGCGCTTCAGCGGTTTCCCGACCGTGGCCGACCTGTGCTGCGGCATCGGCGGCAACCTCGCGGCGCTCGCGGCGGCCAGCCGCGTCCTGGCGGTCGACCGTGACCTGGCCACCCTGGAGTTTGCCCGCCACAACGCCGTGGCCTGCGGGGCGCCGCACCCGATCCTGGCCGTCTGCGCCGACGTCCGCGAACTGGTCGCCGCCGCCGGGCCCGGCTCGGCGCCCGCGCGGCCCGGGCGCGCGGGCCGCGCGGCCGTTCCGGGCGTCGACGCGGTCTTCATCGACCCCGCCCGCCGGATCGGCGACCGCCGGCTGCGGGCCGGCCTGAGCGAGCCGCCGCTGGACTGGTGCCTGCGGCTGACCGGCTGGGCCCCGGCCGTGTGCGTCAAGGCCGCGCCCGGCCTGCCGCGGGACCTGGTCCCGCCGGGCTGGGAGATCGAGTTCCTGTCCGTCGGCCGCGGCCTCAAGGAGGCGCTGCTGTGGTCGCCCGCCCTGGCCTCCGCGCCGCGGCGCGCGACCATCCTGCCCGGCGGGGACACCCTGACCCCCGAGCCCGGCCCCGGAGTGCCGGTCGCGCCGCCCGGCGAGTTCCTGCTGGACCCTAATCCGGCGGTGACCAGGGCCGGCCTGGTCGAGGACCTGGCCCGCGGCCTCGGCGCGTGGAAGATCGACCCGATGATCGCTTTCCTGTCGGCCGACCGGGCGGTCGCGACGCCGTTCGCCCGGACGCTGCGGGTACTGGAGTCCATGCCGTGGAACGAGAAGCAGGCGGCGCGCCGGCTCCGGGAGCTCGGCATCGGCGCGGCCGACATCCGCCGCCGCGGCCTGGCCGGGGACGTCGAGGAGATCCGGCGGCGGCTCCGCCTGCGCGGCGAGGGCCGCGCCACCATCGTGCTGACCCGCCGGGAAAACCGGCCCTGGGGCCTGATCTGCGCGTCCCCCGACAGCTAACTCGCTACTCGCCTCAGCCCACTTCATGATCACTACCGTTTCATCGCGTATAGCGCGGCGAAACGGTAGTGATCATGATTCAGAGGTGGGGAGCTTGGCCTGCAGGGCCGCTCCCTTGCCCCGGGCGGTCGCCCGGAGCTCTTCCTGGAAGCCGGTCATCCGCTCGCGCAGCGACACGTCCGCGATGGCGAGGATGCGGATCGCCAGCAGGCCGGCGTTGCGCGCGCCGCCGACGGCGACGGTGGCGACCGGGATGCCCGCCGGCATCTGGACGATCGACAGCAGCGAGTCAAGCCCGTCCAGGTGGGCCAGCGGCACCGGCACGCCGATGACCGGCAGCGGCGTCACCGAGGCCAGCATGCCCGGCAGGTGCGCGGCCCCGCCGGCCCCGGCGATGATGACCCGCACGCCGCGGCCGGCGGCCGCCGAGCCGAAAGCGATCATGTCCTGGGGCATCCGGTGCGCGGAGACGACGTCGGCCTCCCAGGGCACGCCGAACTCCGTCAGGACCGTGACCGCCGCCGACATGACCGGCCAGTCCGAGTCACTGCCCATGACCACGCTCACCTGCGGCTGGCTGGCCATCCCGCTCCCTTCCCGGTCACCGGGCTCCCTCGCGCCCGCCGACGTCGCGCCCGCCGACGTCGCGCCCGCCTCCCCGACGCCCAGCTAATCAATACCCAGCGCCAGATAGCTCGCGGCCCGCCTGGCGCGCCTGGCCACGTCCTCGGGCTCGTCCCCGAGCACCGTGACGTGCCCCACTTTCCGGCCGGGCCGAACCGGCTTGCCGTACAGGTGGACCTTGACGCCGGGGTCGGCCGCCATCACGTGCGTCAGCCGCGACCGCAGGTCGGGGTCGGGGCCGCCGAGGATATTCACCATAACGGCGCACGGCGCGGTAGCGGTCGGCGCGCCCAGTGGCAGGTTCAGCACCGCGCGCAGGTGCTGCTCGAACTGGGAGGTCACCGCGCCCTCGATGGTCCAGTGGCCGCTGTTGTGCGGCCGCATGGCGAGCTCGTTCACCAGCAGCCCGGACCCGGTCTGGAACAGCTCGACCGCCAGCAGCCCCGTGACGTCGAGCTCGGCGGCGATCTGCAGGCCCAGCCGTTCCGCCTCGACCGCGAGATCGGGGGGCAGGCCGGGCGCCGGGGCGATCACCTCCCGGCAGACCCCGTCCCGCTGCACCGTCTGGACTACCGGGTAGGCGGCGCCCTGCTTGCTGGGCGCCCTGGCCACGAGGATGGCCAGCTCGCGCTCGAACGGCACGTGCTCCTCGGCGATCAGGCCGATGCCGTGGGCCAGCACGGCGGCGGCATCCTCCGGCGTCTGGCAGACCCAGACGCCCCTGCCGTCGTAGCCGCCGGAGATCGCCTTGAGCACGACGGGCCAGCCGTCCGGCCCGGTGAACGCGGTCACCCCCGCCAGGTCACGCACCGGCGCGAAGCGCGGGCAGGCGATTCCCAGGTCGGCCATCGCCTGGCGCATGACCAGCTTGTCCTGCGTGTAGCGCAGCGCGTGCGAGCCAGGCCGGACCGCGGTCCCGGCCTTCTCCATGGCCGCCACGAGGTCGCCGGGAACGTGCTCATGGTCAAACGTCACGACATCACAGCCGGCGGCGAAGGTCAGCAAGTCCGCGCCGCTCCGGTAGTCGCCGAGCATCGTGCCGGCGCAGACCTGGGCCGCGCTCTCGTCCGGCGCCGCCGCCAGGACGCCAAACCTGATCCCCAGGCCCACCGCCGCCGCGCTGGTCATCCTGGCCAGCTGGCCGGCGCCCACCATCCCGACCGTCGGCGTCGGCGGCGCGCTGGCGCTCCGCCCGCTTGCATCACCCGAATCCGTCACGCGCCGTAGCCTACGAGGTCGGCCGGAGCGGCCCAGCCACCAGGAGCCAGGAGCCGGGCAGCCGGGCGGCTGGGCAGCCGGGCGGGCCGCTACGCCGGTCCGGTAACGGCCGGCAGCGGGGGCGGCTCGGCGACCGCGTGCGGGAGGAAAAGCGCGAAGACCGCCGGCCGCGGCCGGACCAGCACCACCTGGCCGCCGTCGGCGGCGGCGACTGTGCGGGCCAGCGCCAGGCCGAGCCCGGTGCCGCCGGGCGCTCCGCTGACGCTCCGCTCGAAGATCCGCGGCACCAGCTCCGGCGGCACCCCGCTGCCCTCGTCACGAACCTCGACGACGACCGACCGCCGGGTCTGCGAGGTCCTGATCGTCACCGCCCCGGCGCCGTGCACGAGGGCGTTGTCCAGCAGCGTCGCGATGACCTGGGCCGGGCCGCCCGGCGTCGCGTAGGCGTGCAGCCCCTTGGCCCCGGTGACCTCCAGCTTGCGGTTGACCCGGCGGAACGCGGGCTCCCACTCGACGACCTGCTGCGCCACGATCTCGTCCACGCTGGCCAGTGTGGGGGCGCCCGTGATGGACCGGCGGGCCCGGCCGAGCAGCTGGCCGACCACATCCGCCAGCCGCTCGGTCTGCGCCAGGGCCGCCGCCCCCTCCTCGCGCACCACGTCGGGGTAGTCCGCTGCCGCGACCATCTCCTCCAGGCGCATCGACAGGGCCGTCAGCGGCGTGCGCAGCTGGTGGGAGGCATCGACGGCGAAGTCGCGTTCCGCCGACAGCAGGTCGGTGATGCGCTGCGCCGATCCGTCCAGCCCTTCCGCCACCCGGTCCAGCTCCTGCACGCCGTACCGGCGTCCGAGGGGCCGGGCATCACCGGAGCCGAGGCGGTCGGCCGCCCTGGCCAGTTCCTCCAGCGGCCGGGCCAGGCGCCTGGCTTGGAGCAGCGCGAGCACGACCGCCACCGCGACGGCGAGCAGCGCGAGCGAGCCGATCAGCAGCAGGGCGCCGTACACCTTGCCCGAGACGTAGGAGTCGTTGGCCTCGACGGTGACGTTGAAGTCGGTGGTCGCAGCCTCCTCCGAGGTGGTGTGGTGCGCGGGCGGCCGGGTGCCGATCGCGATCGGCCTGCCCCCGTCCTGCCTGATCAGCACGTAACGGTCGGTCAGGGACCGGCCGAGCTGGACGGCATCGGCCGGCAGGCCGGAGTTCACCCGGTCCTGAAGCCCGCGCGCCAGCGTCGTGGCATCTCGGCTGAGCTGGTCGGATGCCTCGCTCACCTGCAGGCGGGTGAGCACGAACGTCAGCGGCAGGCCCAGCAGCAGGACCGCCGCCACCGCCACGGCAAGCGTGGAGATCAGCAGCCTGCGCTGCATCGCTGCGCTCCTACGTCCCCTGGCACGTCAGCAGCACGCTCCGGTGGCGGTAGTTACTCACCGCGCTCGAAGCGGAAGCCGACGCCACGCACCGTGGTGATGAACTGCGGGCTGTGCGCGTCATCGCCCAGCTTGCGGCGCAGCCAGGACACGTGCATGTCCAGCGTCTTGGTCGAGCCCCACCACTTGCTGTCCCAAACCTGGCGCATGATCTGCTCGCGGGTGACCACCTTGCCGGCCTCGGCCACGAGCAGCGCCAGCAGGTCGAATTCCTTCGAGGTGAGCTCGATCTCGTCATCGCCGAGCCAGGCGCGGCGCGCGTCGGTGTCGATGCGGACACCCTGGACCACCCGCGTCTCGGACGCGCCGCGCCGCAGCAGCGCGCGGACCCGCGCCAGCAGCTCGGCCAGCCGGAACGGCTTGGTCACGTAGTCGTCAGCACCGGCATCCAGGCCGATGACGGTGTCGACCTCGTCGGCGCGGGCGGTGAGGATCAGTACCGGAACAGACTGGCCCAGGGAGCGGATGCGCCGGCACACCTCCAGCCCGTCGAGACGGGGCAGCCCGATGTCGAGCACGATGAGGTCGATCCCGCCTGCGCGGGCGGCCTCAAGCGTGCCGGGTCCGTCGGCGGCAACGCCGACTTCATAGCCCTCGCGGCGGAGCGCGCGGGCGAGTGGCTCCGAGATTGCGGGGTCATCTTCGGCTAGCAGAACGCTGGTCATGCAACGATCGTATGGCGGCCCGCAAGTATTTCCTGCCCACTACACGCGGCGGGGCCATGTCAGCTCGCTGGCCATGCCCGGAGATTTAGCCCGGTGTCACGCCATGTCGGCGCCGGGAGAAGCCGCGTTCCTTCCCGCGGGCGGCGCCGAACCGCCGGATCAGCTGCGACCGCAGGTCCTCCGGCTGCACCACATCATCGATAACGAGCTCGCTGGCCAGCCTCAGCACGTCGATGTCGGCGTCGTAGTCGGCCCGCAGGCGCTGGGTGAGCTTCGCGCGTTCCGCCTCGTCGGCCACGGCGGCCAGCCGGTTGTAGTAAACGGCGTTGACCGCGGCCTCGGCGCCCATCACCGCGATCTTCGCGGTGGGCAGCGCCAGAGTGGCGTCCGGCTCGAAGCCAGGACCGGCCATCGCGTACAGGCCGGCCCCGTAGGCCTTGCGGACGATTACGCAGATCTTCGGCACGGTCGCCTCCGATACCGCGCTGATCATCTTGGCGCCGTGGCGGATGATGCCCTGCCGTTCCACGGCCGTCCCGACCATGAAGCCGGGTACGTCGGCCAGGAACAGCAGCGGCAGGCCGAAGGCGTCGCACAGCTGGATGAACCGGGCCGCCTTGTCGGCGGAGTCCACGAAGAGCACGCCGCCCTTGAACATCGGGTTATTCGCCACGACCCCGATCGCCTGGCCGTCCAGCCGGGCGAAGCCCACGACCAGCTCGCGGGCCCACAGGGCGTGCACCTCGAACAGCGATCCGTCGTCGACGAGCCCGCGAACGTAGGCGCGCATGTCGAAGGCCCGTCGCTCGCTGTCGGGGACCAGCGCGCGCAGGTCGGCCTGGTGCGGGCCGAGGGCGGGCGCCGCGGGCGGCGGCTGGCGCCAGTTTCCCGGCAGGTAGGACAGGTACCGCCGCACCGCGTCCAGCGCCTCGCGCTCGGAGGCCGCCAGGTGATGCCCGCACCCCGAGACGGTGCAGTGCATCCGGGCGCCGCCCATCTCCTCCAGGGTGGTGCGCTCGCCGGCGACCATCTCCACCATCCGCGGACTGCCCAGGTACATGGAGGCGTTGCCCTCGACCATCGTCACGAAGTCGCAGAACGCCGGGATGTAGGCGCCGCCGGCGGCGGACGGGCCGAACAGCGCACAGACCTGCGGGATGGAGCCGGACGCCCGGATCTGGGTGTGGAAGATGCGCCCGGCCCCCCGGGGACCGGGGAACATCTGCACCTGGTCGGTAATCCGGGCCCCGGCCGAGTCCACCAGGTAGACCATCGGGATGCCGTCGGCGTAGGCCTTCTCGATGATCCGGATGATCTTCTCGACCGTTCGCGCCCCCCAGGAGCCCGCCTTCACCGTCGAGTCGTTGGCCATCAGGGCGGCGGGTCGGCCGTCGATGGTGGCGATCCCGGTGATGACGCCGTCGGCCGGCAGGCCATCGGCGAGCACGTTGGCGAACGCGCCGTCCTCGGTGAAGCTGCCCTCATCAGCGAGCAGCGCGATCCTGTCCCTGGCGAACAGCTTGCCGCTCGCGGCGGCGGCCTGGTGGTACTTGGCGGCGCCGCCCTGCTCGATCCGGGCCCGGACGGCGGCCAGTTCGGGATGTCCCTGGCTGCCCGGCTCGGGCGGGGCAGCACTCGATGCTTGCGTCACGGTCGCGAGCGTACGCCAGCCGACCCGGGGCGCCCCCCGGCCGGCCGTATGGCCGGGGGGCATGGCCGGGTACCTCGCGGCGCCCCAGCAGGGCACCTGGCGCGTTCCCAGCGGGGAGAGGGAGATTGTGGCGCCAGGCGCCCGTCTGCGGGCTTTACTTACAGCGCCGATCCGGCCACCGCCGCGGCCCAGGCGCTAGCCGATGTGCAGATTCACCCCGAGCAGGACCAGCCACCACAGCAGGACGGCCAGGATGGCGGACAGCAGGGCCTTGAGCAGGGCAACGGTGATGTAGTGGCGGTCGATGGCGACAATAACGCCGATAATGATGTACAGCAGCACTATGAGGCGAAGGGAACGTCTTCTGAACACGATCTCCTGCTCCTATCTGAACCGCAGACCGAATGACGCTGTTGGCTGACGAACTGGCGGCTAAGTCTCCCGGCAGGCCGTTGTCAAACACATATGATCGTCATTTCGGTATAGCGATCCAGATTTCCGCAAAACTGGCGGCCGGCACGGCGGGCGCGGGCCGCCGTCAGGCCGGGACCGTGCGAGTCCGCGGCCCGGCGCGGAGCACCTGGGAAGGCAGCTGACGGCCGATGACCCGCTCGGCGCCGGCAGCCGCCTCAATCATCGCCTCCAGGTCGATGCCGGTGGCGACGCCCATGTCTTCCACCATGTAGACGAGTTCCTCGGTCGCGATGTTGCCGGTCGCGCCCGGCGCGTACGGGCATCCGCCCAGGCCGCCCACCGACGCGTCGAAGTCGGCAACGCCCAGTTCCAGCGCGGTCAGCACGTTGGCCAGGCCGACGCCCCTGGTGTTGTGGAAGTGCAGGTTCAGGGGGGTGTCCGGGTAGGCCGACCGGAACTCGCCCACCAGGCTGCGCACCCGGCCGGGGGTCGCCATGCCCGTGGTGTCACCGAAGGAGATGGAGTCCGCGCCATCGGCGACCGCCCGCCCGGCGACGCGCACCACCCGCTCGACGGGCACGTCCCCCTCGAAGGGACACCCCCACGCTGTCGAAACGATGACCTGACAGCTGGCCCCGCGACGATGGGCCTGGTCAATGATCCCCGCGATGTCGTCGAGGGACTGCTCCGTGCCGCGGTTGACATTCTTGCGGTTGTGGGTGTCGGACGCCGACACCACGGCCTCAATCTCTGTCAGTCCCGCGTCCAGGGCGCGGCCGGCGCCGCGCAGGTTCGGCACTAGGGCGGAGTAACGCACCGAGGGTGACCTGACGATGCCCGCCCAGACCTCGCTCGCGTCGGCCATCTGCGGTATCGCCTCGGGCCGGACGAAGGAGACCGCCTCGATCCGCTGCACGCCGGTTCCGGACAGCCGGTCGATCAGCTCGATCTTGGCCGCGGTCGGGACCGGTTCCTCGTTCTGCAGTCCGTCCCTGGGGCCGACTTCCCTGATCGAGATGCGGGCGGGCAGGTCAGTCACTGGCCGGCCTCCGTTTCTGGGGTCGGGCGGTTTCCGGGCTGCCCGCCGGGCCGCGGCAGGCTGGCCGCCGCCGGCCAGACGGGCGGCCGCTTGGCCACGAAGGCGGCGATCCCCTCGCGGCGGTCCTGCGACATGGCCGCGGTCCGCCACGCGGCGTCCTCGACCTCCAGCGCCGCTGCGAGGCCGAGGCCGCTGCCGAGCCGCATGGCCTGCTTGGCCGCGCGCACGGCGACCGGCGAATTGGCGGCGATCTGCCGGGCCAGCCCGAGGGCGCAGTCGAGCGCCGCGCCGTCGGCGACCCGCCGGTCGGCGAGCCCGATCCGCTCGGCTTCGGCCGCGCTCACCTTGCGGCCGGTGAGCACCAGGTCGGCGGCTCGTCCCGGGCCGACGCGGCGAGCCAGGAGCTGGGTGCCGCCGCAGCCGGGCACCAGGCCCACGGTGGCCTCGGGCAGCCCGAAGACGGCGGTGCCGTCGGCCACGATCACGTCGCAGGACAGGGCGAGCTCGCAGCCGCCGCCGAGGGCGAAGCCGTGCACGGCCGCGATGACCGGCTGCGGCAGGCCCAGCAGGGCGCCGAACGCGGCCCGGAACGCCGGCCGCTGCGCCAGCATCTGCGCGTCGCTCATGGCGGCGCGCTCCTTGAGGTCGGCGCCCACGCAGAAGGCGCGTTCCCCGGCGGCCGCGAGCACGACGGCGCGGACCTCGCGATCGGCGGCGACCCGCGCGCACGCACCGGCGAGGGCTATGAGCATCGTGGTGCTGAGCGCGTTCATCGCCGCAGGCCGGCTGAGGGTAATCTCCGCGACTCCCGGCGAGGGGCGGCGCAGCTCAATCCCGCGGTCTGATTCGACGCGGTCTGAGTCGACGCGGTCTGGCTCCACGCTGGCTGGCTCCACGCTATGAGGCTAGCCCAGCGGGCGTTCCAGTCGCGTTCGCTCGCCCTTGACGAGCTGGAACAGCTCGGCCTGGACCTCCTCCACGTGCGGGATCTCGGTCAGCACGAGCTCGCCGTGCTCGCCGGCTGACTCGACGACGAGGCGGCCGCTGCCCAGGATCCGGTCGAGCACTCCCAGCGAGAACGAGACGTCGCTGATCCGGGCCAGCGGGAAATCCCGGCCGGTCCGGGTCAGGATCCCCGACCGCAGCCGCAGGCGGCGGTTGGTGAGCTCGTAGCTGGTGGTCCGCCAGCGCAGCAGCGGGACCGCGCACCAGGCGATCGCGGCCAGCAGCGCGACTACGGCGATCGCCAGCCGGACCACGGCCGTGTCCGCCGACGACGGCAGGACCGTCAGCAGCACCAGGACGGCCGCGATGATCAGCGCGAGGACCAGGAACGGGGCCAGCACCGTCTTCCAGTGCGGGTGCAGCCGCAGGACGAGGAACTCGCCCGCGGACAGGCCGCCGTCATTAGCCATAGGCCTCATGGTGGCATGTATCGCTGCATTGCGCGCGGTCATGCCGGCTAGCGCACGTGGGTCACGTCACCGGCACTGACCGGCACGGCCCCGGTCGCCGTCTGCACCACCAGGCGGCCCGCCTGATCAATCCCGGACGCGACGCCGACCAGCCGCGCGTCGCCCGGTAGCTGCACCCGCAGGTCGCGGCCGATCGTCGAGCACCACCGCAGGTACTCCGCCCGCAGGCCACTGCCCTCAGCGTCACCGGCGGCCGGGCCAGGCGTACTGCCGGGGACGGTCGCGGGGGCGGCCCAGCGCCGGTACCAGTGCTCCAGTTCGCGCAGCACCCCCGCCAGCAGCGCCCCGCGGTCCGTGCCCGCGCCGCGGTCGGCGAGCGAGGTCGCCGGGAGCGCGCCCGCGCGGGCCGCGGGCAGGTCGTCCGGGACGGCGCCGACATTGATCCCGATGCCGACGACGATGGCATCGCCGGCCTGCTCGGCGAGGATCCCGGCCAGCTTGGCCCCGCCGGCCAGCACGTCATTGGGCCACTTGAGGGCGGCCTCCACGCCGGTGACCGCCCGCAGCGCGCGGATGAGCGCGACGCCGGTGAGCAGCGGCAGCCATCCCCGCGCCGCCGGCGGGACCGCGGCCGGGCGCAGCAGCACGGAGAAGGTCAGGGCCGCGCCCGGCACGCTGACCCAGGTCCGGCCCTGCCGCCCGCGACCGCGCGTCTGGCTCTCGGCCACCAGTACCGCTCCCTGCGCCGCGCCGGCGCGGGCGGCGGACAGCAGATCCTCGCTGGTTGACCCGGTTTGCGACACTACGTCCAGGGCGGACCAGATGCTGCCGGGCGTCAGCACCTCCCGCCGCAGGCCAGCCTCGTCGAGCCTCGCTGCCTCGGTCCCGGCCTCGCTCCGCACTGTCCCGTCCTGTCCGGCCCGCCGCGGCGCTGCCCATGGTGGCGACGAAAGTTTGAACGCAGTAGACGGTAGCTATACCGTTACCCGCTATTGTCAAGGGCCGAGGATAGCCGGACGACGGCTGACGTGCCGAAAGGCTGCACAGGCCCGGCGTCGCAGTGGCGGCCGGCCCAGGGTCTCGCTGAGCAAACTCGAGGAATGCAGTGGCTGATCTCAAGACCCATCAACTGCGTCACCGGCTTCCCGGCCACGATCCCGACGGCCGGTCCCGGGACTCGGCCGGGCCTGGCCGGGCCGCCGGCCCTGGCCAGCCTGGCGGGGCGAGAGCCTCGCTGCGCGGCGCCGCGATGGCGGTGACGCCGCAGGCCCTGTGGCGCAACCACCGGCTGTTCACCATCCTGGTCCTGGTCTCGCTGCTGCCCCGGATCCTCGCCACCCTGTCATTTCGGCCGGCGCTGCTGACCGCCGACTCATTCCTCTACATGCAGAACGCCGTTAACGGCAAGCTCGGCAAAATCAGGCCCGCCGGGTACTCGTTCTTCCTGAGTTTCTTCCAGGGCCTCCCGCACACGCTGCTGGTCGTGACGACCGTCCAGCACCTGCTGGGCATCGCTGTCGCGGTCATCGTCTACTGGCTGCTGCGTTACTGGGGCCTGCCGGGCTGGGGCGCCTCGCTGGCCGCGGTGCCGACCCTGTTCGACACCCGCCAGATCGCGCTGGAGTCCTACATCCTGCCGGACACGGTGTTCTGCTTCGTGATCCTGCTCGCGGCGGCGCTGCTGCTGACCAAGCGCACCCCCAAGCTGTGGCAGTGCGCCGTCGCCGGGCTGCTGCTGGCCTACGCCTCGGTGCTGCGCGGGAACGGCATTCCGCTGGTGATCATCGTCGCCGCGTTCCTGCTGATCCGGAAGGTGGGCTGGAAGGCCTTCGCGGCCGGGAGCCTGGCGTTCGTGATCCCCGTGCTGGGGTACGTCGCGATGTTCCATTCCCAGTACGGGGCCCTCAACCTGACCCAGAGCGACGGCATCTTCCTGTGGTCGCGCACCACCAGCTTCGCCAACTGCGCCGTCATCAAGCCGCCCCCGGACCTGCGGCCCCTGTGCCCGAACCTCGAGAAGTCAGTGACCGTCGCGCCGGCCCGGAGCTGGTCCGTCTCCCATCTGCTCAGCGAGCCGACCCCCGCCGACTACCTGTGGGCGGGGGACGTCTGGTGGCGAACCGATGCCCACCCGGGCATCAACGCCTACAACAACACGCTGGGTGAGCGCTTCGCCATCCGCGCGATCGCGGCGCAGCCGCTGGACTACCTGCGGGTGGTCGGCCGGGATGCGCTGCTCACCTTCGTGGCCACCGACCGGTCGCAGAGCACGTCCAACCTGGGCTTCACGACGCAGCCGAGGATCGCGTCGCTGCCGTCGTACTACCGGCAGGACCTGAAGGCCTACGCCGGGACGACCGCCAACACCCATGCGGTGCACCCGTACTCGTTCTTCCTGCTCATGTACCAGCAGCCGGTGATCTTCCCCGGCCTGGTCTTCCTGCTAGTCGTGCTCGCCGGGCTGGTCTTCGTGGTCCGGAACTGGCGCCGCTGGGGCGGGATACCGGCGCTGCCCTGGGCCCTGGCCGCCGTGAGCCTGGTGTCCCCCGCGCTGCTGACCCAGTCGCTCTACCGCTACGCGATCGTCGCGGTCCCGTTGTCCTGCCTGGCCGCCGGGCTCAGCTTCGCGCGGCTGGTGCCGGGGCGCCGATTCGGGTTCTCTGCGGCCTCCGGCCCGGCGCTGGCCGACGGCCCAGCTACGGCAGCCAGCCCTGAGCAGGCGACTAGCCCAGCGGCGGCAGCGGACCCCGAGCAGGCGACCGACACAGACGACGCGACCAGCACGGACGACGCGACCAGCACGCAGCAGACGACCGGAACACCCCCGGCGACCGGAACACCCCCGGCGACCAGCACGCCCGAGGCGACCGACCCCGCCAGCCCCGCCAGCCCCGCCAGCCCCAGCCTCGCTGATGACTCGCCATGATCGCCTATCCGGGCGCTTGCGCCGCTGACCTAACCTGTCCGGCATGACCACCGACGCTCTCTCGCCGCACGATGACGCGGCGCCGCCAGACCCGCACACCACGGCCGGCAAGCTGGCCGACCTGGACCGGCGCAGGTACGAGGCGGTGCACGCCGGGACGCAGCGGCAGGTCGAACGACAGCACTCCAAGGGCAAGATGACCGCGCGCGAGCGCATCGATGCCCTGCTGGATCCGGGGTCGTTCACTGAGTTCGACGAGCTGGCCAGGCACCGGTCGACCGACTTCGGCATGACCCGCAACCGGCCCTACGGCGACGGGGTCGTCACCGGCTACGGCACGATCGACGGCCGCCCGGTCTGCGTGTTCAGCCAGGATTTCACCGTGTATGGCGGCTCGCTGGGCGAGGTCTACGGCGAGAAGATCATCAAGGTGATGGATCACGCGCTCAAGACCGGCTGCCCGATGATCGGGATCAACGACGGCGGCGGCGCGCGCATCCAGGAGGGCGTGGTCGCGCTGGGCCTGTTCGCCGAGATCTTCTACCGCAACGTCATCTCCTCGGGGGTGATCCCGCAGATCTCGCTGATCATGGGGCCATGCGCGGGCGGCGCCGTCTACTCCCCGGCCATCACGGACTTCACCTTGATGGTGGACCAGACCTCGTACATGTTCATCACGGGACCGGATGTCATCAAGACGGTGACCGGCGAGACAGTCAGCCACGAGGAGCTAGGCGGCGCGCACGCGCATAACGTGAAATCGGGCGTCGCGCACTACCAGGCGTCCGACGAGCAGGACTGCCTGGCGTTCGCCCGCGAACTGCTGTCCTATCTGCCGTCCAACAACCTGGAGGAGCCGCCGGCCAGCCTGGCGGGGCGGTCGGAGGATCCGGCCGCCGTCCTGGCCGTTACCGATGAGGACGCCGAACTGGACACGCTCATCCCGGACTCCCCGCGGCAGCCGTACGACATGCACACGGTGATCGGGCACGTGCTCGACGACGGCGAGTTCCTGGAGGTCCACGCCGGATTCGCGCAGAACATCGTGGTCGGGTTCGGCCGGGTCGACGGCTCGCCAGTCGGCGTCGTGGCCAACCAGCCGATGCACTCGGCCGGCACGCTGGATATTGACGCGTCGGAGAAGGCAGCGCGCTTTGTGCGCACCTGTGACGCCTTCAGCGTCCCCGTCCTGACCTTCGTGGACGTGCCCGGCTTCCTGCCGGGCACCGGCCAGGAGTGGGGCGGCATCATCCGCCGGGGCGCGAAGCTGATCTATGCCTACGCGGAGGCGACTGTGCCCAAGATCACGGTGATCACGCGCAAGGCATACGGCGGCGCTTACGACGTCATGGGCTCCAAGCACCTCGGCGGCGACCTCAACCTGGCCTGGCCCACCGCGCAGATCGCCGTTATGGGCGCCGAGGGGGCCGTCGACATCCTGTACCGCCGTGACCTGGCCGCCATCGAGGACCCCCAGGAGCGGGCGCAGGTTCGCATGCAGAAGGCTGCCGAGTACGAGGACACGCTCTTCAACCCCTACATCGCCGCCGAGCGCGGCTACGTCGATGCCGTCATCCGGCCGGCGGAGACGCGCTCGCAGGTGATCCGCGGGCTGCGCGCGCTGCGGACCAAGCGCCAGACGCTGCCGCCGAAGAAGCACGGCAACATCCCGCTGTAGTGACGGAAAATACGGCCTGGAACAACCAAGCAACTCACTGTAATTATCGAGTTACCTAGTGATACGGGCACCGACGGCTCCGGTAGTGCCACTAGAGTCGTCTCTACTATGACCGAATCCGGTTCGCCGCTGCCGCTGCTGTCCCGCTACGCCATCATGGTGGACGTCGGGTACATCTACGCTTCCGCCGGGGAACTGCTGTTCAGCGCCGGGTCGAGGCGCGAGTACCGGGTCGACGCGGACAAGCTCATCCCGGCCCTGACCAGGCATGCCGAGGAGCAGGTCCGGGGCGAGTTGCTGCGGATCTACTGGTATGACGCCGCGCGGGACCGGGTGCCGACCATCGACCAGCGGGTCATCGCCCAGATGCCCTGGGTCAAGCTGCGGCTGGGTAACCTGAACGCGCGCGGCCAGCAGAAGGGCGTCGACGCCCAGATCCGGGCGGACATGGAGGCACTCGCCCGCCATCGCGCGATCACCGAGGCGATCCTGGTGGCCGGCGACGAGGACATGGTGCCCGCCGTGGAGGCGGCGCAGGCCTACGGCGTCCGGGTCCATCTGTGGGGCGTCGAACCGCCCTATGGCACCAACCAGGCCGAGCGGCTGGTCTGGGAGTCCGACACGGTGGACGTGCTGGACCGCGCCTTCATCGAGCCGTTCTTCAGCCAGCCGCTCGCCGAGGGCAGCACCGCCACGCAGGCCAGGGCGGCAGGCCACACGGTCACCATGCCGGGCAGCCCCACCGCGCCGTCCCCAGCGCAGGTCTTCGGCGAGCGGCACTTCCCGAAGCCGCCGACCCGGCCCGCTCCGGCGCCGCTGCCGACGGCGGTCAGCCACCTGCCCGCCGCCCGGCTCGGCCCAGATCGCGAGCGGGTGGAAGAGGCCGGCGAGCACGTCGCGCAGAAATGGATCCTGACCCGCGGCGAGGACAACATCCGGGACCTGCTGCCGGGCCCGATCCTGCCGCCGGTCATCGACAAGGAACTGCTAGTCGAGGCCGAGAAGGAACTCGGGCTCTCGCTCCGCTCCTACCAGGAGGCGCGGGAGTGGCTGCGCGATGCGTTCTGGGCGAGGGTGCACCGGGAATTCGGCATCGGCGTCGGAAAGTCGAAGGGGTGATCCCGGTGTCCGGCAGTCCCGGCAGTCCCGACAGCCCCGGAAGTGCCAGCAGCCCCGGCAGCGCCAGCGGCCATGGCGGCCCGCCCGGGTCTTCGGCCGCGCCGGCCCTGGCGATCATCGCGGGCCGCCCGACGGCGGAGGAGACGGCCGCGGTGGTGGTCGTGCTCAGCGCCCTGGCCCGGCAGGCCCAGGCGCCCGGCGCGGCCGGCGTCAGCCGGTCGCAGTGGTCGCAGTGGTCGGCGAGATCACGGCTGCCGCGAGGCCCGGTCGTGGCCGGTCCCGGCGCCTGGCGCGCCAGCGCCCTTCCCCGCTAGCCCTTCCCCGCTAGCCCGCCGCCGGGCCAGTATCGAACCGCGGCCGCGTCGCGAGCAGTTCGCTGACGTCTGAGCCGGGTGACAGCTCACGCGGGGCGGCCTGGCGGGTGAACAGGCGGCTGGCGGTGGTTCCGCCGGTCACCGCCGTGGTGCCCCGGACCCGGAGCCAGGCCCCCTCGCGCAGCCCGAGCACGGGCACGTCGTTGCATTCCAGGAACTCCTCGATGCGCTGCTGTCTGGTCTCGCCCTGGTGGGTGCTGGCCGGGTCGGGATCGAGATAGTGCGGGTTGACCTGGAACGGGATGAGGCGCAGGGCCTCGAACGAGGCCGGCTGCACGATCGGCATGTCATTGGTCGTGCGCAGGGTCGGGCAGGCCATGTTGGTCCCTGCGCTCGACCCCAGGTAGGGCAGGCCGCCGCGGACCCGGCCGACGATGGCCGCGCCCAGGCCAGTGTCCTGCAGCGCCCGCAGCAGCCGGAAGGAGTTGCCGCCGCCGACGAATACCGCGTCGGCGGCCGCGACGGCGGCTACCGGGTCGCCGGCCTGGTGCGCGCCCGTCACCTGGACCGATATCGGGGCCAGCGCGGCCCGCATCCGCTGGGTATAGCCCTCGTGGTCGCTGGCCGCGAACGGCACGAACAGCAGCCGGCACCCGGCCGGGACCAGTTCGGCGACCACATCGAGCGCGTGCTCGAGGAACGCCCGTCCGGGACCGGTCGAGTTGGACAGCAGCAAGAGCTCGGTCATGACGACATCCGCGGGCGCATCTGGCGATGCTACGCGTCCGGTGACCAGGCGCGGGCGGTACGCCCGGACGGCGAATCACTAGACTCCAGGGCATAGCCCCGCCGGAGTTCTGGGCGGCGGAACCCGGATTGCCCGGCGGGCTGGCCGACGGCCAGGCCCGGCGGGCGGCTAGGCCCGTCGCGCGGCCGTCCGGGGACCTCTGGGGCCGACTGGCCGTCCCCCGCGGCCAGCTGAGAGGAGTCAGGGCGTGCGCAAGGTGCTCATCGCCAACCGCGGCGAGATCGCTGTCCGGATCATCCGAGCATGCCGCGACAGCGGCCTGGAAAGCGTCGCCGTCTACGGCGAGCCGGACCTGGATGCGCTGCATGTGACGATGGCCGACGAGGCGCATGCCCTGGGCGGCCAGAGCGCCGCCGACAGCTACCTCGACATCGGCAAGATCCTCAAGGCCGCCGCCGATTCCGGGGCGGACGCGGTGCATCCCGGGTACGGCTTCCTGGCCGAGAACGCTGACTTCGCCCGCGAGGTCATCGCCGCCGGGCTGACCTGGATCGGGCCGCCGCCCGCGGCGATCGACGCGCTGGGCGACAAGGTCAGCGCGCGGCACATCGCGAGGTCCGTCGGGGCGCCGCTGGCGCCGGGGACGGACGGACCGGTCGCCAGCGCCTCGGAGGCCGCCGCGTTCGCCGCCGAGCATGGCCTGCCCATCGCGATCAAGGCCGCCTACGGCGGTGGCGGCCGCGGCCTGCGGGTGGCCCGGACAGCTGAGGAGATCAGCGATCAGTTCGACTCCGCGGTTCGCGAGGCCGTCGCGTCCTTCGGCCGCGGCGAGTGCTTCGTGGAGCGTTACCTGGACCGCCCGCGGCACGTCGAGACCCAGTGCCTGGCCGACACCCACGGCAACGTGGTGATCGTGTCCACCCGGGACTGCTCGCTGCAGCGCCGGCACCAGAAGCTGGTCGAGGAGGCACCCGCCCCGTTCCTGTCCGCCGAGCAGGACAAGCTGCTGCGGGAGTCCTCGGCCGCGATCCTGCGGGCGGCCGGCTATGTGGGCGCCGGCACCTGCGAGTTCCTGATCGGCCAGGACGGCACGGTGTCGTTCCTGGAGGTCAACACCCGGCTGCAGGTCGAGCACCCCGTGACCGAGGAGGTCAGCGGCATCGACCTGGTGCGGCAGATGTTCGCCATCGCCGACGGCGGCACGCTGGACTTCCCCGACCCGCCGCTGCGCGGGCACTCGATCGAGTTCCGGATCAACGCCGAGGACCCTGGCCGCGGCTTCCTGCCGGCGCCCGGCACCATCACGACCTGGCGGCCGCCCTCGGGCCCCGGTGTCCGCCTGGACGCCGGCTACGCGGCCGGGATGACCGTCCCGCAGGCGTTCGACTCCCTGATCGCCAAGCTGATCGTGACCGGGGCCACCCGCGCCGAGGCGCTCGAGCGCTCCCGCCGCGCGCTGGCCGAGTTCCAGATCGAGGGCATGCCCACGGTGCTGCCGTTCCACCGCGCGGTAGTCAGCGATCCGGCCTTCGCCGGCTCCTCGCTGGACGTGCATACGCGCTGGATCGAGACCGAGTTCGCCGGCGAAATCCCGCCCTACGCCGGTCCCGCCGGTCCCGCCGGTCCCGCCGGTCCCGCCGGGCAGGATGGCGGCGCCGACAGCGGCCCGCGGGAGCGGATCACGGTGGAGGTCGGCGGCAAGCGCCTGGAGGTCACCATCCCGGCGAGCCTGCACCAGGGCGGGGGCCGGGCCGGGGCCGGGGCCGGGGGCGGGGGCGGGGGCCGGGCCGGGGACGGAGCCGGCGGAGCGGCGAGCGGGCGGCCACGGCGCGGCGGCCGTCGCGGAGGCGACGGCGGGGCCGGCGCCGCGCCTAGCGGGGACGCGCTGGTCAGCCCGATGCAGGGCACGATCGTCAAGCTGGTCGCCGCTGACGGTCAGCAGGTCTCGGCGGGCGACACCATCGTCGTGCTGGAGGCGATGAAGATGGAGCAGCCGCTCACCGCGCACAAGGACGGCACCGTCAGCGGCCTGACCGTGCAGGTCGGCCAGACGGTGCCGGCGGGCGCCGTTATCTGCCAGCTAGGCGAGTAACGACATGGCCAGGCTGCCCGGCGATCCCGGCGTGGCCCGGTGGCTGGGCTTCGCCGTCGGGTTCCGGCTGCCGCCCGAGAACCGGGACTGGGTGCGGCACGAGCTCACCGACGCGGGCTGGCGCGGCCGGACCGTCCTCCGGCACCTGGCCATCATTGTCCCGGTCTGCGCCATTCTCGCCGTGGTGGCGGCCCTGCTGCTGCCCGCCCCGCTCTGGCTCATCATGATGACCGTCGCGCTCATCCTGTCCGGCAGCCTGTTCACGGTGGCCGCCTACGCCGACGACATCCGCACCTCTCGGCTGCGCCAGCACGGCCTCCAGGTCCCCGACGACCCCGACCTAGGCCACCCGTCCCACTAACTAACCGGGCCCGGGGCGCAGCCGGGCCCCGGCGCCTGCCTGGGCACCCGGTGGGGCGCTAAGGGCTGGAGGGGCGCATGAGCTTGCGGGCGGCCTCGGTCAGGCTGCCGGACAGGGACGGGTACACCGCGAAGGTGTGCGCCACCTGATCCACGGTCAGCATCTGTTCCACGGCGAGCGAGACGCCCACGATCAGCTCGCTGGCGCGGGGCGCGACCACCACGCCGCCCAGAACGGTGCCGCCGCCGCGGCGGGCGAACAGCTTGATGAAGCCGTCCCGGAAGCCCTGCATCTTGGCCCGCGCGTTGGTAGCCAGCGGCAGCTTGACCACCACAGCCTCGGCTTCGCCGCTCTCGACGTCCCGCTCGGTGATCCCGACGGTCGCGATCTCGGGCTCGGTGAAGATCGTCGCGGCCACATGGCTCAGCCGCAGCGGCTGGACGGCCTCCCCTAGGGCGTGCCACATCGCGATCCGGCCCTGCATGGCGGCTACCGAGGCCAGCATCAGGACTCCGGTGCAGTCGCCGGCCGCGTACACGCCCGGCAGCGAGGTCCGGGACACGCGGTCAACCGGGATGAATCCCATCTTATTCATAACAATGCCGCATTCCTCCAGTCCTAGCCCGCTGGTGCTCGGCACCATCCCGACGGTGAGCAGGCAGTGCGATCCGCGGACCGTCCGGCCGTCCTGCAGGATGACGGACACGCCGCTGCCGGTGCGCTTGACCTCGGTGGCGCGCGAGCGGCCCAGCACGGTCATGCCGCGGCGGCGGAACACCTCCTCCATCACGACCGCGGCGTCGGTGTCCTCGTGCGGCAGGACGTGCTCCCGGGATGAGACCAGGGTCACCTGCGAGCCGAGGGCCTGGTAGGCGCCGGCGAACTCGGCGCCGGTCACCCCGGAGCCGACGACGATCAGCTGCGGCGGCAGTTCCCGCAGGTCGTAGAGCTGCCGCCAGGTCAGCACACGGTCCCCGTCGGGCTCGGCGCCGGGCAGGATCCGCGGCTGGGCGCCCGTCGCGATGAGCACGGTGTCCGCGGCGATCTCGCGGTCCCCCACGGCGACGGCCCGCGGTCCGGCGAGCCGGGCGGTGCCGGAGATGACCTCCACGCCCTCGGCGCACAGCCGCGCGGACACGTCGTCCGACTGAGCCCGGGCCAAGGCGCGAACCCGGGCGTACAGGCGCGGCGCGTCGACCGTGGCACGGGTCGCGCCGGCCTGGATACCCAGCGCCGCCGACCCTTCCAGAGCGGTCATCAGGCCGGAGGTCGCGATCAGCGTTTTGGAAGGCACGCAGTCGGTCAGCACGCACGCGCCGCCCAGGCCATCACGCTCGATGACGGTGACGGCAGCACCCAGCTGGGCGGCGACCAGGGCGGCCTCGTATCCCCCCGGTCCGCCACCGATGATGACGATCCTTGCCTGTGGCTGACTCACGATGCTCCATTGTGTCGCACCCGGCGATCGCTTCCGATGGGGATCCGATGGATGTCTGCTTGGTAACACCCTCGCGTTACCCGGCAGGCAGCCGCCGCCAGGCTCGTACGCTTGGCAACCGTGGCGATATACGCGGCCTACGGCAGCAACATGAACCCCGCGCAGATGGCTGCGCGCTGCCCGCACTCGCCCTACCGCGGCACCGGCTGGCTGGAAGGCTGGCGGCTGACCTTCGGCGGCGAGGACCTGAGCTGGGAAGGCGCCCTGGGGACCGTGGTCGAGGACGCTGACGAACGGGTCTTCGTGGCGCTCTATGAGCTGTCCGAGGCGGATGAGGCGGCGCTGGACAGCTGGGATGGGGCCACGCTCGGCTACTACCGCAAGTCCATGGTGCGGGTAGCCACGCTGGATGGCGACGTCGTGGCCTGGCTGTATGTGATCAACGCCTATGAGGGCGGGCTGCCCTCGGCCCGCTACCTCGGCATCATGGCCGACGCGGCGGAGGCGGCCGGCGCCCCCGCCGACTACGTGGCGGACCTGCGCGGCCGCCCGTGCTCCTCGGTCGGCAGCTAGCGGCCCCGCAGCCCGTGCCCTGAGGGCCGGGCGAGCCTACCTCGCCAGGATGACCGCGATCAGGGCGGCGACCGGGATCAGCACTGCCGCGATCGGCGGCCAGGCCCACTGGGCCGCCAGCACGCCGGCCGCGGCCCCCCGCTGCCGGGTCTCGTCGCACCGCCGCGCGAGCTCGGCCGCCATGATGTGGCTCGGGTGCTGGCTGGCGATCTCCTTGGCCTTGTCGGGCATCCGCCCGAAGGTGGCGGCGTCGGGCACCTCGAACCGTCGGCGCGCCCGCATGTTGTGGCGCTCACGCTCCCGGCGGGTCCCGAAGCCGACCCGCAGGTCTGCCCGCGCCCTGGCCCGCCGCGGCGAGTAGAGCGCCCAGCTGTAGATCGTCTTGGCCCGCTTCGGGGCTGGCCGCTCGCAGTGGATCTCGACGGAGTCGCCGAGGAATACTCCCGCCACGCCGCCCCATGGCACGCGGTAGTCCCGGAACGGATTGCGGATAGTCAGGCCGTCGGCATCGCTGATGACCTTGGGGCGCAGCGTACAGGCGTACATGATGCCGGTCGCCACGAGCAGCCCGGCCAGGATCTCCAGCGAGAACCAGTCACGCGACTGGATCACCAGATCGGCCAGGTTGATGACGGCAAAGGCGATCCAGACCCACCACAGCAGCAGCGGCGGGATCAGCCGGAAGATGGTCCGGCCATCGGCCGTGGTCCGCCAGGCCGACCTCAGCCGGCTCGCCGGCACAGGATCCGGCGCGGGGCTCGGCGGCACGGGACCCGGCATAACTCCGGGACCGGGCAGCGCGCCGTCTGGCCGCATCCCTCCCGCAGATGCCTGACCCTGCTGTGACGACACGATGCGCGCTCCACTGGATCTGTCCGGGACCGTCAGGCCGACGATCCAGCGACCAGCTTATGTCCACGCTGGCGCCTGCCATCCGCTAGAGCCGGGGCGTCAGGCCAGTGCCGCACCCGGTAGCCGCACGGGCACGGCCGGGCCGCTGCCGCCCATCGCGGTCAGCGCGGTCGCGGCCATCAGCCGGACGCCAATGCCGATGGCCCGCTCGTCCACGTCGAAGGCGGCCTGATGAATGTCGAAGTCGGCGGCAGATCCGGGCGTCCGGGTGCCCAGCCTGGCCAGGGCGCCGGGGATCGACTCCAGGTACCAGGCGAAGTCCTCGCCGCCCAGGCTCTGCGCGGCCGGGGTCACCGCGTCCGGGCCGAGCACCCGGTCGGCGGCCGCCTCGATCATCGCGGTGCAGATGGCGTCGTTGACGGTCGGCGGGACGTTGCGCTGGTAGGTGATCTCCGGCACCACGCCGTAAGCGGTCGCCACCGACTCGACCAGCGCCTTCACCATGTCCGGCGCGGCGTGCCAGGCCTCGTCGTCCAGGCAGCGCACCGTGCCCTCCACCATGCCGTCGTCGGGGATGGCGTTGGCGGCCGAGCCCGCCATGACCCGGCCCCAGACCAGGCTGAGGCTGGACCGCGGGTCCACGCGCCGGGACAGCGCCGCGGGCAGCTCAGTGATGATCTTGCCGAGCGCGTAGACCAGGTCGGCCGTCAGGTGCGGCCGGGCGGTGTGCCCGCCCGGCCCGGTGACCTTGACCTTGATCTTGTCGCAGGCCGCGGTGATCGGGCCGGCCCTGGTCCCGATCTTGCCGACGTCCAGCCGCGGGTCACAGTGCAGGGCGAAAATCCGGTCCACCGAGGCAATGCCGCCCGCCGCCATCACGTCGATGGCGCCGCCGGGCACCTCCTCGGCCGGCTGGAAGATCAGCCGGACCTTGCCCGGCAGCACCCCGGCGGCGCTGGCCCTGGCCAGGAAGAGCCCGGTTCCCAGCAGCACGGAGGTGTGCACGTCATGCCCGCACGCATGACAGGCGCCGCGCATGGTGGACCGGTAGGGGACGTCCTTCTCATCGACGATGGGCAGCGCGTCGATGTCGGCACGCAGCGCGACGAGCGGCTCATCGGCCGCTCCCCCGCCGACGTCTACGATGAGGCCGGTGCCCTTGGGCAGGACCGCCGGCCGCAGTCCGACGGCCTCGAGCCGCCGGGCGATCCGCCGGGTGGTCCGGTACTCGTGATAGCCGGTCTCCGGGTGCGCGTGCAGATCACGCCGGAAATCGATGAGATCCGCCTCGTGCCCCGCCAGGAAAGCATCAAGCTCCCCCTCCAGGTCATGCTCGGCCATGAACCGCCTCCTCCGGGCCCACGAAGCGGTCCTCGGCGAACTCGGTCACCAGCGCGTCCACGACGTCAGACAAGTCGCCGCCCGCGGCGACGACCGCCCGCTGCCGTTCATACGACGCACCCTGGTCGAGCACTTCGAACGCCACAGCCAGTTCAGCTGCGCAGCCGAGCCGCTCCGCCACAGGCTCCAGCTCGTGCACCAGCTCGTACAGCTGGTCGCGGAGCGGAGCCGTCGACCCGTAATCGTCAGTTATCACCATCGCGTCCAGGCCATACCTGGTGGCGCGCCATTTGTTATCGCGAACGACCCAGGCAGCAGGGCACGGCAGCGTGTAGCCGCGATCGAGCTGGGTGTCGAGCAGGTGAACCAGGGACTGCGAGAGTGCCGCAGCCAGGCCAATCTCACGCAGCGTGGGCAAGCCGTCAAACATCCGGACCTCGACCGTGCCGAAGTCCGGGTGCGGGCGGATGTCCCACCACACCTCCTTGATGCTCCGGATGGTACCGGCGCGAAGAAGCGTGTCCATGTAGTCCTCGAACCCACTCCAGTCCGCTAATAGCTGCGGCGGCCCCGAGGTCGGCAGTCCGCCGAAGATGACGGACCGGCTCGAGGCGAGCCCTGTGTCGTGCCCGCTCCAGAACGGGCTCGAGGCGGTCAGCGCCAGGAAATGCGGCAGGTACCCGGCGAGCGCATTAACGATGGGTATCGCCTTACCGCCGTCGCGAATACCCACGTGCACGTGCACGCCGAAAGTCTGGATCCTGCGGGCAAGCCACTGCAAATTCTCGAGTAGCTCGGCATATCGCTGAATGGGCGCCATCTTGGCATCCCGCCAATCGCTGACGGGATGAGTACCAGCACAGGCCAGCATCGTACCGCGCTCGCCGGTAATTCGCTGAAGTTGTGCGATTGTCGCAGCAAGGTCCCCCTTGGCCTCCGCGACGGTGCTGCAGATCCCGGTGACGACCTCGACCGTCGACTGCATGAGCTCGTAACGCATCTTGGGATGCTCCCCGGACTCCGACAGGCCAGGCAACGCGGCGAGCACCTCGCAGGCGTCCTGCCGGAGCATCCGGCTCCGGCTGTCGATGAGCTGCAGCTCCCACTCGATGCCGAGCGTGGGCCCGCGCGACGGGTTCCAGGTGATCGCGACCATGCGCTGAGGTGCCTTTCGTTACGTCCCACGCTGGGCCTGTGGTAGGCCGCCGTTCAGTAGGCGTCCGCCGGCTGGTAGAGCCCCCAGGCATCGCGCAGCGCATCGCAGACCTCGCCCACGGTCGCCAGGGCGCTGAGCGCATCCCGCAGGGGATACAGCAGGTTGTCTTCCCCCGCCGCTGCCCGCCGCAAGGCGTCGATCCGGCGCGTGACCTCGGCCGAGTCCCGGCGCTGGCGCAGTTCCGCCAGCCGCTGCGACTGCTGCTGCTCGATCGCCGGATCCACGCGCAGCGGCTCGTATGGCTCCGAGTCGGGAGTGACAAAGGCGTTCACACCGACCACCTTGCGCTCTCCCGAGTCGATCTGCTGGGCAATCCGGTAGGCCGATCGCTCAATTTCCGCCTTCTGGAAGCCCTGCTCGATCGCGCCCACGGCGCCGCCGAGGTCCGCCACCTTGGCCATCAGCTCGACGACCTGCTCCTCGATGTCGCTGGTCATCGACTCGATCGCGTAGGAGCCGGCGAACGGGTCCACCGTGGCGGTCAGGTCGGTTTCGAAGGCGAGCACCTGCTGGGTCCGCAGCGCCAGCCGGGCCGCCTTCTCCGATGGCAGGGCGATCGCCTCGTCGTAGGAATTGGTGTGCAGCGACTGAGTGCCGCCCAGCACGGCCGCCAGCGCCTGCAGGGTGACCCGGGCCAGGTTGACCTCCGGCTGCTGGGCGGTCAGCTGGACTCCGGCGGTCTGCGTATGGAAGCGCAGCATCTGGGAGCGGGGATCGGCCGCCCCGAACTCCTCGCGCATGATGCGCGCCCACAGCCGCCGGGCGGCCCTGAACTTAGCGATCTCCTCCAGCACCGTGGTCCTGGCCACGAAGAAGAACGACAGCCGCGGCGCGAACTCGTCGACGGCCAGGCCAGACGCGATCGCGGCTCGCACGTACTCCTTGGCGTTGGCCAGCGTGAAGGCGACCTCCTGCACGGGCGTGGCGCCGGCCTCGGCCATGTGATAGCCGGAGATCGAGATGGTGTTCCACCGCGGGATCTCCTTGCGGCAATAGGCGAAGGTGTCCGCGACCAGGCGCAGCGATGGCTGGGGCGGGTAGATGTAGGTGCCCCGCGCGATGTACTCCTTGAGGATGTCGTTCTGGATCGTGCCGGTGATCTGGCTGGCGCTGACCCCCTGCTCGGCGGCCGCCAGCTGGTAGAGCACGAGCAGCACGGCCGCCGGGGCGTTGATGGTCATCGAGGTCGACACCTCGTCCAGCGGAATGCCTTCCAGCAGCAGCCGCATGTCCTCAAGCGAGTCGATCGCCACGCCGACCTTGCCGACCTCGCCCCGAGCCTGCGGTGCGTCCGAGTCGTAGCCCATCTGCGTGGGCAGGTCAAAGGCCACCGACAGTCCGGTAGTCCCGGCCCGGATCAGCTGATGGTAACGGCGGTTGGAGTCGGCGGCGGTGGAGAAGCCGGCGTACTGCCGCATGGTCCACGGCCGCTTGACGTACATCGTCGGGTAGATGCCGCGGGTGAACGGGTAGGCCCCCGGCTCGCCCAGGTCCGTGACCGGGTCCAGGCTTTGCACGTCCTTGGGCTCATAGACACTTTCGATGGGTGCCCCGGACTCCGTTATGCGGCTCATACGACCAGAGTAAAGCGGCTCTGTCCGCGGCGGTCTAGTGAGGTCCGCCACGCTGCGACGGCTCCTCGGGCTGGTCGTCGGCCCGCAGTCTGTACGTGAACACCCCGGCCCCTTCGGAACCAAGATCGGCCACCGGCCCTGAGGGCGGCGGCCTGTCGGTACAGTCGGGGAGTCGGCAACCTGTGGCTCCCCTAGTGCGTCTAGCCGGGTGAGGGGACGGTCAGGATAATGCTGTTGCCCAGTATGGGCGTTAGGAGTGATGATGAGGGCAAGCTCCCGCGGGGAGGCAGCCATGGCACACGTGCAGGACGTAGCCGCCTACATTCTCGGCAAGCAGGGCGGCATGACAGCTATGAAGCTGCAGAAGCTCTGCTACTACTCCTACGGGTACCACCTGGCCTGGGAAGAGCGTCGCCTGTTCCCTGAGCCGTTCGAGGCATGGGCGAATGGCCCCGTCTGCCCCTACCTGTACGGACTTCACCGGGATCGCTTCGAGATCGCGCCTGGCGAGGTCTCTGGTGATCCGACCGCACTTGATGACGGCGAGCAGGAGTCCGTGAACCTGGTGCTGGACGCCTACGGCACCCTGACCGCTCATCAGCTGTCGGCGATGACACACCGCGAGGCGCCCTGGGTAAACGCCCGTACTCGGGCTGGGGCCGCGCCGCTCGAGCGCAGCACCGAGCGGCTCGATGACGAGGAGATCTTCGAGTTCTTTGATGCCCTCATCTCGGCATCGTCCGTAGATGAGCGGGAAGCCTAAGCACCGGCCACTTCCCTCAGGCAACTCCGCCGCGCAAAGAACAGCCGACACCCAAGGCTGGTCCGGTCAAGCCGCGGCCCAGATGTCTGCAGGGGATTGATGGCGACACTGACGCCGCGCACCCCGTGTGGCGACTGGCCTTCCTTGACCTTGATCACGACGGTGACTGGTCCTGGGGCATCGACGAGAGTGCACTTCGGAAGATCATTGCGTTTTTGCGTGAGATGGAACGCCTCACCTGGACTGAGGTGCGGGCTCAGTTGACCGGCGGTAACCGCCGCCGCGGACCGAAGCACAAGTCCATTCCAGCCGCGCACCTTTGCGGCCTGGCGCAACAGCGACTGCTGAAACTGCAACTCGACGAGTTCGACGATCTGTTCCGGTTCCGGCTCGGCAACATGCAGCGGCTTTGGGGCGTGGTCCACGAGGACGTCTTCTATCCAGTGTGGTGGGATCCAGACCACAAGGTGTGTCCCGGCCGGGATCCGGACTAGAACGCCCCGGCCCCTGCGATCACGGTCTGGACCCCGCGCATTGGAGGTGGCCATGCAGGACGTCGTGAGCCCTCGCTGGCCGCACGATCCGCCGTGCCGGTGACGGGGGCCACGCCCATCAGCTGACGATCTTCGATCCCGTGGGAGCAGGTCAAGGCTGAGGCCGGGCTGTAGCCGCAGTGCCATACCGAGCCGCGACATCTACCAGCGATGAATCTCGGCTCCCAGTCCACGATTCGGTAAAGTCCGCGCAGGTCACCCTAGGTGATGGCCATACGACCAGATTATGGCGCGTGTGCGGTGCGGCCTAGGCGGGGAGGTTCACAGCGCGTGACACGGCGGGCCTGGCGAGCCACGTATGCTGCCGCATCGTGGTCCTTCGGCGGCGCTGCCTGACCTGGTGCGGGCCAGCGCGAAAGATTGAGGACGGAATGAGAGCTGCTGCTGCCGTGCGCGCGGCCGCGCTGGCCGGGGCGGCCGGGGTCCTGGCGCTAGCGGCGGCGCCGGCCACGCTGGCCGTCGCCCCGCCCGCGTCCGCCGCCGCCCGGGCGGCGGGTACCTCCGCGCCGCCGCCGATGCCCAGCCGCGCCGCCCGGCTGGTCGTGGGCGGCCCGCGGCTAGCCGCCTCCGGGATTGTCGTGAACTACCCCGCCGGCAAGTTCCCGCGGCTGCCCAAGGTGCCCGCCTCGGCCTACGTGATCGCGGACGGGACGACGGGGCAGGTGCTGGCGGCCAGGAACCCGCATGGCGAGTTCGCGCCCGCGAGCACGCTCAAGGTCCTGACCGCGATCACCCTGTTTCCGCGGCTGAATCCGGATGACCTGGTCCTGGCCACCCGCCGGGCGGCCTCCGTGGAGCCCAACGACGTCGGCCTGATCCCGGGCCGCCGCTATACGGCCGCAAGTCTCTTCAGGGCCCTCCTGCTGATCTCCGCCAACGACGCGGCCGTCGCCCTCACCCAGGCCACCGGGTCATTCACCACGGGCATGGGCCTCATCAACGCCGAGGCGCAGCATCTGCAGGCCTACGACGTCGTCGCCAAGCAGCCCAACGGGCTGCCCGCCGCCGGCCAGGTGGTGTCGGCCTACGACGAGGCGCTGATCGCCCGGCAGGCGCTGTCCATCCCGGCGTTCATGCACGACGACTCGATGCTCGCCGCCCGGTTCCAGATCAGGCCCCGGCACTGGGTGACCCTGGTCAACCAGAATGCCCTGCTGACGCAGTACCGGGGCGGCATCGGCGGCAAGGTCGGCTGGACAGTCAAGTCCATGGCCACCTACATCGGGATGGCCAGGCGCCATGGCGTCACGCTCATCGTGATCGTGCTGCACTGCACTCCCCTGGAAGAGATCACCGCCGGCGAGCACCTGCTGAACTGGGGCTTCGCCGCGGACGGCCGGGTCAGCCCGGTGGGCACGCTCGTCTCGCCGCTGCGGCCCGCCGCCGTCACCCGCCCGTCCGGCCGAGCCCAGGCCGGCCGGGCCGGGCACGGGGGCGCGGCGCACGCCAGTGCCGTGCCGCTCGCCGCCACGGCGCAAGCCCGGACGGGCCGCGGCGACGCTGGCCTCGCGGTGGGAGCCGCGGCAGCCTCGGCCGCGGTGTTCGGCCTGGGCGGCCTGGTCTGGTCCCGGCGGCGGAAGGCGGCGGCAGACCGCAGCTAGGCCCGCCCGCCACTCGGCCGACCGCCACCCAGCGAGCCACCCCGCGAGCCACCCTGCTAGCCACCCTGCGAGCCGATCAGCCGGCTCAGCACCTTGCGGACCAGCGCGAGGGCGTGGTAGGCGACGACGACCGCGATGGCCAGCGCTGTCGCGGGGTCCAGCCAGTACCAGCCTCCGGTCGCCAGGATGATCGCGCCCGCCGCGGCGACGCCCCCGGCCGCGGCGGCGTCGGCGACGGTATCGAGCAGGACTGCCGCGACCGACAGGTCCCGCTCTGCCGTCTGCCCGGCATCGGCATCGGCATCGTCAGCTGTGTCTGCGCGGAGGATCAGCGCGCCGACGGTCATGACCAGCGCGGCGATGCCGCTGACCACGAGCACCGGCAGGCCGTCCACCTGCGGCACGCCGGTGACCAGTCGCTGCACCGCCACGACGGCGACGAGCAGTTCGAGGATCAGCAGCCAGCCACCATTGACCAGCGCGGCCACACGCGTCGCGTCCGGCCGGCCGGCCGGCCACCCGCGGCTCGCCGGGCGCGCCGACAGGCGGATCGCCAGCAGGGCCACGCCCACCCCGGCGGCATCGAGCAGATAGTCGCCGCCCTCCGCGAGCACCGCGAGCGAGTGGGCGGTCACGCCGACCGTGACCAGGCCGGTCACCAGCGCGAGATTGAGCCCCAGGACGACGGCCAGGCGATGCTTTCGGGACATGCCCGGCGCGCCAGCTTCAGCCGGTGATCAGCGTCGCGTGGCCCGGTCCGCCGGGCGGACCGGGTGCTCACCGCTACGGGCGGCGCGGCGGGCGGAGCGCGCGGGACGCGCGGGACGGGCGGAACCGCGCTCGGGCTGGCCGACGCGCTCGCAGCCAGCCTTGGGCCGCGACGCGCCGCGACGCTGCCCATCGGGCACGGTGAGTGGCGGCTGCTTGATCGCGGGCATGAAGGAGGTCAGTGCGGCGCTGGCCTCCGCCGCGGCCTGACGGTGCTCCTGCTGTTCCTCGGCTCGCGCGGCGGCGGCGTCCAGCCGCTCAGTCATCGCGCGGAGCCGACGGGCTTGCACCCGCGCCTTGATGATGCGATCCGCCACGTAGGCCGTGATCACGGCACCGACGAAGCCGACAATGAGCAGGCCAGCCACGGATTCCCCGCCTTTCGCTGAGAGGTCCCGGACCCTCCCAGGCTATGCGAGGCCCGGTCCTGCCCCGGTTCGGCGCGGCTGGCCGCGGGCTCGTTCAGTCGATGGCGGCGGCGACGATCGCTTGTGCTTCTTCCTGGATCTCGGCGAGGTGAGCGGGGCCGCGGAAGGACTCGGCGTAGAGCTTGTAGACATCCTCGGTGCCGGACGGGCGGGCGGCGAACCAGCCAGAGGCGCTGACGACCTTGAGCCCGCCGATCGGGGCGCCGTTGCCGGGCGCCGTGGTCAGCGCCGCGGTGATCTTCTCGCCGGCGAGCGCGTCGGCGGTGACCTGCGCGGGGGAGAGCCTGGCCAGCGCGGCCTTCTGCTCCCGGCTGGCCGCCGTGTCGATGCGGGCGTAGGCGGGAGCTCCGTAGCGGTCGGTGAGGCCG